>OBZD01000120.1_pt1 | contig 86978 bp, 108 predicted proteins | sample 1501551 | NCBI WGS metagenome assembly OBZD01 (sample SAMEA2580221, study PRJEB22360) | human gut metagenome | biome: human gut; feature: human-associated habitat; material: faeces | place: Denmark | collected 2008/2010 | reverse complement strand
ATGTCTTCCACCATTGAAAACCTCTCCCTTATCATCGCCAAAGTCCCAGTCAAAAATGGATTTGGCCGGGACTTTGGTTAATACTCTAAATGAAACTTCCAGACCTGATGTTACATATGTGAAGTCTAGATTCTTTTTCATTTATATTCGGATTTGTTTATTCTTTGTTTTCTTCGAAATCTTCAAGTAAAACTTCAAGTATATCTTTTACGGTATCTTTCGGATCAGCTTCGATTTCATGTTTCTTAGCAATCAGCTTAGCTTCTTCAAGTGAATAAGCTTTGGCAATCTTACTAATTTCCATACCCTTTGCAAACTGAGCAGCTAGCTTCTTGTCAAGCTTTTCGATATCCTCAGCAGTATACTTGTTAACTTTGTTCTTTTCAGGAACTAAAACCAAGTGGCCAGAAACTAAAGCTTTCTGAATACGTTTTGTTCTGTACTGACGAGCAGTAAGTTCTCTCTCTTCGCCTTTTGCAATTGAAATACCTGTTACCTGGTCGTTAAAACTGTAGGCATTAGTTCCAACTGTTACAATATAAGTATTAGCCATAATCTTTTATTTTAGGTTATAATATAAAACCCCGAACAGAATGGATTGAAACTGTTCGGGGGAGAAATTAGACAAAAATACAATGAAGAAATCCCGGATATTATTCTAAGTTAACCAATAAATATGGGTCAATGTTCATGAAGCTCGGGAATCCAGCTTCAGAGAATTTCTTGTTAGCTGCCAACAGAAGAACAGCATCCTGGTACATCTTAGAGAAACCTGTAGTCAGAGAAGCATATACAGCTTCAGTCTGATTAGATACGATTCTTTCTGATTCAAGCATCAACTGTTTAGCAGTAAGCTTAATCAAAGCAGCACTGGTATCTACCATCAACAACTGCTGGTCAGGAGTTCCCGGGTGAATATAGAAGTCAGCCTTGTTGGGAACCGGAGACTTGATATTCAGTGTAGCTTCTGTAGTTCCTGAGTGACGTTCTTTAAATTCAGGCAAGTTCAACATCTCGATAGCCTGGTCTTCACCACCAATCATAGTAGTAAAGTTACGGCCCATACGAGCAGCACGAACCCAGATATGCAACAAGTCTTTATAAGTAATACCGTTGGTTGTTTCATATACACCAATAACCGGAGCAGATTCAGAACCATCAGCTTTGTTACCGTTCATCAAAACATCCATTGCCAAAGTATCCATAGCATAACCCAACTGAATACCAAAGTCACGGAGATAGATTCCCAATACATCGATTGAAACGTAGTTTTTAACTTCGTCAGTAAGTTTAAATCCTTTACCGATTTTGAACAGAGAAACTGATTTCTGTCCGAAGCTTACATCTCCCAAAGGAATTGTTTCTGCTTCATTTACCTTAGCGGGAGCAGCATCCGACATATTTACCATCGGCATAGTTACCTGCAAACCGTTAATTGATTGGTCTGAAGCAATGATGTTCGGGTAGAAAGGTGCCTGACGCATACCAGTTGTAATAGCAGCACGGATGATTTCCGGTACAATCCAACGGATATTCTGTTGCGGCATAGTGAAGATGTTCTGCATTGTATCAATCTTCGGATTAATGCCCAACTTTTCAAAGAAGGCATCCTGTGATACACCATATTTACCCTGTACCAGTTCTTCCAGAGTAACTTCAATAGGCAATGTGTTGTTGGAACCCTGACGGTATGCTTCCAAACTTCTTACCATTTCCGGAAGTTCCTTTCTAAGGTCTTCCATTTTCAATTGTGCAAATTCTGTATTCATTGTTCTTTTAATGTTCAGTTAATGATTAGCGTACCAATACTTGAATAATATCATTAGCTTCATCAGCCGGTACGATGCTAATGAATTTTGTTTCATCGTCTGAAGTTTCAGCAGTGATGAAACGGTCAATCAACAGGGTATCTGTGGGTTTTACATAACCACATTCCATAGCCTCTTTAGCTACCCAGTTTACAACCATGAAAGCTTCTACAGCTACAGTTACTTCTACGGGGAAATTTCTTTGAGCCTGATAAGCAGGGTTAATGTTGTCAGTTACAGCTATACCCAGATAAACCTGGCTGCCATCTCCACCCGGGATATAAGGTTCGATATTACCATCGGTATCCAAAGCTACCGGCATACCCTGATGAATAACTTTGTTTTCTTTTACACAGAAAGCCTGATGCAACTTGTTAGATTCGCTCTTATAGATCACCGCTCTGGGAGTTTTTTCACCAAACAGAGTCATCGGTTGATCCTGATTTACCAGCTTAGTAGTAGGATGTGTATTCATATTCTTCTTATTTTAGAGATTATTTTAATTTGTTTGAATAGATACCTTTCAGAATCTCTTCAGTACTCTTTTCGGAATTCTGAGCAGTAGCTTTGTTATCGGATTTATCCTCTGCCTCAGTTGCAGAAGAAGCACGGCTTACATCGTGAGAACCGCATTTAGCACAGGTCATTGGGAATTTTTCTTCCAATCGAGCTTGGTAATCTTTAGTAAGAGAGATCAAAGTTACCATGCCGGTAGTTTCGGCATTCAACATTGTAACGATAGTTTCATCAGCTTTGTCACCCATAAGTTTTTTATAGGTTGCAACAGCATTTCCACGGAGAGATGCAATGTGGTTTTTACCTACCTGAGCCATTTCCTTCAGATTTGCAACTTCTGCATTCAGATTAGTAACCTGTTCTGTAAGAGAAGTTTTTTCTGTAGTTAAGTTATCCACAGTAGTCTGAAGAGTGTTACGAGAATTAACCAATTCCTGAATGGCTGCAAATGCAGTTTCCTCGTTCATCTCTGTACCTTCGGCAAGAGTAAGGCAATCTTTACCAAAGATTCTTTCTAAAAATTTTTGTAGTTCATTCATATCTTTATTATTAGGATTTTGATTTCCTTGGTTATCATCATAAGATTGGGAAGTATCGTTATTTTCACTGAACAAAGCTAGATCAGTTTTCGTATCATAGAAGAAATACTGTTTAGACTTATCATCCCTATATTCTTCGTATGAAGCCCAAGTTCTCTTGGCAAAATTGGGATTAATGATTTTACCATCATCCCCAATCTTCTGAGCAAAAGCATCAGCTCCATGAGATACCAAAGAAGTTTCTAAGTATCTTACTACTTCAGTAACGATTCTTCGTACCATAACTCCCTTAGAATCGTAAGTACCCAATTTCTGGTAGAATTCATCATCTTCCATATTTGGGTGAGATTTATCCCACTTAAACTGTACTGTTACTGAATTAGAATGGATAGAGGGGGGATCCATAAGAATGCCTCTAGCAATTCTCGGATTTGCTTTACCATCAATCTTTAATATACCATTAATACCTGCAGGAATAACAAAAGAACCATCCTTGTATTCATCTTGCCAGATAACTTGTGATACAGCTCCAATAGCATTACCAATATTAGTCTCATGGTCACAGTTTACTGTTTGTCCCAAAAGCATTCTCATAGAAGCTTTTAATACTCCGTTTTGACCAAAATCGGTAGGATTCCAGTTCTTAGACACAATGGTTGCAGATAATAATCTGAACATTGGTTCGATAAACTCCTCATCTTTAGGAGCAAGTTCTTCTGGCTTCAAGTCAGGATAATAGGTATTATAATCTATTTCTCCTCCCCAAAAACCAAATTGACTAACTGACTCCTTAGAAGTTTGAGCCCATTTATAAAAATTCTCTGAGAAGGTTTGTGGTTCTATAGAGTTTGGGATATACCCAGCCATTATAGTATGACCACTACCTATCACCAGAGAATCTAAATGTTCTCTGTTCTTTTTAGTAATCGGTTTACTCATCTTGATTTAGTATTTTGATCTCCTCGTGAAGGAGCCGGGTTATTTTTATCTCTTGATCTACGGGCAGATTGATTCTTATCATCCTGTCTCTGTTTTTTCTTAGTACCCTCTTGTGGGTCTAAATTACCTCCCTTAGCAAATTGGTCTTCCAATGAAACTCTTGGTTCTTCCTCTGAAGGAGAATCATAACCCATTTCCCAAGCATATTGATATTGAGAAATGATACCTGCTTTGTAAAGCAAGTCAAGGTTCTGAATCTTATACTGTCTACCTTGTTGGATTTTAACCTCATCAGAGATAGTGGATGATCCCCAAGTAATGGATATCCCCTTGCAATCAAAGCCAGCCAGACGTAGTTCTAGTTCATAAATAAACTTAAGAACATAAGAAACTATCATTTGGATATTCTTCAGCTGACTTATAAGCTTAGAAAGCATAATACCAGTTGCCCCTTCTCCAATGGAAGCTTGTACCCCAATTAGGTTACCATTTACTCCCAAACCATTAGCAACTGATTGCTGGTTCATATTCCAGGGTTTATCAATATTACTCATCTCTTTTGAAGTAGAGTTCAGTTTAAACTGGTGATCATCAATATAACCAGTTACTACTCCATCCTTCATACCTTCCCTTACATTCTGTTTCAAACGTATTAGCTCCCTATTTAATCTTCTAGTATAAGCTTCTACATTTTCATTAGGTTTCTGTTGTGGTTTTTCCATCAAAGCCTCTAGAAAACCAACCATACCACAGATTTCCATGATATGTTTAAAATTGGTTTTCATATCATGCTGACCCTTTAATGAGTCCAATGATGCCATAAAAGGAGGTATTCCGTAAGGTTCATCGGTATCATTATACATACCCACATAACAATAGGTCTCTGTATTAAGTTTGATATAATCTTGCTTATTTGAGCCATTCCAAAGAGTGTTCCTCTGATATGGGCTATAAACTCCGTTATTCTCCCTTTTGAATACTATCCTGTCTGGTTTGAGGAATAATATAGTAGCTAAACCCTCAAGCTTTTCATTTGGTACGGCTTCTACTGAGATAGCTCCACTAATCATCAATTGGACTATCATTTTGTTTACCAAGCCATCCATACCAGCAGTATAGTTAGACCATTTGGGAGATACCTTAGAAAGATGATCTCTCATCTTATCAGCCTCTTTATCGGTATTATTAGGGAAGGTTATGTTGTGACCAGTATTAGCAAGCTTAAACATATCCTGTAAAGCTATGTTAACATCTGGATTCACTTTATATAAATCCCTTAAAAGCTGAATCACTTCAACACGAAAAGAAGGCGTAACCATCTGAGTTAAGCCTTTCAATGTATGAATGAAGTTACCTGGGTCATCATCCGGTTCCGATACTCTACCGGGTGAAATAGGTACCTCCTCTTTTTTACTTGGAGGATTAGCCTTGTTTTCTTGTATTGGAGATCGATTCCTTCTATCGAATCCAAAAAACTTAAGAATTTTCATTTCGGTTGTATTATTACATTAGTTTTTCCTTTTCGTATGTGATTACAAATAGCTTTACCAAATATATCATCATCAGAATAAACATCTCCTTCCAAATCCACATCTACAGCAGAAGTATTATTTCGGTGTTTACCCATGGCTACAGGTCTACCCAAACCATCATATATAAAGGTAGGAGCTTCTTGAACAAAGAAAGGATCTTTCACAATGATATTCTCTTCTCGAATATCTTGTTCTAGACCCTCTATAATTACTGAACGATTCTTTTGGGTAGTTAACCAACCCGGAGATTTATCAACCTCTGGTCTGGACTTACCTTTCTTTTTCAGAAGCTTTTGATAGTAGTATAGGTTAGGGTAACCTTCTGATTGAAGAGCAGAAGTTACTGCTAACCCAACGTCGTTAGATTCTGGAGCTACAACAGCAAAATTAAATAATTGCCCAGTATCTCCCAGTAACCTAGCATATTTATCTACTGCCATTCTTCCCTTATACACAACTTGTTCTTCTCCCAGCTTGTCCATACAAGTGAAAGAAGAATAGTCTGAGCCTCTACCTGTTGCAACGTCTGCACCGATAAAGTACTGTTTATTTGGATCTGGTTCGTTGAATTGTCTATACTGACGATTGAAACGATATTTTAAAACTGGATAATCACTTAAGCAATCTTCGATAGCCTTGATATCTGCCATATCAAATACTGTATTACCTGAAGAAAGAAAGTCTCCATCGATTTCTTGTGCAGTTCTTTTTGGACCCAATGCAGAAGCCATCTGGTCATACCAAGATTGATCCCGTTCTGGGTGCATCTGCCAATATAATCGAATAGCATTGAAAGGATTACCTCCAGCTATAGCATCTACCCATGTTGAATGGTAAAAATTACCCATACCGTATGGAGTAGAATTGATGATGGCTGAACCTCCGGTGGAAAGCGTAGGGAAGGCAGCTGCCCAAATAGCTGATGCCCACCGAACGATTGCAGCCTCATCAATGACCAGAAGAGAAAGAGATTCTGAACGACCTGCTTCGGAAGATGTTGGAATGGATTCTATGAATGAACCATTATCAAATTCAATCATAGAGGCAGAACCAAATTCCCCAGTTCTTCCGTTAATGATCGGGGTTTGCATATACCATGGAAGATTCTTATACATGAACTTAATCTTCTTAAGTACCTTCTTAGCTGTTGTATCCTTAATGGAGATAATGTTTATCTTCTTATTAGGATGATATGATGCCAGCCATAAGCAGTACATAGATATAAGTTCTGTAATACCCGCTTGCCTGAACTTTAACAAGATATTGAATCTCTGGAGTATAAATTGGTATAGTACGGCTTTTTGATACGGATATAATTCAAATCGAACCTTTCCTCTCACTGGATGTATCACATAACAAAAAAGACTGAAAAAGAAAACATCCGTTGTAACCCTAGATAGATTAGATAATTCTTCTCTTGTAAGGTTAGTGGGTGTTTCCTGTATCTTCTTTGCCATAAAATCTAAAATTTATAAGTTACTACCAGTTCTAAATCAGTTTTGATACCTGAGAAATATCTTGGGTAATAAAAACTGTTTATCCCCAGTTTGTAATTAAATCTCTTAGTCTCGATTGAAATTCCTGTTCCCAAATCCCATAGATTGTTAAAGGGTCGGTACTTACCATAAACATAAGGAACTAATCTTATTCTAGATTTAATTTCTTGTGTGGTAAGTTTTCCGTTATACCAAGAATACTTGTAATTATTAGTGTCGATACTGAATAATCTACTAGAATAAATTCCTGAATTTTGATTAAGGAAACTCAATGTAAGTTGATTCTTATCGATTACTAATTGAACAAGAGAATCCTTCTCTGATATCTCTGCTGAATCGGTACTGCATAAACCCTGGCTAACCGAAGAATGCGGAGAATTGTAGAGAAGGATTCTACTTGGGTTAAGTAAATTATCGTAGGAAATTGGCAGGAAATCTTTCCTCAAATAAATTGTATCAGTATGTTGAATGATCTCTTTATCAGGTAACATACTGAGTTGTTGATTCAGTTTGTAATTCCTGAAGCAAAGGTAAATAGTAAATCCTAGTAAAAGGACTATCATGGCAACTTTAAGCTTCTTCATAATTTAGACTTTTGAATGATTTCTTTGAGTTCATTAGCATTATTCTTCAGTTCTTCAAATAACTCCAGATCTAAGCTTTCAGATTTTGGTAAAGTGATTCCAATGAAATAACATTTCTCAGATTCTCTCATTGAAATTCTACTGCCTAACTTGAAAGCTAATCGTATAACTTTAGACTTAACCAGCTTAGCAATTGATTGTGGAAGAATTCCATTTAACTTAAGTATTCTTCGTTCTTCATGAGTTAATTTCAAATTTTCCATATTTCTTGAGTTTTAGGTTTGTTTATGTTCCATAGTAAACTTGGTACCTCGAAGAGTATGGCTTCTTTTATAATATAATTTAACGCGTCGTGCACAGTAGCTTTAGCTTTAGCTAAAGATACCTTCCTTCCGAAGGAAGGAATATCCTAATGGGTAAGTTAAGATGGGAATTGGGAAGGTATTAGGCCACTTAAATATATACAAGTATAATTATATACAGGCCTTAAACCATAATCCTACTTCATATACCGACCCCTTACTCAAGGTATACCTAGCCTTATTTAACCAGTAGTGATAAGTCTTAGAGTCCCAAGTTGCAAATCCCCGAATAAATACTCGGTAATTTTCAGGGAATCCCATAATTGCCTTGAAATCATAAATACCCAAAGGATACCCATCTGGTCTAAATTGCCTATCAGAAGGTCTAAGTGTTAAGGGTGGTTTATCATCTTCTAATCGATATACTCCCGGGAGAGTACTCATCTTAGCAGTTTTGATTGGCCATTTCTTTTCATCTTTGAAATCATGAGTCCAAAGTTGTCTTACTTGTCTGACTGTAAGATTTTTCTTTTCAGGTAATTTCCGATAATCATACATGGCTAAAACTTTATCAGAGAATGGAATTAAAGCTTCCTGTGGGGCTTGTACTAGTAAATCTCTAGTAAGTTTTGGAGTATTTACTTGGAATACTTCATTAAAAGAATCCAAATACTCTTTTCCCTTGTCTAAATGAACTCCGATAATTACTAATCTTTTTCTTGATACTTGGGAGTTTCCGAAGTCAGAAACGCTTCTTTCGTGAAAAATAAGTTTATAGTTCTTAAAGAAATCCGTTAACATTTCTTTAGAAATGAGGGATAGCAATCTTGGTAGGTTTTCTATAAGAAAGAGAGCGGGTTCGTAATATTGAATTGCTTGGAATACTAGTTGTATACTTTTATTACTTTTAGGGTCTCCTAGGGTCTTAGATTTAGATAATCTCATTACTGAGCAACTACCACAATCAGGGCTAGATAATATGATATCTGGATGCCAATCTTCGGGTAATTCGTACCCTTTTAAGAAAGGTATACCTTTGAAATTAGCTTTCCACTGGCTTTCAGATTTTGTGTGAAAAACCGATCTTGGTTCAATATTTCCAAGTAGATTAAATTTTTTAGATCTCAGGAAAGGGAATAATAAAGCTCCCTGACCTGCACAAATACCAAGTAGATTAAATTTTTCCATTGTGACTATATAAGTGTGAAATTTAAAATGTGAGTAAACAAATGAAAGAAAATATTCCTAGTTTACCTTGTCATTTTGTAAGTGAACAAGGTCAAGTATTTAGAAAAGATGAATATATAGATGGTCGTAGTGGTAAGATATTCCAAAAACGAAAGGGGTCTTGGAAAAAATTACATATATCTATACATACTAATCGTAAAGGTAAATACCCATGCCCAAAGGTTCATGTATGTGTTAAAGGTATAACCCGTTCTTTAAAGGTATCTAGATTGGTAGCTGAAGCTTATATACCAAACCCTGATAATAAACCCTGTGTATGTCATAAGGATAACAATCCTTTAAATAATCACGTAGATAATCTATATTGGGGTACTTATTCTGAGAATATGCAACAATGTATTAGAGATGGTAGATTCTCACATAATAGTACTCCTGGTAAAATAGGCCAAGATTCACCTACTTCTAAATACTCTAATAGGTTAAAATTAAGAGTATTTAGATATAAACGTAGGCATCCCGAAATATTACTGAGAGAACTCAGCACTAAATTCAAGATGCCACTATCTGTAATATCTAAAATAATTAAAGGTATAGACCCTATAACTAAACCTTATTTGTAACTTCTCAATTTTATGTACTTGAACCAAGCATAATGCTTCCTAGTTGAAATATAATCCAGGTTCGAATCATTGTTATGAGCCTCTTCCTCAAAACTTACATCATGATACCTTTCATTCTGCTTGTTCCATTTAGCAAAACAAAGGATGATTAAGTACTCGATTCCATACCAAAGGTAGAAAAATACCCATAACATCTCAGCCATTTGCTTTGAATGGATGTGTTCATGGTTATAATCTACTTCGGTAAACTTAGCCCCTTTTCTTACAAATACTAACCCAAAAAGGTTGATGGCTTTGTACCCTTTGAAAGGTATTAGATTGTTATAAATTACTTTCATAGCTTATCCTTGAAGTTTTCATATGTATTTCTTAGCTTTTGGTCGTAGTTATTGTCTTTGTAACCTGGACCATTGTATCCTTTAGCGAAGGCATCCCAGTCTTTTGCCTTCAAATGTTTCACTAAACCAGAGTTATAGAGGAAATGGTACATCATTTCTAGCTGCATTTCATGAGATTCAGACATCTTTTGGATCATTTCATCTACTGATTGACATCCACAGAGTGAGTAATTGAAGCCCATAATCTGTCCCAATCCCCAAGAAGTAGCTAAATTAGCACAGTTTTCATCAATTTTACGAGCTGCTTCGAGTCTTTTCCACTCTCCTTCACCTCCTAAGTAGAATTCTTTGGTCCATTTCTGATAAACCAGACTGGGATTTCTCTTGGCTAGATCGTATAAATAGGTTCTTTTGCCTTCTCCATCGAGTTTTATCTTCAAATATTTCCACATTACATGACCCTCGAAGAGAATTTGAGGTCTACCAGAGGGTAAAAATCCGTCTCGATTACCACATTCTACTACAGTTACTGTCTTTAACAGAGCTGGTTCAAGGTTTAACTTGTTTGCAACCTTGGCAATTAATTCGTTAGTAAGTTTATCCATAATATAAATTCTTAGAGTTTACATTAAAGAGGATAAAGTATTGCTTGTAGCCTTTCTTAGGTAGGTATATCGAGTTCTATTTATCAATGAATAAATAATTTAATTATGGATATAGGAAAGAAACAGCAGATTATGGTTGATTGGTTTAGGAAAACCTTAGATGAATCGAAGAAACCCTGGAATACCCAGGTATATTTGATAACTGATAAGTATCATGTTTACATTGCCAACAAAGATATCAGATTAATAGGAAGTAATTTCGGTAAGGCAATCGATAGACCTTTGAAATATTTCTTATTTACTGATGGTAGGATTTGGTATTACAACAGTATAGAATTTCTTGGCTATCTGCCTTTCGAATTAAGAGACGAATACCCAGTCAATTGCAAACCTCTAAATCCCTGGGAATACGACTACTACCGTCAGCATGGAATAACCTCAGAAGATTTGCAGAATTTATTCAATAATGATTGATATTTAAAAATAAAATAGTATATTTGTATAACGAAAATAAATACATTATTTATATGAAAAAAGAAATAGTAAAACTCAAAGAGGGTAACTCGGTAATTTACCAAGACAAAACCCTAATGGAAAAGGCAAACGTAGTATCTATCGATAAAAAGAACGGTACTGCAATATTATCTAACAAGGTAATAATCACTAGAACAACAAATCTAGAGGGTCAATTTACTCGATTAGATGGAAAAGGTAATGCAATAATTCTACCTTGTACTACAGAGAATGAACAGAAGTACAATGCCTTTGTTGCATATCACCAATCCAAGAAATCCTTAGAGGCAATCAAAAAATGGTTGGATGATAACGGGAAACACAAGGATGATGAAACCTTTGAGAAAGTGATAACCTTAGATAAGAAACTTAAAAAACTAATCGAAAAGCTCAATGAATAGTACTTGGATAATATTAGGCATAATCTATGGGATATGCCTAATCTCCTCTATATTTCTAACCAAGCTGTTATGTCAAGAAATTAGGATGCTAAGACCTCACCTATTATTTCTTACAATCTGGTTAGTATTACCTTTATTTCCTATTTACCTAATATTCTTTAAAAAGAAAAACAATGGCTAGAATTAAAGATTACGACGAAGATTTATCTGCTCCCAAACTCCTAAGAGAAAGGGCAAGAGATAGCAAAGGTAGGTTCATTAAAAAGGACCTACCACCCTACCTAGGGGCTGAGCAAGTATTAAAACCTAAGAACTACTATCACTTCGATAGTCATGGTAATTATAAGGGTAGCTCAATGAATTTTGATGCTATGGTATTACTTGGTTTTACTTGGTTTAAGTTACTGGGAGTAGCATTAATGATGTTACTATGGCCAATAGTATTTATATATGCCCTTAATGATGGGATAGAGAGATACCCATTTAAGAAGTATGCAATCCCCTATATATTTATCTTAGTAGTTTGGTTTATAGTATTCTTATATGGATTAGTATCATGAGCAATATAGATGAAAAAGCAAAGAATAACTTCACCATAGAGATGAGGATATTCGAAAATTATGAGAAAGTGAAGTATGAGATAATCAAGGTAATTGATTTCCTAAGACATGCAGAAACTAACCTAGGGATGTGTAGGATATTCTATAATCAGAATCATGAATTATGGCATAGTGTAATTAAACCCTGGTTCCAACCTGAAAGGTTTGGTATTACCCATCTCTGGTTTCCTTCAGGGTTTAGTCACATAGGTTATGGAGAGTATCATATCATAAGAAGTAATAGATGGTTGAAGACTCCCATAGATAGGATTAATAGAGAGGATTATATATTTGGGTATTGGTTTCCTACCTATAAGAAATATATCCCATATAGAATTAGGATTTTGAAATTGGCTTTAAAGGATTTGGAGAGGATTAAGGAAGAGTATGGTAAGGATTGATAGATTAAGAGAAGATAGTGAAAAGAGAATCTTAAGATGTTCTGAAGGTAAGAGTATTTGGTATCAGATTTGGATTGATCCGGGAGATATGATGAGAATAGAACCTTTATTAGAAGGAGGTAATCGGTTATGGTGTATTGAGATTCAGAAGTATTATGTTTTCTTTTATGAAGTAAGGAATGGTAGAAGGCTTATTGGGAAGAATAGGGTTAAAGAGATATTAGATACCCTTTTATAGGATGATGAATGCCAGGGATGTTAGGTCTCTGGCTTCTTTGTGTGTTGTGTCTTGGTATGCCCTTAACGTGTGTGTAGGAAGGTTTTTGTGTAGTATGCTCAAGGCTTTTCTAGGCAATGCCTTTAAGATAGGATCCTAAAAAGTTGTGGCAGTAAATGCGGGGTTTGTGTTCAGGGTACCTCTTAATACGAAAGCCTAAAAATACCAGGTACTAAAATGCGGGTACGGTAGCCCTTATTTAGAATGAAGCAAAAAAAAGTAAGGGACAAACATCCTCTTACTTTTTAAAAAATTTTATTTTCTTTCGTTTTCTTGTTTATCCCACGCATAAGCAAGAAAACTTAATATAATAAAAATAAAAATCCAACATAAGATTTCTAAAACAAAATTCATAAATCATATTTTATGAGTAAGGAGTTAACTCCTTACTCTGATTAAACAATTTATTTTTTTACAATCTGTAAAGCCTTTTTCAAAATATCTTTGTTTGTTTCTTTCATATTTTCAGAACAAACAGAAGAAAGTGAAAAATCATTTACTTTGTAAACTTGCTTATAAAAGTCTAAAAACGCTTTTTTTAGCTTCTCTAACCGTGTTTTATCTTTTTCTTGAACTAATGATTCAGATAAAGAAAGAATTGTATTTCTAAATTTTTTTCGAGCTACTTTTTTTTCTTTGTCCGAAAGTTCTGAAAAAATTTCTTCTTTATAAATATCTGATTTTTTGACCCCGAAAGAAGTTTTTAAAAGTCCCTCGGTTGATTTATTTAGATTAGCTAAAATATCCTTATAAAGAATATTGTTTGCTTTTGCTTGTGCTTTAGCTTTTTTAGCACTAACTTTGTTTACTTGTTCTTTTGTAGAATTTTCAACTACATTTACATTCTCAACTGAATTTAATTTTTTTTCTTCCATAATAAAAATGCTTGAACTTTTGAATTTATTTTATTATAACCTTTTCGATAAAAATTCAAGTCTTATTATAAACTCGAAAAGGTTTTTTGTTTTATTTCTCTATGCAAATATAAGAACTATTTTTTAATCTACAAAATTTTCAAGGATTTTTTTTTTGAAAATTTTTCTCATTAAACTTTAAACCTCTTATCCCTTTCTGACATTACAAAGATAAGGACTTTATTTTAATCTACAAAATAATTCGAGAAAATTTTTTGTTAAAAATGAATTTTATTATTTTAAGAATAATTTTCAGAAAATATTTGCATATCTAAAAATTTTTATTATTTACATGTACATTATTTATTATCAAAAATTTTTATCAAATTTCCACTCATTAACCCCGCGGGGTCCTAAATTGCCCGCACGTTGTCCGCTATATAATACCTGTATGATAACAGATTAAGGCCATCTATGGTTCTCCTACTATAACCTCTTGGCAATCCCTCGTAACAAATCCACAAGGCCAGAGGATTCTAGGGAATTTTCGGAGGGCCTTTTAAGTGGCTATATAGTATCTGTATATTATATACCTATACCTGAAGGCCATATATGGTCGATAGTTAGTGTACTTGGGTAAGCCTTATAAGATCTATAGATAGGCCTAGTGGGTTCTTATATAAGGCTAGTAAGTATATGTGTAGTAAAGCTCTAGTACCTCTTAGGTAATTATATGAAGTCTATAGATGGCCCCTTAGGTATGTACATAGAAAAGCCCAGGTACCTTAGTTAGGCCTGGGCAATTAATTAATCGAAGTATATAGTGAAGGTTATATCAGCTGTAGTAAAGGAATAGTCTTCGCAAAGGTTATCTGAAGAATCTGGTTGCTCAGTAGAAAATTCGATTAGGCAATCATCGGTATTAATGTAAATGCTGATAAAGTGATTGCCAGCATTTATTAGCTCTGGTAAGTTTTCATCGAATTGATTATTTGAATTATATATGTATTCGTACCAGGGATAGTCTGGTAGGTAATTAATAAGATTAGTGATAAGCTTATTGGTTATCTGGTTTACTAGAACTGAAGGATAATCTGGATATGTCTCTGGTTCAGATACCAAGGGTTCGGTACTGAGGTTAAATTTAATGTTTTGGATAGTTACTTCTTTTTTCATAAATCTATAAATTAAAATGATTAATATATTTCTTTTCTCTGATGCAAATATAAAAATAATAAATAATATATGCAATATCCTTGATTACCTTTCGAAGGCTCCTAATGTCCTAGAATTATCTAAAATAACCCTAATATAAATACTTATGCAATTAACAACAATATTACTAGGATGGCAATTAAAAATAGCCCCTTGATTGCCTAGAAATTTATTAAATCCGAGGCCATTTATGGTATATTTTGTGTACCTAGTTTTATAAAATCCGAGCCTAAAATGGCCCCTCTAGGTACACAATTTTAATATAAATCCTAGCCTCTTGGCAATTAAAATCCGAGTCTAGGTACACAAAATCACAACCTAAATCCTAGATTACACAAACTAGCCAAACAGAACACTTTTCAATTACACGTGTGAAGCTAAAATACATACGTATCTAAATCCCACCCATATTAGTATATTATATATAGGCGTTAGTAAAATAGCTACGTGTCAAAAAGGCTCATATACGTATCTCAAAAACTATTGCCAGAGTGTACTTTTTGCTTTTCTGTGATTTAGGGGCCAGGATTGGTGATTTTATTGCCTAAAATGGCCTCTGGGGCCTCAAGGATTTAGTACTTTAAATTTTGAGAGCTATAGTGTTTGGTATAGTAGAGCCCCATCTATGAGTATGTTCCTGACATTTTCGAAAAACCCCCTTGGTACACAGAAAAAGAGAGAAACCAAGAGCCTAAGAAAGGTATATTAGTATTAGTTATATGTATTATTATATATTGATTGTGATATAGGGGATTTGTATCTTAGTTAGTGATATCTGTATATTCAGATTGTGTATATGATATAGGTAGATTTATTGTATACCTTAGTATTGGGTTTATATTATATATTTGTTTGTGTTTGGGAGTAGGTTCTTATAGGTGGGTATATTAATTGTGTACACAGAAATACCTAGAGTGTTCTGAGCTCTAGGTATTCTTTTTTATTTATCTTTTGTTTTGGGTGGGTGTACTTGTGGGATTGGGTATATTATGTGATATTCATTTCTTTTTGTTTCTTAGTTTCTGTTGGGTACGGAGTAACTTATTATACTGGGCTTGGGGATCACTTAGGTATAGAGTGTAATCCTTTTTGTTACTGCCCGGATTAGGGAAGTGTTCATTCCATCTATCCTGGTGTGGTATGTATATTAAGTCTTTCTTTTTCATGATAGTTATATTATGGTTATATCTTCTCTTATCTGTATTCTTTAGTGTTGGAGCGGGATATTAGGTCTTCTGGGTTCTGAAGGATATCAGATATGTAGGGATTTATTTCTTGGATATTGTACTGGGCTTTGAACCTAGAGATGGTATCCTTTAGTTCTTCTACTAGAGTATCATAGAGATTATTGTATATTATCTCTTTGATTTTGGTTTGGACTCTCTTGTTTTGTTCTATGGGTATTTCTCGGATGACTGTGATTTGGATCTCTATGGGTTTCTCTAGGTCTGGTACCGTTGGTAGGTTACCCATATAGTCTAGTCCAGAGATGAGTTCTAATATTCCTTCGTTGGACATAAATAATATATTGTTGATGTCTTTGCATACTTTGCAGGTTAGTATTTGATTACCGTTTTGGTTGATTGTGATTCTTGTTATTGTTTTCATAAGTTCTTTGTTTTTTAGATGATTATTTTTTCTCTTGGCATGGTTAGGACTTCATAGATAGCATCATCTACGTTGATATCGAAAAATGATGTATGGGAAATGATTTCCTCTAGGTCTTCCTCTTTTGGTTCCCATCCATAGTATCTGGCAATGATATAGGATTTAAGTATATTCTCGATATCTAGTATATACCTGATATCTAAGTTATGAGTACCTATGTGATAGGTACTCATAATATAAGCGATTGTTTTCATGGCATTATCCCAATAATTTGTTTTTCGAATGTTTCTTGGTTATCAGGTTCTGGCCAGTTCATGGTTTCTTCCATGTATTCAACTACTAAGTCCATGAATTGTGCTTGTGATTTTGGATCAAGTGTTGAAATCTCTGTTTGTACTTCCCGTTGGATTTGGTCGTAGTGATAAGCAAAGGTTCGACGGATACGGGTTGAGATACCGGCATACTTTTTTAATAATTCATCATTTTTCATAAGTCTATAAATTAAAATGTTAATAATTAAATTTTTACTCTGCAAATATAACTACTTTATTTTATATATGCAAACCCTGGAATACTAAGCTGAGGATATGTGTATGATATCTGTTATGATTACCTTTTCTGAAGAAAGATTCCAATAATTCTGGATTTCTTTTAAGGCATTAATCATATGCAGATGTTCTGGTATCAGTTCCTCTCCAGGATATTTGAGGTAATCTCTTATCTGTTCTGTTCGATAATTGAGGGTAAAGGCCTGAGTATCATTTAGTATTTCACATACATGCACATGCGTTTGTCCGTTATTATTTACCTGTATATTATCGAATACCTGATATGAAATTAGAAATCTACCTTGGGTTAGCATATATCTCTACTATTTGTTCATATTTATCCGTGCTAGTAAAAGTATCAAGGAAATAGTTATATTCCTTCTCGTTAGTATGGAATGGATGCTTGTGCAATTCATATTTGCAATAATGTTCCCATGGATTACCTGGTATGAATGTATCTAAGTTAGGCCCAGAGGAATTAAGGAATAGGACTAAGATAAGCCCTAGTCCTATGTAGTATAATGCTGTTCTCATAATTCGTTACAGATTATTGGTCTTTTATTGTATTAATGAATGTTATCTCATGGCATTAGAATTCTAAGTTAAACAATTGAATAGTGAGCATACTTGGAAATTTCCCTCCCTCGTAATGAGTATTAGAAGTATTGGAATAGTTGTGGAAATCATCCTTTAGTGATATCTTGAGAATATCCAATAGCAATGGATATAACTTGTACTGGTTAGATGCTAACCATTCGTTATATTCCTGGATATCGGATTCTGAAGTAAAAGTAGCAGAGAGTTGAATAAAGGGTTTATCCAATGAATCTGGGTTATGGATATTTGTCTTAAGCCAAACCTTGGAAAGCATGTGGGATTCCTTTTGCATTAGGTTGACTGAACCAGTATTTTGCCATGGTTCGTATTGGTAAATTGTGATACCGGTTTTAAGGGCTGTTGTAATGTTGTTCAAGTTCATGACTGTGTCTAAATTTTAAATGAATAATATATTTCTTTCTCTGATGCAAATTTAATACTTTATTTTTAAATATGCAATATCCCTGATTAATTAGCTGAGGCTTCTATTGGGTATCTGATATAGCCTCTTCTGAATAAGGAAGAGGCCATTAATGGATTTTACATATTTCGCATCTTTACGAAAAGCATCAGGATTCTTTTTCTTAAACTGATGCCACCAATCATCATATTCCTCAAGGGTTTTGAATACCTTGTTTAAATCCTTAGTTGGACCTGTTAACTGAATTGTTTTAGGCCATACTTTAACATCTATTCTCTTACCATCATCGAAATATATACGAGAGGGTATAATTACTTCATCTGGACCTGGATATGGAGTTGTGCTCATAATTTCGTTATTGTAAAAGTTATGTAATTGTCTTTAGTTATCACAAATGTAATGATAGCATTACCTTGTATTGAAATAGATAGAGATTCGGGAGTATCTGCTAATATGTAGTAACTTAAGAAGTTAGCTCTAAGCAAATTAGTAAGTACTTCCCTTAGTCTGAACAAGGTACAGTTATCAGGATTACCATAGATTACTGATTGAAGGTATTGGTCCTGATGATTAAGATGGTACCATCTTAATCTAGCCAAGTTTAGTTTCTCAGCTAGATCAAATTGTACGATATTTAAAAGTCTTCTTATGGGTGTCATACTGTAAAGGTAATTTGCATTATGTTTGAAGATATTCTGTTGATAGATTTGATATTAGCTTCTCCATCAGTGAAGTTCATGGCAAAGTTTACCAGAGCATCTGCAGCACCATTAGAGGTATCGGGAGTTTGAAATAAGAAAGAGTATATTGCAAATCCGTCCTGTTTAGATATCATTGCAGATAATGCTAAGCATTGGTTTTCAACATAGGCATTAACTAATAGATTCATTAGATTGTTGCTGTAATTTAGGATTTCCTCTAAGTCTAAGGAAAATAATTCTTGGATTTGAAGACCTAGGTTAGTAACTAACTTGTCTAGATGTTGTGTGGTTTGGAAGGTTTCATTATTTTTCATAAGTCTAAAATTTTAAATAGTTATTAATTTCTTTTTCTGATGCAAATATAACTACTTTATTTTATATATGCAAACCCTGGAATACTAAGCTGAGGATATGTGTAAACGCTAAGAAAGGCAGACTAATCATCTGCCTTTCGAATTTATACTCTGTATCGGATTAAATTCCATTTATCGTTTACTAGCCTGAATATCCAGAGATAATGGTTAGTGAACTCTAATAGCTTACTGTATTCAGAGGTTTCAAATACCAAGAGATCTGAGTTCTTTTCTAGGATATTGAAATGGATAGTTTTATTAGTACCCTTTCGAAGTATTTCTCTGAGATCATTCTTTAGAGTATCATCCGAAATGAACATATTATATCGTTTCTCCATATAATCCAGATATTTATCCCTGATATCTGGATATATTCTAGACTGGCTTACGTTAAATTGTTTCGTTTTCATCTTGATTTTCTTGATTTATGTTACGTTCGATAATGTTTTGAATACATATTCTTCGGCCCTCTTCTTCTGTCTGGTCCAAGATATAGGTAAGAGAATGACTAAGGAATAACATATCTGTATCGTAATTCCTCTTGAATACCAGCAATTCAAATTCCTTTAACCAATTGTGCTGCATCAATTCCAGTATCTCCTCTAAACCAACATGGTCCGTATCCATATATCCTTGGCATTTATACCAGATATCTGTAAAGACTCCCGTAATATATTCAGGTATCTTGAATCTATCAGATATATCATGAGCTGGGACTAAATCCTTAGCAGCTTGGTATTTTTCTTTGGTTATTACCATGTCTGATTTACCTGATAGCTTTCTACTGGTGTTAACTATGAGTGGTACCTTGTAGTATAGTAGGTAAGGTTCTTTGTCATATACCCAATATCTGTTTTTGTATTCCTGATAGATTAGTACATAAGGTTTATCTGAATACATACCAAAAAGTCTCATATAATCAGATAGGTAATTCTCTAGGTCTTTAGCACATTGTATATTAGGGTTAAATACTACCTTATTATCTTTTAGATAGATGAGATTCAGAGAATAGCTTAACTCTGGTTCTTGTTTACGAAATCTGTTGAATAAGTTTTTGATGTTCATAATGTCTAATATGTAAAATTAATGAATACTGTTCTGGTTCCTTTAAAGAAAGCTTCATGATTGTAATCTTCATATTTATGACAAGCATAAGTTTTAGAAGATCTATCATAATGATCTCTTACCCATACTGGACTAGATTCAGAATCTTTTAATCTGAATAGTGTACCTGGTTTAAGCTGTTTTAATGTGGTTTTATCCATAATCTTATTATTTATTTATCTGATGCAAATATAAAAATAATAAATTAATTATGCAATAAACCTAGATTACCTATTGAGGAATTGTTCAGCTATTGATGTAGGCTCTTTTTCTTCATATTGCTCCTCATCTAAATACATATCTATTTCTGGGTCTGGATCCTCGGGATCTATATTAGCTTCTATTTCTCTTCTTAATTCATGATGTTCTCTTGAAGAGAGTTCCATAGCTCCCTTGTAATCATCGGTAATTTGCCTCATCTCTGCAGTATTCAAAGTAAGGCCCTCTTTGGTAGTATCAATTCCCTCTTGCTTAGTAGCAACTACCTCAGGTAAAGAGGATAAATCATAGCGATCTGCTAATAATTTGGCTTCCTGTGGTTTATCCATCATCTTTTGAGATTCTAGGATAATCTTTCTGGCTTCCTCTATTGATATGCCTTGATTCTGATTCAATTGATTATTCTGGGTATCTCCAAATTGATTAAAGATATTGGTAGTTCCTCCACCCATAAATGTACGTATGATGGATTGCAATGAAGTAGAAGAATCTAGTTTCATCTTAAGAGCCTTATTCAATTCAGCAGATATGAATGGAGTATAATGTCCTCCCTGAGATTCTCTTAGGATATTTACCTGATGGGAGATTTCCATTCTATCCTCTAAAGCCCATGCTACTTGTTCTCCCAATAGAGCTTGTAGCATTTCTTCCTGTCTTTCTTTATCCCAGAGCTTAGATTGCAATAATCTATCTCTCATAAATACTCGTATGTAATTGATATCTATACCTGTCTTTGTTGAGAAGGTATTAATATCATACATAATCCCACATAACATGCCATTACCCATCAACCAGTGATTGATAATGTAGTTGTATACCTTTTGTAAATCTTCAAGATTCTGACTCTTTTGGTATTCTGCTGCCATTGCAGTAGTTCCCATAGGTCTAGGAAATCTTTTTATGTTGTCTTTTGCCATTATACAAATATTCTTTTCTTATATCCTTAGATTCATCGTATCCAATCCTTTTAAGAGGACGAGCTACGTATAGTTGATAAATATTAGAATACCAATAACCAACTGCTATATTGAGTTCTTCATTTAAAGCCAAAATGAATTGAGTATCGGTAATCCTATCCCTAGTAAATATCCAGGTATAATTCCCTTCAAGGTTGGGAACCTTGTTATAAAATTCCCAACCTTTAATTACCTTAAAAATATTGCCATGAAGGTCAACGATTTCTTTTGCCATAATTGCCTTTTTTACCTCTCGAGGATTTTTTGTCTTGTTTACTAGAGTTATTTTTCATTTCCTCTATCCTTTTTTGTGTTTCTGGGTACCAGAGTTTTCTTATGGGCACTACCTGAGTTGCAAAAAATGCCTTCCATAAATTCTGGGATAAAGGCCTTATACTTTGCCTACTGATTTCATTGAATTTACTTTCGAAGTATTTTACTACCTTTTTAAAATCTGAGTAATATATACGACCAGTAGAAGGATTTATCTTTTGTTGCCTTTGGCATACTTCTAGTAAATCTTCTCCCATTTTATTCATAAACTCCCCTCTATTAAATTGGAAGTTCTCTTGATCTAGTCTAAATATTTTTACGTAATCTTTTGTTTCCATTATATTATATCTCTGTTTCTAAGTGTTTAACATCATAGGGTAATACCTGAAATAAGTATCCCCTTTTATCATCCTCGTAATAGGATGACCATAATCTCCCTTTTAATCGGTATAAATCCAAGTCATAAGTTTTCTTGGGTATACCTGTGATAAATAATTTGTGATTGCCTCCTGGGTTAACTTCGAATTCCCACTGGGTAAAATTTCCTATGGTACCATAATCTGGCAATTTATTTCCCAGTAGGGTTGGTAAGGCAATATCCTTTACCAAAGTTTCTTTGGGGACCTTTTTCCCATTTACCCAGATCCCCAGTTGTGATTTACCGATATATACATCTTTTACTATTTCTCGAAACATAATTCAATGATTATAAATTTAACACCTTGACCTAATTCTAAGTCATTTACTGCATTAATATCCCTAGTATTATGTTGAAGGTTTCTTAAAGAAATTCTAGATTCTTTCGATATCCTATAAGATCTTCTTACCAAGAGTAAAGCATTTCTCCAACAAGCAACCATAGAAGATACTGGTCCAGAGAATAATACCTGGCTGGTCTTATTTATCTCTACCATTTTTTCTTCGTATAGTTTTTGACTCTGAAGATACCATACTTTTACTTCTCTTATGTTTTCTTTTCTTTTTTCTAGAATCAGCTTTGACATAGTCTTCTATTTCTTCAAGTTTACCCAACAATAAAAACCTTACGAACATATCTATAGGCCTGAAAAAGTAATTTCTTATATTCTCAGTGCCTAGATAATAATCATATACGATAAAGAATTTTTTAATCTTTCCGTGTTTGAGAGATCTTTGAACAAGGTAATTCTTTACACATCTCTTGTGAAGTTCTACCATGTCCTTTTCCTGTTTTTCCATCTCCTTATCGGAGAATATTCGATAGTCCATAACCAAAATAAATATGGGACTGGGAATATTGATTGCCCTCAAGTGATTCCCAGTCCCGGGTTAACAAAGGATTTAATTAAATAGCTTCATCTACCTTCAGAACTTTTTTCTGGAAGGTAATATATTTATTTTGGGCAGACTTGTATTCCTTGGAATTATGATCTTGGATGCGAAGCATTTCCCTTTCCAATTTGCGGAGTTCATTGCGAGTCTGTTGTCTCCATTTCTTTCTTGAAAGAGTATCGACTACATCTTCCGGATAAATGTATTTTACTTCCCGGTTTGATATAACCTGTTCGATGATGTTGGGTTTTTGTTGTTTAGCAACTTCCTTGACAACTTCTTCTTTTTTGGAAACCTTCTTGGTTGTAGTTTTTACCAATTTGGCTTTTGGTTCTTCCTTAGCCTTAGATTCTTTAGTTTCTTTTGGCTTTTGTGTTTTAGAAGCCTTAACTTCCTTCAATGAGTTAGATACTTGGTTGTTAATTAACTCGGTTACCTTGTTCAAATTTACTTTTTTCATAATTGACTAATTTAAAAATGTTACTTAATTAATTTCTCTATGCAAATATAAGAACTATTTTTTTAAATAGAAAAATAATTCTACTTTATTTTATCAATAGCTGAGGATCTCTAGTCGAGTAGGAAATCAAAGATTTCATCTGGGTTCTCATCTAGGTTTTCAGGATCATCATAGTAGGAATCTAGACCTTCAGTAAAGATATCATATTCTGAAATAGATGAAGATTTACCATATCTCCGATTATACTGTTCTACGGTTAATATAGTTACCTTACTGGGATCATGTTCATATTTCTCGGCATAAGCAGAAGCTTCCTCTGGTGATAAAGGTTTATCGGAAGTGAATACTTGGTAATATACCCTGGGTTTAGTATAATGAGCATCTAAGGTTACTTGTTGATAACCAGATTTCCTTGCAGTAAATATGATATTATCTGGAGTAACTCTTACTAGGAAAGCATATTGGTATAATCTTCGATTACTAAGTGAATCCTTTAGTTTCTTTACAGAATCTACTTTAGCAAAGAATATAGAATCTCTTCTTTTGCTTTCCTCATACCGTTTTACATTTCTAATAGAATCTTCTCTACTCTCCTTTACATAAGGAGGAGTTACCCTCCGGGTACTATTGGTGTTGGCAATAGTAAATCCCAAAAGAGTAACTCCCAGAATGGAAAACGGAAAAATAATATGTTTAGTTCTTGAGTTCATATCCTGTAGCTTCATATTGTCCCTTGATATGAGAATTGAGGTATCTCCCTTTAGATTCGGCATTCATTAGTTCTTCGAAAGTTTTTCTGGGAACTAAATCATACCGGTAAACTTTGTTGCCTTTAAAAGCAACCCATAAGTGTTTGTTTTTGTTGTCGTACCCAATACCTTCTATATTGGAAGATTCTACTGGATTCATTTTAATACCAGTATTTAAGGTAACTGATTCAAGATATTCTTCTCTGTCCATAACTTAAAGTTTTAAAAGTGTTAACTCCGGATGTAATACGTTGGTATATTTTTGAATGATTGCCCATGCTCCCAAAACTCCTTGAGAATTATCAGTTATCCATTCTTCCTCCATTTTCCATAGGATATGAGAGCAGACGTATAATTGATACTCTGTAAGAGTTTTTATAAGTTGAGGATATTCTATCATATCTGAATAGAGTTTTATCATGTTATCTAATACTCCTCTTATTTCTCCTTCTTCAATCTGAAGAAGTTTTTTAAGAAGGTAATGATCTGTATCCTCTAAATTTTTAGAGATATGAGTTAGTGCCTCAACTTGGATTTGGGCAATGTTCTTAATAACCGTTTTGGTTTCTGCATCCATTTTTTCTTATTATTTATTTCGTTATACAAATATATAAATTTTATATATAATATGCAAATATTGCTGAGGTAGGTAGTGGATTATCTCTTCAAGATCTCAGCCATCTTTTCCTTGATTGAATCTGGGAATATTGCATCTGATGCCCATCTTAGGAAGAATTTAGAGGGTTTCTTATCGGGAATCATAAGCAATTGTCGTTGTTCTGTAGAGAATTTAATTCGTTCTGCCTCTAGCATATACTTAGGTAATTTAGTAAATTCTGCCTGAGAGAATGAAATAGTAGTTTTACCAGTCTGAGCCCTAAAGGGTTTCTTCCTTTCTTTATACAGATAGGGAACTATCTTCTTTGATGGACCTTGCAGAATACTGAAACCAAATAGAATCATAGGATCAAATTTATCTGTCTTAGGATCTTTTGCTCTCTTTATACATCTTGCCATCCATGAATAAGAATCGAGATATTGGCCATTGTTGGTGGGTTCTCCAACATCTTTTTTATCGAATTTAAATTCCGGGAAGTGATAAAGGAAATCCTCTGTAAGGATGAATACAAAGCCAAGATCTCTAAGATACTTAATAATATCCTGTTGGCTTTTACCTTCATTTACCATCTTTTCTACATCAGCAAGGATATCTTCTCTTGGAGATTCCAATTCTTTAGCTTGAGTATTAGAAGGTCTTCCTCTACCTACAGATTCTTTGATCGGTAAGTTACCAGATAATTTATCTAAGTATTCTTTGAATTGAGAAATATCTTGTTGATTAACAAGGGTTACTTCTATTCTTATTGGACCTTTATGTTGTACCTTTGGACCAGCATACATTTCAGTGCAAGCATCTACTAATCTATCAGATAAAGGATTACCATTTTCTGAAAGTGTAGTGATACGTAGTTTGGGTTTGAATATTTCTTTTTCTTCTTTCATAAGTTTAGAGATAAAAAGGGCCTGGACAAAGATTATTGCCAGGCCCAAAACTACTAATAACTAACAAAACAAATATAAGAATGGAATTAATCCTCGTCTTTGGCCTTTTTCTTCTTAGAATCTTTGGCCTTTTTATTTTTCTTAGAAGGATTATCCTTTTTTGATTCCTTCTTTGGTTCTTCCTTCGGCTTAGATTCTTTTGGAGTTTTACCTGCAGCCAATTTTCTCTGAGCCATACGATATTTCTTCTTTTCTTCGGAAGTCATTTCTCTTCCGTCTACCAAAGGATAATCGTATTTAGTTGCTGTTCTACCTGAACTAGCTTTTTCTTTTTTCTCTTTTGCTTTAGCTTCCTTCTTAGCTTTCTTTTCATCTTCAGAAGCCTTTTTCATTTTTACCAGCTTCTTCTGATTAGCCGTGTCTTTTTCAGGGTATTGGGCAGCAACCTTATCTCTTTCCTTGTTGAGTTTTGCCATAAGTTCTTTTACTGCCTTACCATGAGTTTTGTCCTTTGACCAATCCTTTGCAGGATCCAGGTTATTTTCTTTCAGGTAGTTTTCCAAAGCCTTTGCAGCTTTTGTGATTTCCGGAGTCTTATCAGCCGGTTTCTTTGCTTTCTTAGCAGGTTTTACTTTCTTTGTCATATCTTAATTAATTTATGAGTTTATATTTACCTATAGAAGTGAATCCGAATTAAAGGTAGGGATTTCCTTGATTTCTAGGATTTTTAATTCAATTCCTTTTACCATTGCACAGGTATGAAGATAATCAGATATTTCTCTTTGGGTTAATCCTGAGAAAATACTGGTTTTAGTTTCATTTCCCCATATATATTTCACTTCTAGAACGGGATTGTTAATAATATCTTTTACTCTTTGTGATAAAGAATAAAGTTTTCTTTTCTGATACATAATATGGGCTTGGTGTTTCCTGTATTCACCCATCTTACTTTGCTGCAAGGATATATGAGCTTGGTATTTATAGTATTTGATATCCTTGTATATTTCTGCAATCTGGGAAATTAAGGATGAGAAGGATCTTTTTTCCATTGTGGCCTTTTTATTTGGGATTGATATTCTAAAATCATTTCCTTAGCTTCTGATATTATGTTTTCTGCCAATTCCTTTTCTGAAGGATTTTTGCATACTTCTAGAAATGAAGTATAATCTTCTATCAGATTATTAAGTGCAATGATTTGTATATTCTTTCTTATCTCTTCTTTGGTTACCATAGGTTATGAAAATAAAAAAGCCCATCACCTTTGTGAGGCAATGGGCTTTGGATAATTGATATAATGTATAATCGTTATGGAGTTTAATCTTCGTTTTCTTCAGAAGTTTCTTCTTCATCTACTTCTTCGTCGGTGTCTTTTTCTTTCTTTGACTTAGGAGTAGTGATAATACCATGTCCTTTCTTTGACTTAATTGCCAATTCTCCGGGAACGAAAGCAACGGATGTGTTTACTGGAGCACCATCTACTACCAATACTGAAGTTACCAATACTCCCTGAGCACCTTTCTTTGTTTTGATTGCATAACCGAAGTTCTGAACTTCTGAATTATCAGAAATCTTGATAACATCGATTTGTTTACCGTTCGGTCTCTGACCTGCAGGACGGTTTTTAATAGCTTCCATACGAGCTTTGCGTTTAGCTTCTTTTTCGGGATCTTTTTCTTTAGCACCCTTTTTCTTGGTGTCTTCTTTTTTCTTTGCCATAATCTTAATAAGTTTTTAATGTGTTATAAATAAGTTGTGACTTCTACATAACCTAATAGTAGTTAATTTTTAGGGTAGGAGATGATTCCTACCCTTTATGCTAGGTAAAAGGATTATTTTTTACCCTTTTTACCTTTACCCTTAGCTTCCTTCTTAGCCGGCAATTTGATACCTAATTCTTTGGCAATTGCCTTACGAAGTTTTTCGATATCTTCCTCATCGAAGTCATCGGGATCAGTATCAAGATCTTTGTCATCGCAAACATCTTCCAATTCTTCGAAGTCCATTTCGGCAAGAGCTTCTCCGGTCAATTCTTCCTCTTCTTCCTCATCTTCTTCATCTTCATCGGAATCATCCTCTTCTTCCTCATCTTCTTCATCTTCATCGGAATCATCCTCGTCCTCATCTTCTTCGTCTTCCTCATCCTCTTCAGATTCTTCCTCTTCTTCGTCATCTTCTTCTGAACCGAAGATTTCAGATGCCTGGTCTGCAGTCAGCATAATCGGAGCCGGAATAATCTTTACCGAGCCATCTTCGTAAGTAATAATGATGTTACCGTTGATTTCTACTCTAGATACTTCTTTAAGTTCAACTTTCTTAGTTTCTTTTTTCTTAGCCATAATTGTTTAATTTTAATGGTTTGTTAATGAATATAGTTAATCACTCAGTTATAAGCTTTTTATACTTCTTTAGGAATGGTCCCAAAGATTCATGTGCATTATTAAATTGTTTTATGTTTTCTAGAACGGTATTGAACTGTTCCTGTGAAGTTATCTCAACTACTTCAGAGTTTATAACTTGGTCCACTTGGTTGTAGGTCATAATCTTAAAAGATTTGCCTTCAAATGGATTATATGGTCCATGTTGTTCTAATTTAGTGTTCATCGCTATATGATATTTTAGTTAAACCTGGAAAACCCAATTTACCCATCATTTCTGTATATGATTGATATTTTCCTTTTTTCGAAGTTTCATAGTTATCAGAAAATCTTATTGGGTAGACCCAAATTTCTGAATCTAGTTTCCTATTGGTCATGAAGTAAGCATACTTATTCCTTATTTTATAACCAGATAGAGGTTTCCATAGTTCCCATTGTAATTCTCTTATGAGATATTTATCTGGGATAATAACCTGGTTCTGAAATTTCAAGGAAGCTTCTCCAAAATCATCTAAGAAATCGTAGGCCTTTTTGAATAAGATACGATTAAACTTAATATGATATACCTTGGTAAGGAACAGAGCTATTTGCCAAATCCTAGGAGGATGATTCAAGCAATCAAGGTTGAATTGGTTCTTTTCCCCTTGACTCAGCTTGTTGTATCTCCTGTAAGATAGCAGAATGGACCTGTAATCTCTTTTGTTTTCGATATTCAGGTGAGAATTCATCCCTATACCCGTATAATGCAATTTGGTACGCTTTGTTGAATGCTCTTCTTCCATGTTTCTTATAAATTTTATTCATTCTTACTACAAAATGCCTTCTCCTATGTTTATCCATTCTTGCTTCAGCAGGAAAGATAAATCTTCGTATTTTAGTTGGCTTACCCTTAAAGAATATCGATTGATGACCTTTCTTGGGTAAATCAGTTATGCCTTGTTTTATAAGATTCTTACCCTTGATAGTATGAATGTATAAATTGGCATCTACTCCTAATAAAAGAGTTATGGTTCTTCTAGCATGGTATCTTGAAAAGAATCCTAAACCACATATATGTTTTTTATATAACAACTTCTCGGTTCGGTATTTACTTTCTGTTGCATATTGATATTTGGTCCATCCCCAATATTCATCAGGCCTCCAAGTCCATACATATATTAAGTCTGGGTATATTTTCCGATTATCCCTTGCTAGTTTTACCATTTAATTTCCTTTTTGCAGCCCTGTACCAGAGTTGAATGGATTTCTCATTAGCATCAGGGAATTTCTTTTTCATTCTCCTTACTACTCTCTCTTGGTCAAATCCCTTTTCGGTTAATTCATAACAGTAGGATTTCTTAGTACCCTTAATAAGGTTAAAAGAATCTCTTTCTCTTGGAGGTTTCTTTTCTTTTGGTTTCTTTATACCTGGTACTCTTTTTAATTTTCGAATACCATCTTCCCCCTCTTCTCCTAAGAATCCTAATCTTAATCTTGAATTACGGATTGGGTCAGTTTTATCATAACCGATTGCTTCCAATTGTTTATCTGCCCATTCATCGTACTGGTCAATTAGAGATTTATCAGGTTTGTTGGTTGAGTTACTGATATACTTGATTAAATCAAATACTCCTGCAGCACAAGCATCAGGAAAAGGCATACCAAGGATTACTGCCTTTCTTTTGAGATCCTTGTACTTCATGTTTCTACCGGCAGCTCCTAGGAAATTTTGTTTTTCCCTTGATGGAGCTGGTTTATCTTTTTTCTTCTTTGCCATAAGTTTAGAATCTTTGATTGTAATAGGTTTGAGTTAATTCTTCATGAGTTACATGCCCATAGGGAACTAATCCCATGTTATCTATTTTGTAGAAGAGATCATAAGGTAAATCATAAGTGATTAACCATAAGTAATTCTCTTGAGTAATGGGGTTTGATACCATATCCTTAATTTTTGGGAAATTAGGTAATAGAATCAATTTGTCATCATCCCAGCCACTGAATTGGCTGATGATATTATTTGCTTTGTTAAAGCGGATGTCTAAGTTGGTATTCTTCATATTGTCTATATTAAAATTGTTTAATTTTCTTTTCTGATGCAAATATAATACTTATATATTATATATAAAAATATTCTACTTATTATTTTAATATTAGCTGAGGATCAATAGAAGGAGTCTTCTTTCACTCTAGCAGCTCCTGGTTGAGGTTTCTTCTTTGGTTTTCGTTTTATGTGAGTGTTATAGGCCATATCCAATTGCTTCACATTGAAATCCATGTTATTTACCCGATTGTAATTCAAAGCCTTTTCGATACATAATCTATATTCTGGCCAAAACTTCTGACCTAGTTTTACAGTAGTAGTCTTGGCATTGAATTTAGATACCATGAATCCAAATGTATCTGCATCATCCTTATCCTCGAATATATACATGTAGAATTTACTGAATTCCCTCATTACCTCATCTGTAGGTCTTACGGGAAGTAATAAATATCCATCAGTATATAAATCTTCAGATATTAAACATACCCACCATTTCTTTATACTAGGCTTTACCTTATACTTAAACCTTTCTCTTAGTTTAGTATGAACCCATTCTGGTACTTTCTCTAATAAGTAGTTGATATAAATCTTTTCTTTCTTATTGGCTCTTCTTTTGAAAGCAGAGGGTTGCTGTACTTGCCTGGGTAATATCCTAAAGTTATTCCATCTATCGAATTCTAATATCAAACCTAGAGAATGTTTATCCCATTCATTATCTGAACCTTGTAGTCTTCTTATATTTCTTTCTAGATTACGAGTATTTACCTTAGGAACTAGTTGAGAAGCATCCCCAGTATTTAGTAGAGCCTCTTTTCTTTTCATCCTTTTTTCTATGCAAGCCTCGATATAATCCTGAAAGTTTCTTTCACATGGGCAATCTGGTCTGAATATTGACTCATGTATTTCAAAGAAATCTGAGAATAATCGAAAGAACTTTTCGGACCTTTCTTTTATTTCTAGGTACTTATAATGAGATAACTTTAATATCTCTCCAGCTTCCCAAGAGGATTTACTCTCTGATAACTGAAGAAAAAGGGACTGCTGCTCGGTTGGAGTCAAACAGTCCCATGCTTTCTTTTGATATTTATTCATATTAACGCCTCCTTTTATTAATGTTCTCTTCTATCTTTTCAGAAGTAATAGAATTTGGGTCATAGTCAAAGTTATTACAATGTAATTTATCTGGATCTGAATCCTGATATACACTGTAAAGAACACTGTCAAAATCAAGAGTTACTTCCATTTTACCATGTTCTGGGTAGATTAGTACTTTTACTGTTCTATTAGAATAATTTATGTCTAATACTGTAGCATCTATACCTTCATATGGATACCCTTTTAAAACGATATAATCTCCAGGTTTTACATTCATAAGGTCATCAACAGAGTATTTTTTATTTGCTTTTGCTAATCTTATGAATCTCCTTACATCTTTTCTAGAACAAGTTGCAACTAATGAAAAATCATCGAAGTCTTCAGCATTATCTATACGTACCTTCTTTTTTCTTTCGTGCATTGTTTCAGTAGATTTAAGAAAGGTTCTTATACCTGAGATATTTCGTTTTAGTTTATTTAAAAAAGGCCTTGAGAAAGCATTCTCTGTAGGCATTCTCATAAAACCATAATTGAAAAGTATAGGAACAGATTCAAATACCATCTTACCCTTTACGGTTCTCTTAAGTATATCCAGAGTAGGGATAATAACCTTGATATTTTCGTATCCCTTTTCTTTTAACTCTTTCTCGATAAGGTGATAATACTTTCTTTCTAGGTAGAAGATTACATAGGAGTATGGGATACGTTTTTTCATATTACTGATTTTTTACGATTAACTTAACTTGTTTGTGAATCATCTTATATGGTACTTTTAATACTTCACTAGCCATGAATACCATAAGAGTATTCCCGGGTACTTGGATATACATTACCTTAGTAACATACTCGGCAATGATACTTCCAAGTTTGTAATCTACTACAAAGAAAAATTCTGCTGAAGGCATTGAATTATACCTCATACATAAGATGGGTACTTTCTTTGCCCTTTTAGCATCTTTACTTGCTTGTTCCCAGAATCTTAATATATCACAGGATTTATTACCCAGTAATACATGTTCAAATTTGATATCCTTGTAGTTTTTACATTCTACCGAGATTTTACATCTGTGAGCATGTCTTTCATCCTGACACATAATATCAGAAGACAAATCCCTACTCTGATGATTTGCACCAGAGTAGGGTGTTCTGCCGAATTTGAAAGAAGTCCATTCCGTAAACCATTTTGAGACTTTGAGTTCAAATCTTGAACCTTTCTTTTTACTATTTGCCATAATTTCATTGTATTGTTTATGGATCATAGTGGTTTATAATAACTAAGGCCCTTGATTTTCTCTACTTGCAGGATCTTAGTATTTGATAAAGGTAATGAGTCGTGATGTGTTATTAAAAATAATGATTTACCGTTGAATATGTGTTTTATTAGGTTTATTACCAATTCTATGTTATCAGAACTTAGAGATTCAAATACTTCATCTAAGAATGCTAAGTTAATACCCTTGCTTGCAGTCAAAGCTTCATGCATTGCGAAAGCCATACATAGATTACATACTTGTTTTTCACCTCCGGATAATTCATCATAATCAATAATGTGATTATCCCTTTCTATAAGGGTAACAAAATCCTTTCTAGTTGAATTAAGGTCTATATTAAACTCAATTCTAAAACCTAATACTTCCGAGTAACTAGCTAGAGTACGATTTAATAAATGTAGGGATGAATCAAATAGATATGCCTTGATCCCATTGTTACCAAGAGGGTCATTTATCAACCAATTATAATTCTCTAACTCTAATTCTCGATTATGGTAATCTTCATCTACCTTTCTTAAATCCTTACGAATCTTTTTCAACCTTTCTTTGTATTTGGTAGACATTACCTTTAGTTTCTGATTCTTAAGGTCTTTTATTTCCTGGTCTATATCTGCCAAGTCTGAAGCAATATCAGAACATTCCTTCACTAGAGTCTTATACTTACTGCAGTTAAATTCTAATTCGTCTAATCTCTCTACAGATTCTTCATATAAGCTTTGAAGTTCTTCCCTTTCTTTAAATGCTTTACTGATGGGAGTAAGCATTTTCAAAGCTTTCTTATATTGTTTATTCTTTATTAATCCTATGGATTCATCCACTAACTCATTTAAAGGAGTACTTAGAGTTTCCTTGTTTATCTTTATTCGATTCTTTATCTCTTGTACTGCCTTAGTCTGATTTCTTACCTTTTGTTCTATTGCTACATCTACCTCATCTGAAATATGTTTTTGTTTTGCAAGGAGTAACGCAGTTAGGTCTTTTCGTTCTTCCTTTAGTTTCCTAGATTTTTCCCTGAGATCTTTCTTAAAGGATTTCTCTCTTGACCTTAAATCGAAGTAAGCTTCCTTATTTGCCTCTAATTCTTTTTTTAGTGAAAGAGATTCGGATTCCAATTGATTAATCTCATTTAAGATTACAGCTTTATCCTGATTAGCTATGCCCTTTGCCAAGTTAAGGTATTCTAAATCAAATACTTCTTCGAAGAGTTTCTTCTTATCAGAGTTAGATTCTTGGATTAATCTCTTAATACCTTGACCAAACATAATGGAGTTCATGAATAACAGATAGGATAATCCTAATTCTTTATTGATGGCATTCTGTAGCTCATTCTTACCTTTGATATTTATAATCTCAGCATTTTTGAGGATTATTAGCCTATCATTGCCCTTAGCTCCATCCTCTAGATAATCTTTGAATTTTTGACATCTGATTACCTTATAGGAATCTTGGTTTTTCTGAAAAAATACTTCTACCATGGTTCCCTTATAATCTTTAGGTTGGTATTCTTTCCAAGTATTTACCTCAGATACTCCCTTTATATTTTTCCCATATAATGCCCATACCAAGGCATTCAGTAAAGTTGATTTCCCAAAACCATTAGGAGCTTTGATAAGAACCGTACAATCTTGGTTTAATTGTAAACTGAAGGAATCTATAGAACAGAATCCCTGTATATTTAACCTTGTAAATGTCAACATGATTCAGCTTTGTTTAAAGTATCAATTAAAAGTTGTTTCTTAGCATCATCCTTTATGCCTTTCTCCCTTAAATACCTTTTTGCTAGAGTTTTCTTAGAAACTTGCTTAGTAATCTTATGGTTTATATTTACTTGAATACTAGTTTTCTTGGGTAAAATGGTATAATAATTGCCATCATCCTTAATTTCATCTTCGGATTCAACATCTACGAATTTTGGGAATCCTTTCAGTTCTATAAATTCCATAGATAAATCCGAATAAAGTTTCCAATATCCCAGTTTACAATCTTTATCGGTTCTTCTTTGTTGTAAAGGAGCACCAATCATATAAACCTTCTTTGATAATCTTTGTGGTTTGTGTATATGACCACAAATAATTAAATCAAACCTATTCAGTACATTCAGATTTAGATTTTCTACTGAATCAATTTCTCTGCCATCCGTATCTTTTGCTCCAGGATAATCAGTATGAAGCATAAGGATATTATCAGCATTCTTATCAAGCTTTATATTTTTCAGATATTCAGATAAACCTACATTGTGATCTATGTAGGGTATACCGTATACTACTGCATTCATACCCAGACATCTTTTACCATAATCTAGGTTCACTATCCCAAATTGTTCTAAGAACTTAACCCATGAAAAAGGTTTATTACCTATAAAGCTAACTTTCTTCAAGTCGTGGTTTCCTGATATAGAGAATATCTCTACTTGATTTTCTCTTAACTCTAATTCTTTGAATTTTTCATAAGTAAATTCCATAAGATCTTGATCCATAGTTTCTGGCTTATGAAAGAAATCTCCACAGAATAATGCTGGGCAATTATACTCCTTACATTTCTCTTGTATAATCGACAAAACCCTGAAATGATTCAGGGTTCTTTTATTGCCTTCATTAAATTTAGCATACATATTAAGATGTAAATCTGAGAAGACTATTGCTATTACTTGTTTCTTCATATTAATCCAATCTTGACATTATCATATGTATTCTATCATAGAAATCTAATTGAGGTACTACTAATATATCTATTTCATTTGAGATATTCCACTGAGTTAGTAAGTTACCCATTATATCTGACATCTGTGTTTGATAATATCTATTTTGGATTCTCTTACGATTATCCTCCATTTTCCATTCCTTCATATTATACATACTCAATGGAAGGTATATCAATAAATCACATTGCTTGAGGGTAAGTTCTTTGCAAATATCCAAGAAAGCCTCTATTTCGCATTCGGGAATATTAGTAGATTGCTTATATATGAAATAAGCTGCTAAATCTACATAACTACGGTCTGTTACAAAAGTTTCTTTATCCTTGAAAAGTTTATTTCTCAGATTCAACAGTTGATAATCCTTGTTTATGAGCTCTCCACATTTTTGATGTAAAAACTCGGCATGGTGCATCTCTTTTGTATCTGGCATTAAATCTGACATACTACCAGATAGAAAGGGTATACCATATTTAGCTTCTATAAACCTTGCTAAAGTGGTTTTTCCTATTCCACTAGGTCCTACAAACATAATTCTTTTCATGATAGCAAATCTTTAAATGGTTTCATAAATTCATTTGTCATAAATGATGCTAAAGAGTATTCGATACAGACTTCTTTGAATTTCTTGTATTTTATCTCCTTATTAGCAAACTTTTTCATGGGTAACTTGGATAAGGGTACTTCTTTTTGGAATAATCTTAAATCTATAAGCTTCTTATTCCTTTCTGCAATCTCTACATGAGAAGTTTGATGATGATGCTCTAGAAATTTATCCAAAGTACCATACTCATCTAATATTTTCCTAGCTTTTACAGGACCAATACCTGGTATACCCTTGATATCATCCGAAGTATCTCCCACCATTGAAAGGTAATCTACTGTTTCTTCAGGAGAATATCCGAATAATTCTTTACAGTTACCCTGATGAACCATCTCATCCTTTCTTGGGTTGTTTATTTTTACATCTTTACTGATAAGTTGATTAAAGTCCTTATCTGAAGATATTATGATTACCTTCTCGGTTGGTTTTTTATTTAAAACTAGGTATGCTAAGAAATCATCCCCTTCATATTTAGTAGAATTATGCTTATCAAAAACATATTTAATTCTTAGGAGCTTAAGCATACCCATAATAACACGTTTCTGAGATTGCAAAGATTCATAATCTACTGAGATATTTTTCCTATGGCCCTTATAATCGGGTAACAGAGCATCTCTATAAGGAGAATGGCCATTGTCAAAGGTTATAATAACTTCATCTGGGTCCCACCTATGTAGGAACCCATGTAATGATCTAAAGAATCCAAATATTGCTCCACTTGGTTTACCCTCGGTAGATTTAAGCTTTTCGAACTTATGGAAACTTTGGTGAAGTAGGTTACATCCATCTATGATTAATACTAGTTTTTTAGCCATATACTTCTTTATATTTATTATAATAATCAGATACTAATTGAACTCCCAGATTCATAATTTCCGAGATTTCTTTTCTAGTAAATCCAAGGTTAATTAACCTTGGTATATAAGACCTTTGTATCTCGGTACCCTTATAATGTACACTATCTTTACCTTTTGCTTGAATCATCCTTCCCTCCTTAGAAGCTTGTGACATATTGTCTTTTTGTGTACCCCAATAAAGATTATTTACTGAATTGTTAGTAGGTACATTATCTTTATGACATACATAGGGTAATCCTTCTGGATTTGGCAAATATACTAAAGCTACCAATCTATGTACTAGCCATTTGGTTGTACCAAGGCCAGGTTGAGATAATCCTATAATATACCTACCCTTTTTATTTAGGTGAGGTTGTTTTAAGTGGTATCTTTTGTTTAATATACCCTTACCATTTACATCCCATCTGGAATATATCCTACCTCTTTTGGATATATGGTAACCTGGGTAACCAGGTATATTATCATGAAGTATTTTATCCTGATACTTACCTTCTCCATGAGGGTAAATAGGGGAAGTCCAAGACAGACTCCCTATCTTTGCCTTGGACCTTGTAAATTGGGTTTTCTTACTCATCTTCTACTAAAATCTAATTCGTAAAGTGAAACTTCTTGTATTATATCATCACCCAGATAAACAGTGATATAATTATCTGCTGAGCTATACTCATCCAAGTATCTTGACTCTGCCTCTAATCTCAGATTCTCTTTAAGATATGCCTTGATTATTCTCTTTATCTCTTCTTCATTCATCGTCTTCCTCCTCTTCGTCTTCTGATTCATTATAGGATTCGTATTCTACTCCATCTATGGGATAACAGTTTTCTGTAAGAGCCTCTAGTTTCTTACGAGTAGTACCAATAGTATTTATATCTGCTTTCCTTAAAAGCTTTCTTCTTAGGTCATCATCTTCTTCCAAAAGCTTTTGGAATTTCTCTTCTCCTCTTGCAAGAGTTTTATCCTTGAGTTTATATACTCCACCTGAGGATTTAACGATTATATCGTTTTCTACCAATACATCTTCTAATCCAAAGCATCTATCAAATCCAACCTCATGGAACTTAGGATTGAAGTATACTGGGCATTTGCTGATTGTAGGTCTTGGGGGAGCAACTTTATTTTTAATAAGTCGAATCGTGACGAGTTTCCCAGCTTTGCGTTCTTTACCCTTTTGCTTAACAGTGATAGATCTTCCTGAATAGAAAGCAGCTCTGATTGAAGCATAGAACTTAAGTGCTGCACCTCCTGTAGTTGTTGTATTATCTTTTCCGAATCCAACATTCAATGCAGTTCTTAATTGATTAATATAAATCTGTGTAACTCCCAGTCGATAAAATAATTCGCTTCTGATACGGAAGTATTTATACAAAGCCTTTGCTCTACCTCCCATCTCTGCTTTAGCATCCGTCATTTTTGAATCTATGTTATCTGCACAATCCATAGCAGCAACTGAATCTATTACCAGAAGTATAGGCTCATTGTGTATTAACTGAGATCTGAAATACAATGCCAAGTCTGCTACGGCATCAGCAACATTCTCAATACGAGTATCATTTACTACTGTAACTCTTTCTGGATCAACTCCATTAGTTTTAGCCCAAGAATTCATCCAGGATTGTTCAGCATCTACCCATATTACATGCCCTCCCAGTTGTTGACATGAATAAGCAAAGTTGTAAGCTATAAGTGATTTACCAGAGGATTCTTCTCCTGCTACTTCTAGGATTTTACCAAAGGGGATTCCTCCACCAAAGGTATAATTCAATGCAAAGAAAGTACTTGGTAACCATAAACCCGTTTCTTTTGTTTCAGAAGCAAGCACTATTGATGACCCATATTTCTTTAGTAATTCGTTTTTAGAGGGAACTTTTAAACCCACTTTTCCTTTTGCCATACTGTAATGTATTAACATAAATAAAGGAGATAACCAATTTCTTGAATTACCTCCTCTACCAACCATTTATAAAACCAATTTATCAAATATCTGACTTATACTTTCTCTTTTTCTTCTTTGGTTCATCGTCATCCATGTAATGATCCTTATGAATACCTTTCTTTTTCTTCTTTGGTTTTTCATCTTCGTCCTCATCAGATTCTCTACCTTCCTTTAAGAATGATGCCAAAGTTTCCTCCAGTTCATCGTAATCTTTAATCTGAGATCTTACGATAGATTCAAGGTCTATATTACCCGAATACTTCTTGTCAAGTTTAGTGGGTTTACATGCACGAGCAGAATATGTAGTATCATTCTTACCTGAACCAGAACGGATAATTTTTATATCATATCCAGTTCTTGGGTCTGTCATATCTCCAGCTTCGTCTTCATCTAAGTAAAGGTCAATAATATCCTGGTATACTGATCTGGGGATTAATACTCCCTTATCTTTTCCTTCATAATCTACCTTAGTACCTTTCTCATCTGAATATACTATCCCGCCTACTACATATTTTCTTCTTGGTACCAACATCTTTGCAAGTTCCTGATCATCGGGATCTTTTGAGTTTTTCAGTTCTTGGTACTTTTCCATAAATGGGCATGGTTCATCAAAAGTAGCCGGAGAAATAACTCCTCCCAAATCTTTATTCAGATAGAATTGAATCAATTCAATACCCAATTCCTGGTCATCACCTGGAGATTTGATTCTCATTCTTAAAGTTCCCTCTTTAGGGAATACCAATCCACTACCATTACCCTTGGATTCTAATTGTTTTTTCCGGGCTAACATCTTATCCTTAGTAGTCATGCCACTAGAAGATAACTTCTTCTTTTTATCCTTATCTTTAATCATATCAATCTAAGTTATTTGGTTCTGAGTATGAGATCTCATTTAAAGCTAATACGGTGAACAGACCCTTTTCATAAAAAGGTTGTAATTCCTGAGGTAAACAGTTTTTATCGAATTGATGCTCTTTACCAGCATACAGTCCATATTCAATTATACGACCGATTTCCACATGATCCTTGTAAGTTTGATATTCTTCTGTAATTACACCCGATTTAATAACAACACCCTTACGAGGAACTCCTTCCTTTACCATATCCGGGATGATAATACCAGAAGCAGTAGTATTAACCTCTTTGGGAGAATATACTAAAATTTTATTTTCTACGGGTAAACCTGGAATACTATTACCAAGCTTCTTAGCTACTAGAGTTGATATAAGTTGTAAATTATACATATTTATAAAAATTTAGTTAGTAATCTTTTATAGTTCCTACTGTAACTTACGGATATTGGCATTAAGAGTTCTTAAGATGCCCTCTCTACTCTCATAAGCTTTACAGATAGCTATAAATTTATTAGCTTTAGCTGCAGCCTTTAGATACCTTTTGCAAATAGATTTATATTTGGGATTTATATTAGCTTTATGAGATACGTAATCATTATTGAACCTCTCATTGGAATCTTTTATAAATACCCATGCAGCAGAATAGGCTTCTTCTTTTTCTCTTGCTAAAGCATCTCTTTGTTTTATATACTTATCTCTTAATGAAGCAAGTATATAATAACTAGAGGGAGAATCCTTTAGCTGAGAATTTAATAAGTTCTCATTGATAGATAATTCCTTTTGAATATCTATTTCTAAGGTTCTACCCTCAAATACTACCTTAAGTTTATTTATCTCGGTTTTCATCTTTCAACTTAAAAACGTTTTTCATATCTTCTGCAGAATACTGACCACTTTCGATATCTCTTTTAACTTGTAGAAAAGCAATCTTAGCCCTAGAATCCAATTTAGGATAACTAGTAAGAGATTGATATTTGTCCAACAGGTTATATAAAGAGTATAATCGTAAATCGCAAAGGTAATCTATACCAGCAACTTCAAGTAATTTCATGAAGATTACATAAAATCTAAGAGTAGTATCATCAAAGCATTCTACTGTTTCTTCATCCATCTTAGAAAGTGAATGAGTTCTGAGGGATTCTATGTTTGAATTGAGAAATTTTATATGTTTTCGGATAGAGTTGATTAACCTTCGGTCTTCATGGTGAAGTCTTTTGTGTAATCTATCCAAAATTTCATCCATTTCTTGGAATGATTGTTCTAATACTCCAGATAACATGTAAGTTACATTGATTACCTTGTCAGCCTCTTTCTTTAATGTGTCATTTTCCATAATCTAAAATTTTAATTAGTTATGTTGTCATAGTATCCTCTCTTCTCGTTTCTGTAGTGGTAGATACTGAATCTGAATGCTTTATATTGGTTTTACAACCTGGGCATGATATTATCCTAAAAACATCCAGAGTAGTTTTATCATAAACCTTTATAGTTTCACTTACATCATATTCAAATTCACAATCACATACTGGGCATTTAGCTCTCCATACCGTGGGTCCGTTTAAAATCTTCTTCATGATTTTCGTAGTTTAACATTATGTTTTCTTAAAATACTATAAAGTAGTTTAGTAGATATCCGAAATTCTTCTAATATATCTTTTCTGGGTATTCCAATATTGTATTGATGTATCAACTTATTTTCATCCACCTTTTTCTTCTTACGAAATGGGAATCTACCATCTCTTATACACTGTTGAGTATTATCTCTTGGAGTACCCCAATATAAATTACTTACCCGATTATTTAAAGGATTGTTATCCTTATGACATACTACTAAAGTACGATTATCATTTGGTAAATAAACTTCTGCAACTAATCTATGTCGATAGAAATTAGCTCTTTTACCAGAATCAGATATTAGATTATTAGATATATACCCAGTACTCTTTGCTACTGGTTTTATCAATCTCCAAGTACCACTATGAATAGAATATAACCTACCATTCCTACAAATATGATATTTGGAAAATCCTTCAATAGGCATATTACTAATGTACTTTCTTTTCATATTCCTCTTTATATTTCTTTATCTCCTTCTTGAATATTTTAGGGTAATCTTTTATCTTTATATGCTTATATTTCTTATGCTCTTCCATGTATTCTTCTACTGAGAAATCTGGTTCTAACATCTTTCTATAATCATAACCTGGGATAAATGGTAATTCTTCTGCCATTGATCTACCTATGACAAAATCCATTTCCATATCTAGATCGTCTATCTGAAAACCGAAATAAGGCTTAGTTAAAGGATTTCGATAAATTTGCCACATCTCATAAATACTCCAGGTATTTATATTTTCTGGTTTAGTGATTTGGTAATTAGCATCATGAACCAAGCATACTGATTTTGTAGGAGGTAATTTTCCTTGTCTCATAAGGTAGTATATTAATATACTTCCAAATAAACACATATCTGATGCTGCAGATTGACAAGGGAAATTCAAGGCTAATCGTAAAGCATAAGCTTCTTCTCCTCTATCTGAAGAATAAATTTGTGGTAATCTTCGTTTTCTACCAAATAAAGAAACTAAGTACCCATTCTTTCTAAGAAATTTCTCTTGTTTCTTTAAGAAGGTTTTTAACTTAGGATGTTGACCAAAGAATATATCCATTTCCTTTTGGGCTTCTTCTGGTGTAACTATGATACCAGATTTTGGGTCAGATAATTTTACTGCTAGTAATTTAGCACCAATTCCATAAATAAGTCCAAATGCAATCTGTTTAGCTTGCTTTCTCCTTACCTTCCATATCTTATGATCCGGGTGATTTTCATCCTCATATATTTTTAAAGCTTCTTCATAAGGAACATGATATTTGGTAGCAGCAATTGCCAAGTGAGGGTCCTGACCAGAGTTAAAAGCATTCAGATAAGTTTCATCTCCAGATAAGTGAGCCATGATTCTTAACTCTGCTTGACTAAAGTCACTAGCAATATATAGAGTTCCTTTTGGAGCAACTAATTGCTTCTTTATATTTGGGTCTACTGAAGTCTTAGGTATTTGTTGAGCATTTGGTTCTGCTGAAGATAACCTTCCACTTGTAGTATTAGAGTTTATAAAGTTAGAACGAGTTATATAACTATGATTATGATTTACGGATAAATCATAGATATTCTTTTCTCCTATACATTCCATAGAAATTATCTTAGCAATGTATATCTCTTTTCTTCTTTGTTTAAGAGTAATACCAGATACCTGTTTTTGAGAAATACAATATAAATCTACCAACTCTTTCTGAGTACAACCAGATTGATATTTCTCAAGTATTTCTCCCACTACTTGTGTATTAAATTTAGCAGAGCCATTCCTCTTACCATTAACAAAAGAAGTACGAGTATATTTAAAAGATCTTTTAGTATTCTCAGAGTAAGATATACATTGTAAATTCTCTGGCCTATTATCTAAAGAATTACAATTTATATGGTCTATCACCATACCCTCTGGAATTTCTTGCTGATTATTAAAAGTCATCCATACCAAATGAGATATAGGGAAAGCATATTTTTTATTAGTATTATTTCTAAGATATACTCTCAATCTACCTAACTTCCATTCTCTAGGTATTAACTCATGAGGATGGTTATAGTCTAATAAACCTCGTGAACCTGGTATTTTTACTGAAAAAACTTTACCTTCTGAAGACACTAAATAACCTGGCCAATTAGGTATTTCTTTAAAAACTACTTCTTTAGAAGGTTTACCCGTATCTGGAGCTTTTATATTGAATTTACTAGTATCATACATGATAACGGTTAGGTTTTTCTTAAAAATCTCATGTACTTTTTTCCAACCTATAGTAGTTAAAAGCTTATGTTCTTTTGTACATTTTAAAATATCCCCTTCTGAAGTAGTAATCTTATAAGTAATCTGTTTACCTTTATTAATAGCATGTGTAATTTGTTCCCAAGTACCCTCATGAGTTAATACCCATAAATCTTGGGATTCAATATTCTTTATACCCATCTCTTTAGGACATATATCTTTAATACGTATATCCCTAACTTTACCCACCAATTTAGTATCTCCAGTTACACAACCATGAATAAGGAATCTTCCGTGTAGTCTATCATCATCTTGAGTTTTCTCATGCCAACCCTCTATATAGGTTTTATACATTTTCTCTAAACCTCTCAACTCTAATAAACTATCTAGGAATACTGCTTTAGGTGAATCAGGTTTTTTAACTGTTAACCTTAAATTAGTGAGTGTTTCTTCATCTGTACTTGGATTACCAGTATCATTCTTTTTGATTACCTCGAAATTAAATCCTTCCTCTGAATACATTAATTGAGGTAAATCTACTGAACTACCTAAACTTACTGGTCTGATTAACTCTAATTCCTTTTTAGTAGTAAAAACTCCTGCCCTTATATTAGCAATCTTTTGTTCCCTAGATTGTATTTTTCTCTTATCTACTTCAGGATCTAAGTTTTCTATCTCTTCTTCTAAGCTAGCAATATATTTTTCAATCTTGGATTGATTATATCGTTTAGTAAACTTCTTTACTCTAGGTAAATTATATATTGCTTCCTTAGCTGCTTCTATCTTTGGTAAGTAGGAATCTAACAATTCTTGATTGAATGCCCTGTCTACATATAAACCATTCTTTTCTACAGAAGTTAATACCCTAGAAGCAGTCATGATTAAATTACGATAAGTATTATATAATCCTAAGTCAATTAGCTTCTTTTCAAAGAAAAGCATTAATCGGAGAGTATAATCAGTATCTTGACATCCATAATGACAAAGTGGTTCTAATTCTTTTTTATCCCAGGGAATCTTATCGAATTTATCTTGCTTTTCATAATCTCCATATTCTGGTAAATACCTTCTTACCATGGACTTCAAATCATTTGGTTTTTCTTCATTCAAGAGATATTTAGCAAGCATACCATCCAAACATGCTCCTCGATAATAGATATTATACTTTTGAAATATCTGGTCATCAAACTTGTAGTTCCAAGCAACTTTAACTACTTCAGGATTTTCGATTATCTCTTCACCAAATTTACGAAGCATCTTTTTCCAATTCCAACCACTAGAAGTATACTTCTTTGTTTCGAAATGGTCTAAAGGTATAGAACATCCAAAACCCGGTTGAAAAGTTACTGATAATATAGTGGGTTTAAAAGATTTGTTATATATTGGCTCGGCATTTGTTTCAAAGTCTACAGAAGCATAACCAGTTTGCTTACAGCATTGGATAAGTTTCTTTAGCTCTTGTTTATTGGTTATAATCTTATATTTCGTTTCCATACTAGAAGTTTTTAAATAAAATAAGGAAGTATATCTTCCCAGACCTACTTCCTTAAACCTGATATTAGTTACTTTAAATCATTTTACGAAAATGACATCAAACAAAATAGAGTATTATATAATAGATTCTTCGAATACCCTTAAAGAACTGGCTAACTTATCCCAGTCTTTTTGGTAAGCATGTAATGAATCTATTGTATGATACAAATAACCAGGTTTTACTCCTACCTCTTTAGCTACGTATTCCATAAGTCTCCATGCAAGATATACATCATTACCAAAGTGAGTAACAAAATCAGAACTTCTTTGGTGATAGCAAATGTGTAATACTTTCTCTCCTTTACCATTCTCTCGAATAAGGAAATCATAATACATAGAGCAGGGTATACGTTTATTACCATGGTAATAAAGAGTATCATCTTCACCACTACCATTAAATATGGGTAATACCGCTTTACGAGTATCAGAATCTGATTTTAGTAATTGTATGGTATATGGAAGAATTAACATCCTTTCGTTATAGGTATAATCAAATTTACCATTTACCAAAAACTGTTCCCATAAATCCTTTCTTAATTCCCAAGCTTTGCCTGGATTAATTATACTGGAAGTATCAATTCTCTCCTGAAACTCGGCATCTGCCCATCCCTTAGATTTTGAATAGAAGAATAACCAACTTGGATCTTGCAAAGAAGTTAAACAATACTGTTGGCAAATAATTTCCTTAGTTACAAAATCTTCATTACCCTCAATATTCTTATTCTGGTAAGTCTTTGGTTTTACAGTTTGACCATAACTGTTGAGTTCTCTGCCCATTTCAGACATTAACTCATAACTACTGCTATAAATTCTCATAAAGTTTTTTATTTAGCTACATATTCATTTTTCGTTTTAATCCAAACCATACCCCAAAAATGCTGGGTATATTCATCGAAATCCTTCAATTCTTTGAGGATAATTGGTAAATTAGGTTCTCCACCATTCTTTAATATCTCTTCAATTTTAGAAACTGTCTCATTTACTATCTCTGACCGTTTCAGACGAAGGTGATCTTTGATTTCCATTTTTCTTCTGTTTTAAAAGTTTCTTCTTATATGCTTTACGTTGAGAGTAAGAAATCACATTCTCAGGATATTCAATATCTTCATATTCAAGAAGTAATTCCTTTGCTTTCATAGATTTATATGTTTCCTTATATAAATCTGGTCGAAGCACTTTAAAACTTCTAAAGAATACCTTAAAACTAGAGAAATCTTTCTCTTTACCGTTTTGAAATTTATCAAATACCTCATTCAGTCTCTTTATCCAGGGATTCTCTTTATCAGTTCCCTTTAATACCTTCTTCAAAGGTTTATGAGTATGATACATCAGAAGTGTTTCTACATTCCCATACATTTGAGTGGCAAATAAATTGATTTGTACTGATTGTTCTGGTCCGTACACATATTCCGCCATTCGTTGTATTAGTAAGAAGTCGAAGATTAACCTTTTTGTTATCTCGGATGCCCTGATTACCATTGTAATAACAGGTATGTCTTCCCCAAATCGTTTGGAGAATGTAGCAGCAATTAAACATTGTTTACCGTTATCATGATGATTATTAAACATATAAGTAACGTTGTAATTCTGATTATACTTGGTTTTTAGTACTCTCAGCTTACTACGCAATAAATCAAGCTTATTGAAATCAATGTAATTGTTCAGTAAGCTTGTCCACTTAGTCTCTTTATAATTGAAACATCTACCATAATCAAAATCTGGGTCTACCCAAGCTTTACGTATTTTTATAAATACGTTATATACCACAGCTACCCCACTGTTTGCGGTAGCACCTTTTGCAAATAAAGAGGGTTCTAGTCTTAGAAATCCCTCATTTAACTTTTCCCATGCTTCTTGTGAAGTAGCAAATTCTAATGAATGAATCTGCTCTTCAGTATTAAGCTCTAAGCCTTCTAATTTTTTGTTCCAACCCGACACAAATACCTCCTTTCTTTATAACTTATCTTGTAATATTTTACTAATGGTAGTTTGATGTAAATTTAGTCTATTAGCTATATAAGCCTGAGATTTACCTTCAGATCTTAATCTCATAATCCTCCTCCTTTTTCTTTGAGTTATCTTTGTTTTATTTAAAGCCTTTAATGATAGGCTTATTTTTAATTTAGTAGATTCAGATTGATGTTTCCCCTTTATCCAAGAAGGCTTACCATAGGATGGGTGTAATTTTCCAGTTACACCCCTCATTGGGCTTACTTTACCATACATTGGATTGAGTTTACCAATTTGCCTATACTGTTTACCTCTACCCTCTCTACTACATTGAAGATTATTCATAGAATAAGTTCCCCACTGTAGATTACTAACATGATTATTCATCCTGTTATTATCCTTGTGCATTACTATTGGGTAATTATAGGGGTTAGATATATAAACTGTAGCTACTAATCTACTAGATCTATGCCATTTACCTTCAAAATAAAAACTCGGACAGCCTCTATAAACTTGTCCTTTCCTCTCTACCCATTCCCCACTTTTATTAGAGAATAATCTACCATCTTTAGTAATATGGTAGTTTGGATGATTTGGTATATTACCTTTCATATTTTAATAATTAGTTTATATACCATAGCACTTATATAAGCTGTCGAGTATATTAACCTAATATTGACTAGTAATTCTCCATTCGTTAAGGCGTTCTTTCTTGAAATACAGCTCGTATATACCCAATGGAGTAAATCCCATTATTGATAGGAATCCCATATAATAATAGAATGCCTCTACCAGCCTATCCTGGAATTCTAGTTCTTTAGTTATTACTGGTGACTGTTTCCATGTACGATTCTTAAGAGTATTTCTAGCAAGATTCAAAACATACACTATCTGAAACAAAATATTTTTCTCATCAGTATGCAAATTTGGACTCATTTCCTTGAATCCCTTTATATACTCGGAAGTTTTATCCTCAATTGTTTCGGATATTAGCTTGAAATTTTTGAATATACTACTAACGGCATCTATCTCTAAAATCATATGAATGCCGAATGCCATTACATCTTCTAAGTTTTCTACTGCCTTTTGCCCTTTAGTCAGTTCTTTGTTTGCCCAACTATAGATATCCTCTGGCAATATATTAGCATATATCAGAGCTGATAAGAAGAATCCTATTGCATCTGCTTGTTCTTCATTAGCATTCTGTAGATTGTTGATTATCTGAATCTCTTCTATGTCGGTATATAAATTGGTATTCCATCCCTTGTTTTCTAGAATATCATTTATATTAGAAGTAGATTCATAACCCTCCATTAACTCCTCTACTACTTGAGATATAAGGGTTTTCATAAGAGATTGATTTTTAGTACTGTTAATATCCATGGGATATTCTGGTAACCTTTCTAGGGGTTTATAACAGTCTAATTGACGATAGCCAATCTCATACATATTCTCAAGTTCAAGCCCCTGTTTGATTTCAGGGGCTTTTTCTTTCAGATTAGAAATATCCATAGTAACTATTCTTTTTCTGGTACTGTATGATAAGAGAATAAATGTAATACTTGAACTAATACACTTCCAGCTTCGATTCCAATAATCTCAGAAGTTGGGTTGAATACACTTACCACTACTTCATCTCCGGGAATTTGACCAAGTACTTCTATACCGTATACTAAACCACTGTTGATAGAATTAGTTTCTTCATTTGCAGCTTTCAGTACAGACTTAACTGGAGTGAATTCTTCAATATGAATACCGGTTGGGATTAATAACCTGGTGTTCTGACCAAGAACGATAGTTTTAATATGACCCTCACTGTTTCTATCTAAATCAAAAGATACTTTACCAAATCCCTGTGGATTGAAGATTCTATTCAACCAGTTCCATTTCTGTTTGATTACTCCGTTATTGTATTCCATAAGAATATCAATTGTAAGATCTTCTGGAAGATACAGATAGAATCCCTGGTCTGCTTTCTTAGGATATTTTACCTTTCTTGATACGGTATACTTTATATGAGAGTTCTCTATCAGTTGCAGTCTTCTTTCGTGATCTTCTACTTTAACTTCTAGAGTTCTAATCCGTTCCTCATGATTATTTAGTTTAGATTCTGCAGTATCTAATCTAGTATCAAGATTATGTATCTCAGTAGTATGCCCGTTCACTACACTGTTTAAAGTTGAGTATCGATTCTCTAATACCGATATCCTATTCGCTAGTTCATCTAAAGTTGCCATATATTATGATTATTAATTGGTTGATCCGAATCCATTGTTACCTCTTGTTCCCCAATACTGAGCATCATTGTAGAATTCTTCATTAGTTACTTCTTCGGGTTTTGTAAGATAAATGGGTACATGAATAAACTGTACTAACTTGGTTCCAGCTTCTATTATTTGAAACTCATGAGAAGTATTATATATACCGATATGAATCTCTCCAGTATAGGGAGAATCTACTATCTCGGCAGTATAGATAAGCCCTTTCTTAGTTGATATACCAGATTTGTTTGCTGCCATCAGCATAGAAGACCTTGGTTCTAATAAACCTTTGATACCCGATGGGATAAGTATTCTGGTAAATGGGGAAATGTAAATTACTTGTACCTGGTTATTTGAATTATATTCAAGTGTTACTTTACCAGGTTCAGGTATTTCACAATGGAATATTAACTGTGGATTAGCTTTTACTAAATCCTGTAGAGTTAAGTCTTCAGGGATATAGAAATCTAAACCTGCATCTCCTTCGTTTCCTCTTGATGGAGACTTTACGTCTCTTACTTTGATAAATCTAAATCTGTTCATATTATATTACACTGTTTTAAAAGTTGGCCATAAGTTAATTTTGAGGGATCTCCCTTGTGAATACCAAGAGAGTTCATTATCTTTCTTACATCCCTGCTTCCATTGCCACATACATTAGCAAGTATATCCTCTTGTTTCACATAGTAATTTGGGTTGTTAAGGTATACCTTGAACATATCCCATATCATTTCTATTTTTTGTATTCTTTATAAAGTTCTCTAATACGTTTTCTTGGTACTTCGAATTTCTCAACGGTTTTGGTAATAACTTCTTTTCTTTCTTTCCCTTTCCGAATCAAGCCTCGGATGTATTTCTTGATTCCAACCGTGTCTTCTAATATATCCAAATCCTTGTATTGATTCTTCTGTTCTAGCTCTTTCCTTGTGATATTCATATTCTGTGACATCTTGAATGCACATAATTCTGAGTCTCCGCATAGCTTACATTCTTTAGTTGATAAGTCATAACCAATACCAAAACAAGGATCTGAATTAGAACCCAGTTCTGCAATATTAATAGGTTCTAAGGGATCCTGATTTTTGATATCAGGTAAAGTTTGTTTCTTCTTTGCCATAATTCCCAATTTAAAATTCTTTATTATAATATCTTATGATTTGAACATCCATTATTTCCTCTTGATACAGAGCAATATATGAATGTCCTATACCATTTATAAATAGTTCCCTGATAGACAGAAGAATGGGTGGTACTTCTATTTCAGAAGTATATATCTGAATTTTGATTACTAACCCAGATTGAAAATGAATCATAAAATAATATCGAACTTCATCAGGCTTATCCCTGGATTTTTTGATAGGAGTTATATATTCTATTCCTATGCCATTGAATATATGTTCTGGAGGTATTACAGAACAATTGAATAATGATTTGATTTTTTGTAGAATCTTCATTGTTTATGATTATTAATGGTTAATGCCTCTTAACGTAACATGTAATATACCTTTCCTCCTACGGAGAAAAAGTATATACTCATAGTCAGAAATTATTATCCTTGAAAAGGCTTATGTCTAGGGTACTTATCCCAGAGCTTACTTAACCGGATAACTTTAAGTCCTTGATCTTGATAATACTTTCTTCTATGATTCCCATGCCTACTTAAATAATTCCCAGGATAATGTAAATCATCTAGGTAAACTTTGGATTTGGATTCATCCTTTCTTACCAATCGTCCTAAGAACTGAATTGATTTTTCTTGAGAATCCATACTGGCAGTATTCAACAGATATCTGAGCTTAGGAAAGTTTTTACCTCGAGCAATAATTGTAGTTGATACAAGGATATCTATTTTACCCTCCCTAAAATCCTTCATTATCTGTTGTCTTAATTTAGTAGGAGTATTAACATGCACATAAGCAATATTATGGGTATTATCTAGTCTTTCTTTAAAGAATTTATATAGATTTTCACAATGTGCAATATGCTTACATACTACGAGAGCAGGATATCTACCTTGATTAAGATTCCATTTCAACCTATCTAAGGCCATATTCCAGGCAATCTTATTATGGGTAATGGAATCATCATATATTTCATTATAGGACATACAATCTGATTCCCAATTACCAAACCAAGGTTTACCTTCTACTGTTTTTACAATTGTCTTTGTTGAATATCCTTTCTTAATCGAGTCCTTAAGTTTAAACTCTGCTATTACATCGCCAAAGAAACAACGTAAATTCATATTCTTAACTTTATCCTTGGCAAGCTTACTCATATAAATGGTACCAGATAATCCGATTCTAACTCGGGTATTAAATAACCTAGTGATCACATTCTGATATTGCTTACTACCTCCTTGGTCAGCTTCATCGATTAATACCATATCAATCTTAGCAAGTTCATTCTGATAATATTTCATATTCCGAGAAATAGATTGAACCATACCAATAGTAAAATTACTCCAGTTTAAAACTTTACCCTGAACAAAGGTAATATCTTCTCCCGGTAGATATTGCTTAAATTCATCTCTAGCTTGATTTAACCAATCGGAGTCATTAGTTATAAGCAAAGTCTTTAATTGCTTCTTATATGATAAATATAAGGCAGACATAATCAGAGTTTTACCTGCATTTACTGTATAATCTAATACCCCAATCTGAAAAGGTGTTTCACCTAGTTTATTAGATAAGATTGCCTTAACAGCTTTCTCTTGTTCGGGTCTTAATTTATACTTACCTATCTGAGTTACAACTTTACTGACTTTAGGTAAAGGTTGTCTCATATCTACTATGATAGGCTTAATTCCAAGTTCAATACATCTTTTATATACTGAAGGAAGTAAGCCTATCTTAAATTGACCAGTCTTGGTTATATACTTTATTTTGCCATCCCAGTTTTGCATACCCCGTTGCCTAGTACGGAGGTAAAAGGCATTGGGGTGTCTGATAGCAAATTCGTTATATAACTTAATTGCATATTTTAGAGGTATATCTAATTCTGCAACGTTACAATTACGAATTATGATTTTCATATGATTACTGTTACTGATTTACATTTCTTAGGTTCGTCATCGGAATCCTCGTATTCTTTCAGAGCTTTCTTTAAAAGAGAAATGTGATATTCTTCATCAGCAATGAATTTCTGGATAAGATAGGTAACTGGAATATAATCACTTCTCTTTATATATTCTTCTTTTTTATTCAGAGAATCGAATACTTTATAATATTCTTCTAGAGTTTCTTTTTCTGCTTGTAATGATAATCTTAGAGCAGATTCTGCTGAGGTACCAAGATCTATTAGGGGATGTACAGTTAACTGATTATTTCCTGGTATATCCGTATCCATTACATCAGAAGCCTTTAATAAGAAGTCTCCTAGTTTATCATAATGTACCATCTCTACTAATCCGATACCCAGCATCAATTCCCCTATTTCTCCAAACCTAGCTTGATGCTGAGTATACATAAGGATTGAGGCTAATTCTGAATACCTAGTATTTTTGTATAAATCATATAAGGGTAAGATTATTTCCTTAGGCCATTTCTGAACCCTAGAAATATCTGGGTACTCTACTTTGCTATCGGAATAATCCAAAGCATTTACAGTGGCTTCTGCCATCTCTTCTAAACGATTTTTAAAAGCTTTCATAATTTATTAATTTTTGACCAGAGGCTTCCATCTACTTTGGGTTCCTCTGATTGTGAATGATTCTTATGTTTAAATAGGTATTTATTATACCTTTCTATAGCCTTGTCATTATACATCTGACTGGGTTCTGGTAAACCATTACACCAAGCAAGAGATTCGAATTGAGCATCTATAAATTGAGTTGGGTTCCATCCCTTCTCAGATAAGAATTTATCTAGCCTTACAAAGTGTATATACTTATCAGGTTGATTAACGAATGATTCATATATACCAGTAACATCAGCTACCCTTTTTATGAAGTAATCGTGTATAGCTTTAGCATTACCAGAATCATCTTCCATTTCCAATGTAGCAGAATATAAATCTGAAATCTTTTCTGACATAGAGGATAGTCTGTTTAAGAGGTTATTATAATTACCGTCCATCTTCTTGATACCTAATTCGATATATTTAATAAAACCCTCCCGGGTATCTAATTGAAAATCTTCACAGAATTGATTACAGAGCTCAGCTATCTTTTTACATACTGCCCAATTTCTTGGTTCTGTTTCTCTTATTTTTCTAACTCCTCTATGCTTTAGTTTTATACGAGTTGCATATATAATATCAGCAACTAAAGCAGCATCTCCCTTAGATGCTAGTAAAATGTTAGAAACTTTCTTAGTTGTCTTATTGTTTGTAACAACTACAACTCTAGTATTTATTGCTTCCTTACTGGCAATAACAAAGAAAGCATCAACCGGAAAATTATATACCTCTAACTGAGATAATATTTTTTCAAATTGATGCTTAGTTATATGAATAGATGGGTCTCTCATACTCTCCTTTTTCTAAGTTTACCACACTTCTTACATTTTAATAAGATTTTCCAACAATCAGTATATTCAATTTTACTTACCACCTCCCAATCATGAAGGCATAAATATTTGGCTCTTATAGCTTCTAATAATTGTTTCATATCTTTCTAAATTAAGTTTATATATTATAATAGGAAATCCTCAATCCAAAGAGTTTCTAAGTTTCAATAAATCTTGATAAGATTGGTACCGAGTATTATATATTAACTTAAGTACTCCCTTACGGCCTAAATCGTTACAATCCTTATTTTCAGGCAATTGTATAACTTTGACCTTTTTATAAGCGACCAATTTGAAAGCCAAGTTGATTGAATATTTGATGGCATCAGGGTCCAGAAGTAATATAAATCTATTAACTGGAGATTTGATAAGTTGATTAACTTGGTAAGCACTGATTGCCTTGCCCATGGTGGCAATAGCCCTGTCTCCCATAGTAAGTGCATTGATTGCTCCCTCACAGATAAATACCGAGCTATACATGTCGAGGGCATCTTGATTGAAGATAATAAATTCCTTTCCAAGTCCTGTAATATCTTTATTTGGATTATTGTATCTTGGACCCTGTCCAATAACATTTCTCGCATTATAATACCTGAGCGTGCCCTTATAATAATATGGTATGATAAGGTACCCAAAAAAAGGTCCCTCAGTGGCAACATATCCGATACCATGTTTTGATAATTCTTCGATAGTGAACCCACGGCTTGACATGTAACTTCTAATGCTTCTTGCAACTTGTGATGTTCCTTGATTAATGAGTTTAAACCCATCTGGAAGGTAAACGGGCTTAGTATCGGATAATTCAATCTTCTCTTCTGAGAAAGCTTTGTCTGTAAAGTTTCCATTATCTAGAAATTTTAAAAGTTCGGCATAAGTATCAAATCCTTCAACATCCATTACTAGTTGAGCAGGATTCATATGATAATTGCATCTAAAACAATTGGTACGGTACATAGAAAGATTAATTCCCATCTTATGTTCCCTATGACAGAATGGGCATACTGGTAATTTCATCCAACCATGTTTATATTGATAAGCGCCCAAGCTCTTAATAAAATAATTGTAGAGCTTGGTTTTAAATTCATTAGTGATTTTACTCATGGTTAAAATGGTAATGGGTCATCGTATTCGGCATATCTTTTCTTTAACCTACGTAATTTATCTAGGTCTTCGCATTTCAGTACCATTTGCTCAAATAAAGTAACTACCTGTGACCTAAGTGAAAGTAGTTCTTTATGTTCTTCATAGGATTCCTTTGAAAGGAAAAGTTCCCATCCTCCCCATTTAGCAGATCTTCCATCTTCAGAGAAGAACTCCCTTAAACTTATATTAACTCCAGTTAACTTGATATACTTGGGACCCACTGAATATACTTCTGCATATTGTGGGGTACATCTTGAATCTGAAGGTACTAAGTAAACCTTCTGACCTTTTTGAATTCCTTCTAATCTCTTAATCATAATCTCATATTTTAGGTTTATATATCTCCTTGTTTATTATTATACTTATCTTCATTAGCATCTGGATTACCTTTCTTCTTAAATGATTCCTGGAGCTTTTCACCATATATTTCATCGTACTGTTTACGTTGTTCTTTAGTAAACTCTACACATCTTTGCCTTTCAACATCACATTTGAATAATGCTCTACCACTAGGTAAACCGTCTCTTTGTACCACTAATTCACAACGAAGTATATCATCCTTTTCTTCTTGTTCTGTAGAATTAAGACCCACTATAGTATGGGCATTACGAACAATTGCAATAGAACCAGAAATATCATTCTCATCATATCTAGTAGTTCTATGTTTCTTACCCTCTCTAGTAATATGATGAGCAGTCCATACAATATCTAAATCCATCTCTTCTGCTAAATTCTGGATATCGATATATACATTTGATATACGGTCAAAATCTTCTTTATCTCTGGCAATTGAAGCAAGCTTTCCTGCATAATCCACCATCAGTACTTTAATATTGATACCCTGGTTTCTTAGCTTAATTATAAGTTCCCTTATATAATTACAATCTGTAATCATTGCAGGAACTCTTTCAACTACTAGTTCAACTCCAAATCTTGCAAGTTTACGAAGATGTTTAGCTTCGAGTTTATCATATTCACCCGAGTATAATTCCTTCTTAGTTTTATTGATAGAGGATTGAATGAATCGGTCCATAATTTGTTCTTTACCATTTTCGGTATCTACGTATAAAACTGATTTCTTCATTCTTAAGTATCCTCTTGCCAAGTTTACCATGAAGAAAGTTTTCTTAGCTTTGGGTTTATCGAGAATAACATTTACCGAATGTTCTGGGTAACCTCCAGCATTGGTAATATCATTAAGTTGTCTAAATGGACAAGGTATTACGGATGGTTCTGCTTGACGTTTGAATTGTCTTTCTGTAATATCCCTTATCATAAAGATAGGTTCATCATCTTTCTTGGGTTTCGAGTTTTGAAGTATCTTTTCTATTTTCCTTGAGTAAGTTTCATATTGTTCGAAGTTATCTAAATCGAAAGAATCATTCAAGTTCTTCATCTCTACATAAGTAGAGAATTGATATATCTTTTCTCGAATGTATTCGGAATCATTCAGGGGATTTGAATATAGGTCATCGATTATTTTATGGATATTGGGTATATCATCCTTAGTAACCAGGTCAACGTAATTTTTAGATTCAAGTAATTCTTTTATAACCTCTTTAAGGATATTCTTAGAAGGCATCTTGTTTTTCTTTTTGAAGAACTTAAATATGCCCTCGGCAATTAAAGAATGCTCAATCAGAACTAGGTAACTTGGTTTAATCTTTTTGATTATTAAGCCTCCCTCTTTATCCTTTAAGAGATACCTTAGGATTTCTAATTGAAAGCTGGTGTCAAATTCAAACTTGGTATTATCTTTTTTCATATTGCAATATAATTAAGTATAATCATATAGATTTCTATAGTCTCGGTTAGAGTTGTACATATAGACTCTCATCCTAGTACTCACTAATCCTCAGCTTCTAGGTGAACTTTATTAATATATTATTTTATATTTGATTTATTATACTTATATTTGCATATCATTTTAAACATAGACTTATGAAGATAAAGGAAAATGGCAACAACGGATCAGAGATACATAGGTTGAAGCCTATGCAAGAAAATTATGATAAGGAAACTTTTGATAGGATGTATAAAATCTGTAAACCAGTTATCAGACGTCTTACTAAGCAAATTGATAATAGGAGGTTTAATGTTACACCCGATATCATAAGTTCTTATTTCTGGGATAAGATGTTATTTGTCTTTAATAAATATTACGGTACTTGTGAAGAAGAACATTTAAAAGCAAGGATACTAGCTTCTCTCAGTACCTTTAAGAATCATTTATTAAGAACTGCTTATGGAGAGGGAGCAGAATATCATCAGAATCTTTACCAATTAGAAGATTTATTCGATAATGATAAAGAACTAGAAGATGATACAGAAGAAGAGAAAGCTAAAGGAGAAATGCTTGATATGTTATATAAATATATGAAGAAGAACCTATCTCCCGATGCTTATTTGATCTTTGAGATATTGCTTAGTCCTCCTCCCTATATTAAAGAGAGAATCAAGGATGGTTCTCGTATCACTAACATTTTATTAGTAGAGTTTTTTGATATGCCTAGAACTAAATCTTCGGTAAGATATATCTCAGAACTTAAAGAAGATATAAGATATTGGGAAGAGAAAGCTAAAGAAGACTTACATTACTAACATAAAAAAAGGGAACCCAGTGCATGAGGTTCCCTTTCCAGTGTAACTTATTTCCCAATAAGAATTCCACTTGTGTGTTGGACGAAAGCGATTAGCTGTTCTTTAAATATAAAAGCCCTAATAATTTTAAAAGTTTATATAGAATTATAGTTTAATGATATAAGCTAGTACGAAATAAGGAGGTCTATTCTCATGAGGACTACCTCCTCCGGTTACTTGAGTATCTGCTGTATAACCTGAGTCAGGCCTAGTATGATTAGGGAATGGTCTATTACTAGCATTGTCCCCCCATTTTTCTTCTTTAAACGTAATCTTATGACTATGTGGTGGTATTTGGTCTAGAGTAAGAGTTACTAGGGCTTCTCCTCCCATGTTACCAATGGTATTATAATCCTGATTACTTGGATCATACCCTACTACAAATCTACCCAATAGATTAGGTCTACCAGACATACCATCACAGAATGCCCAACCATCTGGAGGAGTAGTACCTGAAAACATAGCGATTAATCCAGTGGGAACTGAAGAAGCCGAGTTTTTAATCATTTCTATAAGCTCATTCTTCAGATTAGTAAGATATTCTTGTAGATTAGTTATACCATTAGTCTGGTCATCTTTACCTCCGAATCCTTCCAGTACATGTTCTACTCTTTGAATAGAATGGGTCATGATCCCATTGTAGGCTGAGTTAAAGGGTAGTGGTTGAGGGAAACAACCTCCATAAGGGATAATTGCATAGTTTTCTGACTCCTTCGTATTAGCATCAGTACCAGAACCATATACTCCAATCAGTACCATGGTATTCTTACTATTTCTGTAGGGTTCACAAGCACCCTCTACCTGAGAATTAAGATAGGTATAATTTAATTTCTCATGTGAAGCAGGATTATTCTTTACTATATCCCAAGAGATTTTGTCTTCTGCTAAGGGATAGTAAGGATTCTGTGATTGTTTATACAGAGTATATAAGCTTTCATAAGATGAAGACCAATATGCTACGAAAGTAATAGGGTTTTCAATGGGTTCTGATACTTCTTGATGAACTGCGAATAAGAAGATATCTGAATTAGCCCCTTGAGCACCTTGGATATTATCTACTACTATCTCTTCATCATCAGAGATGAATATATAACCATCCCTAGAAATACATCCGAAGTTTATCTGAGGTGATTCTCCATCTTCAGAATTCTTTACCATATATCTAGCAGTAATTCTATCTGCTACATCATTCTTGAATACCTTACCATTTTCTGCTTTAGCTTGAACTGATAGCTTATTACCAGATACCTTAACTGAGCCGAATCCACAGAATGGGCCAAGAGCAACAGGGGCAGCAATTGCTTCTGCTGCCTCCTTAGATTTAATCAAACCCTCATATTTAAAGTACGTTTTCATTGTTACTATTGTTTTTAGATTGTTTATAATTCCTAGATTGTTCTGACATATCCTTGAAAGCTTCAGATAAGTTATTGAACTTCAAGGTTACTATAGACCAAAGTATCTTCCAGATACTGTATCTCTTTTCTACTCCGTGTAATGTACATATATGACCATAAATAGAATCCACTTCGAATCCATAACATACTACCAATACGGTTATAGATACTACTAGGGGATCTAACCCATAGGGTTCTCCAATAGCCTTACCAAGAACTGCTCCCATTAATAAGTAACATATATAATCTATTATCTTATTAAAAGTTCTTCTTCCAGCTCTGGATTTTCTAATGGGTATGCCCTTTAACTTACTAGCATTCATTCCAAACCAGAAGTCGGCAATTATCAATATGAATGCTAATAGGATCATCCATCGAAGGTCATATAACAATTGAAGACACTCTGTAGCAAAAGCTACCGTAAATCCTTTAGATACTATAGATGTAGTGGATGTTTCAGTATACATGTCGTAATATTGATTTATTCCTGAGGTTTCGGGGTTATTCTCCATGCTGTATTTTCGGGTATATCTATTTCGAAAGTTTTACTGCTAATATCATCAGAGTTCCAAACCAATTCATTTGGTTGTACATCAAAAGCTAAAGTAACTTCAAATGTACACCTTACATCGGTTTTGTTAACAGCTTCAAATATATAAGTACCAGGATTAGAAGTTCTAAATTCATAAGGTACTGGATGTGAATCGGCTTGACCCACTAATCTTACATCAGTTATAAAATCCTTATGATTAGAAGAACATACCACAGTGGTATATACTTCTCCTTCTCCTTGCCCACTTAGAGTAGCTCTTTCAGGACTACAACTTATCTTAACTTCAAGATTATAGTCTTTGATTACTAAGACAGCTTTCTTATCCCGATTACCCTTACCAACAAAAGTATAGGTACCAGCTTTATCCAAAGTGATAGTTTCTTCAAATTTATATTCTGCTCCTGTTTCCTGGAGTACTACTGAATCATATTCCTCTATTTCGAATGGCATCACTTTAATAGTAACTGATTTACCTTCGGCAAGTTGATATGATACATTTACCTTTTGATTATTGGGAGTATTAGCCCAATCCTTCGGAGATATCCAATTGGGATCAGAAGGATTTATGGCCTCGATATAAATATAAGGATCCTCGGGTTTAGTGTAACTATATACTGACCAAGTAGTATAAACGGAAGGATCTCCTTTACATACTGCTTTATAACTTCCAGGTTTGTTACATGAATAAGTAGCACTAGCTTTACCATTACCAGATTTATTCAGGGTAATATCGGTTAACTTAGTATTATCACAATAAATGCTAACTCCATAATCTATAAGATTATCTGGATCATCAGAAGGAGTTACTGATAAATAAATTTCTTGATTTACGGATCCACTTCCCATCTCTAAAGATAAAGTTTGATATTCTTTAGATAAATGATAAGTGAATTTAGAGATACTGGTATATACGGTAAATATTCCTATACCATCAAAGTTCTCTAAATTATCCTTAGTACAAGCAAACTTATAAACTCCAGTACCAAATGTTTGGAAAGTATCCCCAGATTTATACCTAGTATCATCTTTACCAATCAAGTAACATTCCAAACCTTCCTCATCATAATCATCTTCTATAGTTAGTATGGTTTTAGCTAAACTAGTTACATTACTTGATAGCTTGAATTCTTCTGGAGTACATTTAACCTTGTATTTATTAGGTTCTCTAGTAACAACCAGTGAAACTCTTTTTACTGGGTATTCTACAATCTGGAATTCATAAGTACCTGGCTCTTTAAATTTATAAGTTGAACCAGAAGGCTTAACTTCAGTTTCCCCAACCAATTGTATATTAACTGGAGTCTGTTTACCTTCTTGATAAAGAGTAGCTGTAACTGTAGCCGATACCTCCTTATTAGTTGGTGTAATATGCAGTGTAGTTGGATTAACCGATATATTATAGGATTTGACTACTTCCTTTAATTTTACATGAACTTGGGTAACTTTAGTCGGGTCTCCCACACTTCTAAAATAATAAGTCTGATTACCTATAGTGGCATTAAAAATAGTGCCATTTTCATATTTCTTGTAACCCCAAGTATTACCATCTCCAGATACCTGATACCTTAAGTCGGCATTTTGATAATTACTAGAGACTGTAACCTTAATAGGTACAGAGGTTATATACCCAGGCTGAATAGTGTTTATATTTGGGTCTACAAAATCGGCTGTTATCAGATAATTATCATTTATATTAAAACCATAATCAATAGTAGCTCCTACATGATAAGGCTTAAATCTATCGATTATATTTTCTATAGCTTTTCTGAACTCTATAAATTCTCCCGAGTTATTTGAATAGCCATGTCCAGTTATATGGAAGGTTACATTGATACATTGACTACAACCGTAAATGTTATCAAAGTTAGATTTATCATAATACTGATCTTGGTCAAAGTAAGGATGTGTTTTTAACCAACCATCATAACCTGATTTAGCGGGGTCATCAATGGTACAGTTTAACCCATACATTCGGAATAATATTTCAAAGAACTGAGAAGTACCTCGTATCTTTATCAGAGATATAGAATACTTGAGTAAATCTCTTATCTGTTTAGTAGTTAAAGCTAAAGCCCCTTTCTTAGGTAAAATCCATTTAGACTTAAGGCTATTTAATTCAGCTTCACTTAACAGACCATTATAATAAGTTTTAAAAGCCCCTTCATCAATATTATTCCACCTTGCAAAAGGTAATTGCCCAAAGCTTTCCCAAAGGTAATTCAAATAAATCTCTGGGCAGGTATCAAAGTCAGTTATTCCTAGTAAACTCTCAATATCTGCGGATATATTATCTTGAAAATAACTTCCACAAATTTCTAGGAACCTTTCTAAGATACCCTTTCCATCTACCTTATAAGTGTCTTGGTCTTTATATTCAAAAGGTAGGAAATCTATAAGTTTCTTAAGGTCTATCATATTAAACAGTTTCGTGAACAGTTAAAGTTAATTGAGAAGATTTCTGGAATACAGGTAAGTTATATCCAGGATCTTCATAATCCATATTAGGTTCTGAGATAGTAATAGAATAACGATATCCCTGTTGATAGCCATTTGCTTGTATGTCCAAAGAGAAAGTGATACCATTATTTTTATCAGTGATGTTTATAGTACTACCTACAGAGCCAGTAGTTTGGAATCCTCCACTTGAAGCTTTTACAGTGTATGAATTGCTTCCAGTAAAGTTTATAAAATAGGTCATGGACCCATTAGCTTTCTCTAATTTAAACTGACCAAGAAGTAATTCCTTGTTACCATATATGGTAACAGGCCAAGGTTTAATATAGAACTTCTTGATATGTAAGTAATCTACCGTAGATAGGTTATCAATCAAAGCATAAATATCTGAGATTCTTACTTTGCCCCCAATCTCGGAGTTCTCAATAGAATAAGCATTGTATAAGGCATTCAGAACTTGAGCTTGGATTTCGTTGGTCTTATAAGATTTCTTACCGGTTACTTCTATCTCTAAGGTTATATCTACTAATCCTGCAGATTTAACTTGAAGCCAAGTGGTTAATGGAGCTCTCTGTGATAGTTGGGTATAAACCTTGTTTATCATAGCAGAATCAGCTACTCCACCATTATCAGCACTGATATATACTGTAAGCTTTCTTCCACATTCATAATCTACGGCAGCTTTATTTACTCCATCTATTAGCATAGCTAAATCTACGAAGTCCTGTTTGCTTACAGCTACTCCAAGAGTTTTAACACTCAAGGGTATATGTTCTTTTAACATACCAAAGTTCTCATAACTAGAACCTCCTCCTGCAGCATATTGATTACTAGTGGTAGCCTCAGATATAGAAGCTTTTACTATGGCTGGAGTTTGTACAATAGAACCAGCTGGTACATTACCTTGAATACCCGTGGTGATATAGAAGCTTGCTGATGTTACCTTTTGACCTGCAGAAGGTATAGAACCAAAGGTACCATCTCCAAATACTATTACGGCAACTTGGCTAGCATTGACAGTTACCATAAAATGTTTATCTGAAGGTTTAGAATAAGCAAAGGTATCTACTAAAGTCCAAGTAGTTCCATCGATGGATAATTGCATTGTACCATGCTCATAGTATTTACCATCGGGTAATTTACCTATTGTGATTTCTGGTCTACCTTCGGAAGGTATTACTAATCCCGACAATCCAGACTGATTATATTTCTCATGTTGAATCAGAGGTATTTTACAAGTAGTAACATTAGCATACCAAGTTACGTCTCTAGCAGAAAGCCAGGAGTTACCATTAACATCTGTAAAGAGAGTTTCTTTTGGGATAGTCAACCTAGAAGCAATATTACTACCTGTAAGATCACGAGTTAAGATTACATCTACTGAAGCAGCTACTGCTCCTCTTGGGTGATAGTCTACCAATAAGCCATGCTTTACTACACTATCATAACGCCGAGCCGTGGATAAGAAAGATTCCCTACCCACGTTATCAATGTAATAATGAAGTACTTCAGCAATAGCTGCAAACAGAGATAGGATAATTATCAGAATATTACCTTCGGAATAATCCGTGATAAGAGTCTGACCATTCTTATCCTTGATAGTAGTAAGAGATTCAATCAACTTAGCTTTAATCTGTTGAAAGGATCTCTGATAAGGGTTTAGCCATTTATTCGTTATCATATTAGTAAGGTTTTAAAATATTTTCAGACCTATCATAACTAATACCCAATACCTGTTGGCTACCAGTTTGATTAATTACATAATTCATCTCAATGAAAAGTTTGGTACCCTCTAACCTCATATTCAGACTTTTAAAAGTAATCCTAGTTTCATAGGTAGAGATAGCTTTCTTTAAGAAATCCTTTACCAAGAAAGCTAAAGCCTGAGTATTAGGTTCTTCTATACATTCCCATAGCCTAGTACCAAAATCTTCTTGCCTGAATCTTTGACCTATATCATACCAAAGGAGAGCAGATAGGTTATTATGAACAAGTTCAATATCTCCATTTACTGGATACCAACCTTTCTCTCCCTTTTCATTCTCAGTAATCTGTATTGGAAACAAAGGGCCAATACCGATAATATTAGTGTATAAGTTATTTGCCATTAGTGTACAAATTTAGAATCCTCATAATCTGTTTTATTAAAAGTAGAAAATGGTTTCGTGACTGGAGTAATAACAGGTCCACTAACTGCAGGTCCCGATTGAATACCAGAGTGGGTATGAGAATTATATTGAGCTTTTAATGATTCTATCTCTGAAACTAATTGGTTTAGTTTCTGGGTTAATTCATTGATATTGATTATACCATCATTATTACCTTGGTTCACTATAACCTTTGAGGCATTCACATAGGCTTGAGCTTTAGAATTTATACTTACTGGGCCTTCGGCGTAAATAGTAGCAGACCCATATAAGTACATCTTGAGTGATCCATCTTTATCATTTAACCAGATTCTATTCCCATTAGGTGTAACTATACCCATAGTATCGGGATCATCCAGGATATCAGGTATTTGGTTTTGAGCCCAACCATGATATTCCCATAGAGGTTTACTGGGATCACCATACTCAAAGGTAATATATACTATATCACCATTCTTAGGAGCCATCATTTTAAAACCAGACCCAGTAGATCCATGTTGACCCTTTGAATAAGCCCAGAGTACTATTCCTCCCATTACTTCAGGTATAGCCACTTTTATACGATTCATATGATCGGGGTCTGTGTTATTAACTACCATAGCCCTGTACACTGAATAGTATCTTCCCAAGGATTCTAATCCCTGTTCAGTTATTGTTTTTGCTGATTCATAAGCCATATTATTCAGTTTTAGAAAAGTCTTGGTTCATCTGTTTAATAATATAATCTATATTGAAATTATACTTTCGATATACATCCTTAGTAGCTTCTACCTTTTTACGTTTAACATTAGTAATGGTAACTACATCTTCTCCATCTTTACCTGTAGATTGGTATACAGTTCTTTCTACTTCTATGATGCCATCATTACCTTTGGTAGGAGTATTAGCATTCTGTTCCCTATAGATAATCATATCTTGAACAAACTTTCTTTGTTCTTCGGTATTACCATCCAAGGCTTTGAAGGCTTCATATTCTGCCTTAGTAGCATTTATGGTAAAATCAGAAGAATGAGCATCTCCAGCTTTATTTTTACCTACATCAGTAGTTCCTTGACTTCTGGCATTATTAGATACCACATCTTGAGTATTAATATTACCAGCAGCAACTTGAAAGCCAGCGGTTCCATTATTCCTAACTAATTCTAAGTCAGTAATATATCCTGTACCAGCATCCATTCTATGAGTACATTTCTTTATATACCAATATCCTGACCACCTTTTACCAACGTTCAAAAGCTGAAGTACCATTGAGGTTTTTAATGAAGGTCTTCCTACTACTTGCATTTGACAGATTAGTTTTTTCTCGGTTATCTTTAAACCTCCATTAGCATTTATCCTCATTGCTCTTTCTCTATTGCCTACTCCTCCAGTTCTATCATATAAGTTAGTAAGAGTTTTCCAAGCGGGTACCTTCAAAAGCTGTTTTACTTTTTTGAATACCTTTACTCTGCTTCGATAATATCCATGATTATCTCCCGGGCCTCTACCAGCTTGGACTGGATTATAAGTTTGAGGATAATAGGATTCTTCATGAAGAGTTAAAGGATAGACAATGATATTTGGATCTTCTTGCATTTTAGCTAGCCCCTCCTGAGTTTTCCTTTTCTCTGCATTCAGTTCAGTCATACTATTCACACGACTAGAAGACTTTAATTCCCCAGAAGAATATGAACGAGGATCTTCCCAAACTTCAGTCCATACCTCAGTGTATTTATTTTTGAATACAAAATTTAAACCCTGGTATACTTGTTTCATTGCAGAAGTAAGGTCCATTCCTCCCGCTACTAGTGCATCAATAGAAGATTTTATATTAGTTAGTTCTCCTTTAGTATAAGCTTCCTCTAGCATTTGAGAAGTAGCATCCCTTAATTCTGTATCGGACATAGACTCTAATCCACCACCTGCATCTAAATAACCAGTACCCTTAGCATCATATTCTTTCTTAGCAGATTCAGTCTTTAGTCTTTGAGCTTGTTTTTTAGAAGCCAATTCTTCATCTAAGGATTTCAATCTGTCTTCTTTCCATTTCTCTACTTTACTATCAACATTAGGTTTTAAAACTTCAGGTGATCTATGGAATAATCCAGGACTTTGTACGTCTACTGTAGATAGGGCATCTAACTGTAGTGGGTCATGTAGAATCTCATTCTGTTGATCATCTATATAACTTACCTGGATTTGCATTTGCTTATCTTCTGGTTTTATGGTATTACCCAACTGCATCATCTTCTGCTTAGTAGATCTTTGAGTAGTAAAAGATACTCTTAATACTTCCCCATTTTCAGCTTGGAATATATAGGTATGATGAGGAGGTTGTTGAAACTTACGATTATGTATGTAGATTACTCCATCTCTACTATCTACATACCAAGGACCATTACCATAGGCAGCCATCTTAGCTTCTAGTTGAACTAGAACATTATTACCTATTGTACCTAAGTTAGAATTAAGTACTTCAGCTAAATCGTCTGGCATACCTACTTGACCTATGCCACTAAATTGATTAGCATACAGAATGGTACCCTGTACTTCGGGAGTAACTTCTGTTGGTACCTGTATAGCTTCATAAGCTTGATTACTTATTATATTTGCCATTACTCAAACCTTTCTATTATTACTCCAACATTTAATCCGCATCCTGAATCCAAGAATTTAACCATACTATCATCGGTATCCTCAGTAGGTTTATGAGGGGGCATAAACCTAAGATGATTCGTGCCATCAATACATTTGATAGTTATATGGGTACCTGTAGAATCAAAGATACAATCGAAATCTCTTACTTTGATATTTATAGCTGGGCTTGATACAAAGGTGCCATCACTAAAAATATATCCCCACTGTAAAAAGATATCTCGATTTTCCTGTAAAGCTTCTACATCTACAGTATCTGGATTACCAGTATCAATAGTTATTGTAGCTAAGTTTTCTTTTTCTTCATCATATACATATGACCAGCTACTTATATACGCTCCTAAAGGTATACCAGTAAGAGGGTTCATAACTGGTATACCTTGATTATCAAAAATGGCTAGGTAAGGAGTACCTGTGCCTTTATATAATATGGGATTATTTGCTTTAACTTCCATAAGCCGGTATCATTAATACCATTCCACCTTTTAATTCAGTGAACGGATTTATTATGTTATTATACTCAGCAATAATATACCATTTACCAGAATCTCCATAATACCTATAAGCGATATTCTGTAGAGTTTCACCCTCTTTCAGGGTATGCTGAAAGTCATTGGGAGAAGAGGGTATAAGTAATGGGTAGGATTCTAAAGAATAATCTCCATCTCCATAATTCAGAGTAAATCCATTATCGTATGGACTTGCTCCAACTAAATAAGAAGTTATATCCATGGTTACTTGATTTTATCGGTTGTAAAAATACCCACAGTCTTTTCTGCAGCTTTACTTTTAACAATATCCTCATAAGATAAACTATACGAGCTTACTCGTTTGAATATTAATTCTTGAGTAGCAGTAGCAGGATACAGATTTAGATCTTCTCTTATATCTACTGAGCCTCTCATACGTTGTCTAGAAGCATTTCTAAAATTAGAAAGAGAATATGTGGCAGAAGTAAGTATATAATAATGACCTTCAAAAGTATCAGAATTTCCCCACTGAATCTGTAAGATTGGAGGAGCTGCTTGATAAGCATTGGATTTACTCCAGGATTCTAATAACCTACATTTAGTTAATACTTCAGCAGGATTATCCGGATCATCACAGTACCAAGATACATTGAATTGTACAATATCTTCTGAACCAGTATAATGATACATAGGAGTATTTCTACCCATAGACTTAATGGTAGCCCAAGTTGTTTCTCCTCTAAAATCAAAGCTCAGAGGTCTATTCTGTAAAACAATATATTGGTATGGGCTAACATTGGTATTATATATGATTACCTGGTTCAGTTTTCTTATATCTTGACTTACTCCATAAAGTTTATTGTTTTCTACTACAGTCCTACCTTGAGCAGGATCATCTTTGTCAATCTTAAGATTTCCATGCTGAAGTTGTAATCTCCTAATACTTTGAAGAGAACTGTTGAGTAATGGATTCTTGGAAGATCTTTCCCTTTCTCCCAAAGCCCCATTAGGATTAAACAGTTTACCTCGGGGAGCAGTATCCTTAGGTAAACCTGAAGTTAATCGGTTAAGGTGTATCTTAGCTCTCCATAGTTTATTTATGGGACCTGTAAGTACTCCAGCAGTATCTTGGGTAAGATTATTATATTTCTTAACAACCTTACCTGCTAGTTTTCCTAATATTCTTGCCATAATTTAAGGTATTAATCCAATTTGAGTAGCATAATTAACTCCTAAAGTTTCACCTGGAGCTACAGAACCAACAGGAGCTCCATCAATAGTAATGTTAACAGTACCATTAGGTTTATCATTCAATAAAGCTGCTCTGATAGCTCTTGCCATTTTCTCGGTCAAATATTCATCGCTAGTTAGAGTTTCCTTTGATAGATTAGAATCGGTGTTCTTGTTTAAGGAATCTATTAACCTGGGTAAGTAATCTGCTACAAGAGGTAATGCTATACCAATAGCCATCCCCCAAGGACCTCCCAAGAATCCAGCTACCCTACCAAGTAACCCTTTCATACCTAACCTAGCTACTGCTGGACCCGCAGGAGGTGTAGGTGGTTTAGTAGTACCTCCTCCAAGACCTCCCAATGTTGGGCCAGGTATTCCAAACTTCCTAATACGTTTACCATCAGGCCCATACCAACCTCCTCTGGGTCCAGCAGTCCAACCGAAAGCCATTGCCTTTTGAAGGTAATATTGTTCCCTCATAATCTGAGTGATATGTATTAATCGGGTCTCCAATACTGCAGCTGCAGCTGCAGACTTACTAACTCCACTTGCTGTAGCCTGAGATTGGGTATTGGTTTGTTGCATATAAGTAGAAAGCATTCTGCCAGTAGCAGCTAGGTACCTATAGCCATTTACTACTAAAGCTGTAATTGATCCCCAAGCTAATGCTTTAACTACTATCTGACCTCCTATAGTACCAGCTATTCCTTGTACCCATTGAGATATCTTGGTAAATACAGTTAATATAGGGTTAAAGACGTCGGCTAAAGTTGAACCTATATTCACTACTAAGTTTTCAAAGTTAGACTTAAAAGCCTCGATGATACCTTGTGGAGTCTTTAATCTTTCCTCAGTAACCTGTTCTACTATGCCCGAGTTCTTATCGTATTGATCTAAGATCTTAGTCATCTTATCAGAACCCGACATCATATTTCGAATCTGATTAGAGATATCACGGGTACCTCGAACTCCGAAGATATTATAGAAAGCTTTAGTTCTTTCCAGAAGGGGTTTATTCATAAGAGCTTCTCCAAACTTACGATATACCTTATCTAATCGAATAAGATTACCTTCAGCATCAAAGAAATCTTGTGGACTTAAACCTAAACTAGTTAATGCACTAAATCCTTTCTTTTTCTGGTCGGCTAAAGAAAGTTGCAAATAACGGATCATATTTGCTAATGCAGTACCAGCTGATGAACCCTGAATACCCATATCTCCCAATACACCAATAGCTGCAGCAGTCTGTCTTAAATCGTATCCTGCATTAGCCATGTCAGCTCCAGCATAAGTAATAGCTTGAGCCAAATCGGTAAGAGACATATTAGCGTTAGTTACAGCCGTATATAAATCATCGGTAACCTTAGTAGCCTGTTGAGAAGGTATAACATACATTGACATGATATTAGTCATCAAGTCAGCTACACCTCCTTTACCTCCAAAGGGTTGACCAAGGATAGATGCTAACTTAGCAGCAGGCCCAGTCATATCTTTTATCTGTTCTACTGTATTACCTGCCATTGCTAAATATCTTTGACCGGAAGCAATATCTGCAGCAGTCAAGGGAGTAACTGCATTGACTGCTTGAGCTAATTGCATCATTTCTGTTTGTTGCTCAGCGGTAGCTCCTGCAATCTTTGAGGCTATAAATATTGTATCTTGGACCTTAGCCGAATACTGATAAGCTTCTGCCATACCTCCAAGTACCTTCATACTGTTTTGTACAGCATTACCTGTACTCATCTGAATAGCCCTGTTCCAGTCATTCATATCATTCATCATATTGTTGAATGATTGTGAAATTTTACCGGTTTCAGAGCTAAATTTATCTCGGAGTACCATGGATACTCCGACTTCTACTAAACTTCTTGTATCTCCTATCATGTTGACATTTTCTTCTTCATTTGTTTATAATAATTCTCAGCTATGAGTAGGAATTTCTTTCTTTTACGAACGGGTAGACACAAAAAGGTGAGATAGTCTAAGACTATCTCAGCCCGAGTAATGTATATGTAATCTTCCTCTAAATTATATCTCCCGTCAAGTAGAAAAAATCGGGGGCAGCCATAATTGGGTAATCCGTCATGTTCCCAGTTTCGGGGTTTTCGATTTGAGTATACCCATGGAAGATTGGGTCTACTGTATTTACCAACCGATGGATTTCTGCCATATCCCTTGAGGAAAATAGAGAGAAGTTTTCTACTTTCTCAAATTTATCATCTACCTTTAACTTGAGGTTACGAAGAAGAAGAGTAGAGTGTCGAGTAAGTTTACTTGGTGAAAGCTGAACCATCTGAGATTCTTTTTCTCCATCCATCAATTCAAATTGGATTACCTTACCTGAGTTCAATTCCTCTGTATATTGCATAAGAGTAAATCCATCTTCTCCTTTTCTTCCTGGGTAGTAAGGAATGGCATTGGGTTTTTCTTCCATCTCTTGTTCTGTAGGAAGTACTGCATAATCGAAAAGAAATTCGCTCAAGTCCTGAGAATAAGTTACAGAATCCTTGTTATCCCATTTATAAGTGAATTCTACTTCCTCTCCCAAAGAGAAGATTCGAGAATTAAATAGGATACAGTATCTATCCAGCAAGGGTAACTTAAGAGCATCTTCTATGGTTAATTTACCTGACTTAGTAGCATTTGTTTTAATTACTATTGCTGAAATATACTTGGTAAGATTCATAAGATTCTTTGAATCTACCGGGTTGGTGATAATTTCTTCATCTTCACCATTCTGCTCTCTGATTTCAAAAAGTCTACCAGAAGGAGCAGTGAATACTAAGGTTCTTAGTGTCATATCCATTTTATCTAATTTTTAAAAGTTCATAATTTCATAGTAGCGGTAAGTATCAACAAGAAAGGGGTGAAACTCCTTATCTAGGAATCCCACCCCTCCACCTAAAACTCTAGTAAGAAAATGACTAAGAGAGTTAATACTTATCGCAAGTACCGACAGAAAATTCTATATTTTCTATTGTGTTTTCTGAAGCCATACGATCTAAGTCAAGGCCAGTTACTTTACAAGGCCAAACTTCTTCAAGCAGCCAAGTATTTAGGACAGATACTCCATCTTCTGCAAGTTCATTTACAATAGCAGTTTCCCAATATTCACTAGGAACTAATCCGCCTCCAGCTATCATATCTTGGCAAGAGTATAGCCAATCTTGAAGCCAGGTATCAGAACCAGCAGTAGTTAAGAGTTTTTCTACTACCAGATTACCTACGGTAACTCTACCAGCAGTTTTTACATCCCTGTTTACATCTCCATGAGCAACCTGGTCAATCTCTATATCCGGAAGTTGGCAAGTCTGGAATAGGTATGTATTGATAGGGTGTTTTGGGAAAGAGATGCTCCATAGGAATTTCTTTCTAGGATTCTTTACTTTTGCTCCCATATTTTATGATTTTAATGTTATTCGTTTTCTGAAATGTTAACTGAATTAGAAGCTGCATCGATTACAATATTAATTGTAATTTCTTGCATAGGAACAATATCTTTGTACTTCAGGATTACTTTATACTTACCCTGACGGACATCAGCTTCATTATTTACAGAGAGTTCTGAATAAGAACCAGCATCCTGGTCGCCCATCCATGTGTACTCTGACATAGCATTTTCATCTACCAGATTATCCAGGATTGGTTTTACCTCAAGATAAATATTTTTCCAAGTACTCCAGATATTGGGTTCTTCCAAATATTTATTCAAGATAGGACGAAGAGTCTTCTTCAAGTACAGATTCAATCTTACGATTGAAAGGAATCTTTCTGAATCCTGTTTTACTTGAGAAGAGAAGCAATGCCATAACAGGGTTTGTTTACCAGAAGATGGAGTATCTTTGATTACAATCATGTTGGCATACATCTGAGCCAATTCGTCCAGTTCATTATAACGAGAATCACTACCATAGTTAGGACTTACTGGGCCCTGACCATCGTAAATTATTCCTCGGTTCATACCGGCAAATGACTTCCAAGGTCCATAGTTAGAAGCAGAAGTATCACCCAAACCGAAGATGGTACCCATTACATCGGAATTACTAAGTAATCCGAATTCGTTGTAGTACTTGATACCACCTGCAAAGTAGGCTACATATTTAGAGTTACCGATACTACCCAAACAGCTATTAATCCAGGTTATAATACTCTGCTTATTTCTAGGCTGAGTTCCCTGAGTATAATGGGTGGTGTATTTTGGTACTTCAATGTAGTAAGTATACTCTTGTAATTCAGCACACATTTCTTTAGCAGCCTTATGTACTTTTAGTACATCTTGATCTGTTTTCAAATGCTGATGGATATGAGAACATGATAACTGATAGATATCAGTGTAATCCTTTACCAAATCCAAAGAAGCAATCCATTCATCTGCAGTAGGATCAGCACCAGCAGTACCAAGTGTACCATTAAACATAACCTCTTCTGCAGTAGGTTCTTTACCTCCAACTTGGATAGTTAACGGATTATCGGTTTGGTCAATTGAAGTCTGAAGCCAAGATACTAAGTTCTCGAAAGATTTAATCTTATCGGTAGTAGTTACCATCTTAGGTTCCAGGTATGCAGAATTACTAGCAAAGTTACTTAAAGCCAAGTAATCTACAGAAGTTTTATTCTGAGCATCCTTAGTTTTGTAAGTAATTACTGGACCAGATTCCAAGATAGAACCATTGGCATCATAGATGTTATAGAAAACGGTATTCACCGATTTAGAGAAACCAACTTTGAAAGATTCTCCAGAACCAATGGGATCACCATACCCTTTAGTTACCAAACCAAAGCTTACTGTAGTATTTCCTGAAATAAATTTGAATATTTCTGAAGCTTGAGCATTTTCAGTTATCTCCTCAGTTTCATCTTCAGTAGATTCAGCCTCTTCGACTTTAGTAACAGTACCCTTTTTAGCACCTGCTCCCAATACACGAATAATTCTTAGCTTAGAACCTCCTACTAAAGCTTTCTCTATGTTAGATACAGAACCATCGGGTACAATCTCTTTACCAAATATTCTTTGGAATTGAGAGAAAGAAGTAATTAATTCTGAAGGATCATCATAGGGACCTTTTTCAGTTCTAGCCAAGAAACATGATACTCCTAAAAGTGGAGTAGTCTGTTGAACATTGTTGTTCTCGAACTTAAAAACAACTCTGGGTGATTTTGACATATCCTTGTGTTTTATAGGTTAATATATTTAATTAATACCAGTAAGTATCGTTACCTTACTGGTATTATTAGAAAATTAATCCTCTTTATTCTTAAATAAACCTCCGATAGCCTTAATCACATCATAGAAACCACATCCCGATAAACCAGCAGCTAATCCATAAATTAATACCTGGTAGAAAGGATAGTTTTCTAATAAGGGTGTAAGTTGTAATCCCCAAGCTATAATACATATGAGAATACCCACTAAGGCAGATATACCAATCTTAGCAAGTTTGTTGTCTTTGATAGCTGGGATTACCTTTAGTACCTGAGTAACCAAGGATGATACCAAAGTTACTATACCAGTAAAGGTACCAAGATTGATTACGAACTCTGAACCAGTTGAAGGTTCTACTTCTGTAGCAAACAATGACACTGGTAAAATGAGTGCCATCAGCATAAACACTAACTTTTTCATTTTAGTAAATTTTTGAGTTAAACATGTATATTGAGATTGAGCATCTCCTCGTCCTTTTGGTATTCGGGTCCTAGTAAAAGACTTATATCTCTTATAGGTAATAGATCCCCCATTTCTACCAGTTTTTCTGGTATAATACCATCTTTACATACATATTGATAGACCTTTTCCAATAACCCATGTGATTCATCGGGATGATCATAGAAATTACCAATCTCTATAAATAGGTTCCCAGTAGGAGCTATCCTACCTTTATCCCATTCTTCTAAATCATTGAAGTAAGGTCTTATATATCCTCGAGTAGGTAATGCTTCATGAAGAATAGAATGTAGTAATCTCATATCATTCTGAGTAGTTGCTACCAAATGAATATCAATAGTGATATCTTTAGTTTCGTAAGGGAACTCAGACATCTGATAATTGCCTGCATCTAATTTATCTCCAATGATATATTTCTCTACTCCGATATCTCCAGGATAATAAGCAGTGCTTTCTATAGTTATCCTGGGACATGTTTTAGGACCTCTTACCTGGTTATTACCTATACCGAATAAGTAAATGAACTTATCTATTGCTCCCTTATCTTCTTGGAATCTCTTTTCATTCTCTTGTGATAAAGGTAAATAATCTTCGGGGTTAAGTCCCATCTTCTTTTCTAAGAGAACCTTCAATAGGCATATATAGAAGGTTCTCTCTACTATCTCTTGTGAATTTACCATAATTACCTCCTATCTTACTTTCATAACATAAGCCAATACGTAGTATGGTGGTCTATTCTCATGAGGTTGATTACCACCAGTTGGACCAGTTTGAGCCCCTGAATCATAAAATGGGTGTGGTCGGTTATTTGCATTATCTCCCCATTCGTGAGTTTCGATACGAATCTTATTGTATGAATGGGTATGGCTTGGCATTTCTTCCACAGTTAGCCTATGTTCTTTTTCTCCTCCAGTATTACCAATACTACTGTAATCTGGGTCACTAGAATCTACTCCAACTACGAACCTACCACTTAAATCAGGAACACTTATATAACCTGCCCTAGTAGAAGAAGTATTATATTTCTCACCAATGGCCTTATATAATTCGGGATATTCAGATATACTTACCTGACCTCCGTTACAGAGTACATAGTTCTCTGGAACTCCGGGGCCTGACCATAGTTTGATTATACCTATATCTCCCGAAGTTTCTTTTTTACCTTGTTTACAAGTTACACTTAGGGTTTTACCAGATTCCTCTTGAGTAAATATTACTTGACCCACTCGTTCATTATACATATTATCATTTAAGCTCATGATAATAGTAGTACCAGAGCCAGATATATCCCCAGAGTTTTCCCGGGTATAGTTTACACTAACTGGATCACCAACTTTCTTTCCATTGATTACCCTTTGTTTGGTAGATACAATAGTAACCTCTTTGCTTTCTCCTGTAGGCTCAAAGTATAATTCAGTAGGTGAAACCCTGAAAGCATATTCCCATTCATCTTCTCCTTTCTTGTGAATAAGCTTTACTTCTTTAGTTGACCCATCCACAGCTTCTACAATTAAAGTCTGAATTATATCCTTATCTGTAGTATTCTTTTCTTCCGGTGTTACTGTTATAACAGTTCTACCAGAACCTTGATTCTTGCTTATAGTGAATCCCATTATTTTCTATATCTCCTTATTTCTTTACGAAGTTCTCTTACTAGGGTTTCCTTCAGAACCTTCTTACCACCTACTTGTTCGAATGCGGGTTTCCATAATGGTCTTGGAGGTAAATTATCACCTCTAGAACCATATTCCAACATGATAGCTACTTGGTTCAAAGTTCTTTTACTAGTCCTATCACCCTTTCTGGTTTTCTTAAGATTAGTAGGTATACCTACGTAAGTTCGATTCTTCTGTTTTACTATTTGTACTGATCTCAAATACTGACCCGTATAATTCAAAAGGGTATGCTCTCCATAGCGTTTAATGGTATTAGCCGAGTGAGGATCCCAATGAGTTCCTCTTGGAGGAGTACCAGTTCTTAAACATTTTTTCACAAGTCTGAGAAGTTGATTGCCGAATTTCTCAGTAGCTCTATCATAGGCATTCTTCATGATAGATGGGATTTCGGAAATCAACTTCTCAGCTCTAGCCTGTTCTTTTGGGTCAGTATATATCTGTAAGTCTCCCAAGGGAGTACTTATAGTTATGTTTACTGACTTACTTGCCATCTGGATTTTCCTTCGGTTTATTCAAGCCCAGTGAATCCATCATAAGATTTATGGCTTGCTGTTGTGATTGTAATACTGATACTACATCTTTCCTAAATGAAGCGAATTCTTCATTGAATTGACTACTATGGGTTGGCTCTTTATTTTCAAACATGGCAAGAATATTATCGCATTCCTTTACTATGTTCTCATATTTACCCACATTATTAATAATACCAAGGGCCTGTGATCTTTGCAATGATACTTCGTTTATAATATTACTTCCGATTAGAGTGTAGTACACATTGTTATAAATACCTTCATTTCCATCTGAAGGTAAGTATACTGTTACTGTACCTACAGAATCTTGTAGAACAATTTCTATAAGATTAGAAAAGCCATCACCATTTTCATTAGCTCTAGGTTTACTTTCTCCTACCTTTACTACTTTAGCTTGATCAAAGATTGGGTACATTGATCTTCTGTCTCTTTCTAGAGTAAAAACTGAATCTCCTCTTTGTAAGGATTTGAATTTCATTTCTTCCATACTGCATTATTTTTATTGATTAGACTTAATCCCATTTGAACCATACTGGGATTCTGTTTCATAAATTCTACTAGGTTCAAAAAGTTATAGTATCCATAGATATCTATCAGTCTTTGTGCTTCATCAGCTACTCTCTTTGCTACCTCTAAATTGGGAGCTTGTAGTTGCATTTGGAGAGTAAAGGTTTGTAGTTTATTATCTTCTTCCATATTTCTTACTAGATTAAAACGAAAAAAGGGAAATACCCACTACAGGTACCTCCCTTTTCCCTAATCAACTTTAATAGAAATTATGCAGTTTTATTACCTAAAGCCTGTACTACTGAGTTAATGATGTTCTGATCTCTTTGAGCATCAACTACTCGATTCAGTCTAGCAATTTCTTGGTCTTTTGCAGTGTTCTCAATCAAGCACTTAATCTCTTGCTGGCCTTTCATTACCTCGCAATGATTACGATCCGCAACCACTACAGTACCTTCACCAGATTTAACTTCCATAATGATTTAGTTTTAAAGTTAATAATTAAATTTATCTATCAATAAATGTACTAGTGTTGTGTTTAGGATTAAATTGTCTAGGTGGGCCAAGAAACATCCCAATGATGGGTATTATTCCCCTCTTCAATCCTAAAGTTACCAATTGATAACCATAAACCTCTTACAGAATTATAGGCCCATACATAAACATTATCTCCAATCCCTCTATCCTTAGTAGTACTTTGAATAGAATTCACAGTTATTTTACCTTCTACTGAGTCTACTATAATACCCTCACGTATTAAGCTCATAGCATACATAAAGTCAGAAGTATGAGGCATATTAGCCGTATCAAATAATCCCCACGTATCTTGATCATTACCATTTGAAATATTTAAACTTAATTCCAATCTGAAATTATTATTTTTAGCTTCTTGAAGAACTCTGAAAATTACTGTTTTTCCAGATGCCTTCTGTCTATAAGTATCGGCTGCTGTTCTTTCGGTATATCCATTTTCAGTTATATTTGCTATAAACCTGAATGGGGATTGAGTATCTTGTGTTAATACCAAGCCGATTAATTTCTCTGTTATCTCCGAATGGACTACCTCTATATCGTCTGCAGATAAGGGACTACCATTGTGAGTAGAGATAATATTAAGTACATGTTTATTTACCAATCCATTTGAAGGAGCTGAGAAGGTGAAATCGGTGTAATGCCCATTACCATCTGAGTCAGTAATATAAAACTCATAGACATCTCCTGCTTCTTGAACTATTGTCAGAGTACAAGTTTTATTGGATTCTCCCTGAGTAAAGGTAATAATTCCTGTTCTAGATGAACTACTGTTATTAGTGGCTACCTTATATGTAGCCCCAGCACCTGAACCAGATATAGTAATCCAATCCACATTAGAAGATAAAGCCCAATTAAGGAATTGGTTACCATTCTTCCTAGAATATACTCTTACAAGTCTATTGTATGATGAACCTGAACTTGGCCAACCAGAATAAGTAAGAGAAGTACTCAAAGAATCCCCCGAGTTTTCTCTAATACCAAACTCATAAGTTGAAGCACCCTGTTGTACAGTTTGTACTAACTCTCTATCTAAGCCATTAGGTTGATTAGCTCTGATTGTAAGAGTTCTGCTTGCAGGCTTTGAATGCTCAGGTATGGTAATAGTTACTTTAAAGTAATAACCACTCACATTAGTAATAGTTTCGGTTACTCCGGATGGCAAAATAAGAGTAGGTTTAATAGCTTCGGTAGAACTTAAAGAACCGTTAACATATCTAGACCTATAACTTTTTATATAAAAAGAAATATTACCTCCTTTACCTTCAACAGTACCAATGGATAAAGTACTAGTTTTATACCCACTATTCTGTTGGGTACTGTGCTCAAATACCATACCACTACTAGGATAAGTTACCTCAGCCGAATTCTGTGTAATGGTTAAATATACAGGAGTTGCCGTATCATAAGTAAACTTAATCTTAAAAGTTCTAGGTGATGAGTTAGGGTTTGGTGCTACACTAATACTACATCCACTAGAAGTTTTACCAGAGATGGTAATATCAGATGAAGTTCCCTCAACTACTTCAGCTGAAGTATAAGTAGTTCTAATGTTTTCTACATAAGTTCCGTTTATATATTTATCATAATTGGCATTTACTGTCAATCTAAATCCTGAACCAGTTCCAGGTACATTTTTAGTAGTTGGGTCTATAGATAGGTGATCTACATAGGTTACTTGACCTCCTTCCTGAGAAATTGAGATAGTCTGGTCTGTAGCAGTTGGGAAATCGAAAGTAACCGTAAAATTTCTAGCAGAACCACTATTACTTGGGATAGAAATACTATTCCCACTAATAGAAGCCGGACTAGAAACTCTTACTGTAGCAGTTTCTGATTCTGTATAACTACTTCCTTGACCATTCCAAGTATAACTTCTACTTGCACTCTTAGCAGTTACATTAGATTGACCTCCACTGTAACTGAAAGAAGTTTTATCTACTCTACAATTATAACTCCATGAAGAATAAACTTTTCTACCTGCTGCCTGGGTAAAGGTTGCCCTTAGGGAAATATCTGAATACTTCTGTTTCCAACTTACTACGGTATCTTTGCTATCGAAAGTAGTATTATTAGGTACGAATCTTTTACAAACTCCATCTACCTCTTTTTTAGTATACCACCCATTGGAAGGTTCAAAACCTTGTTCCCAAGTAAGTTCTTCCTTGGTATCGGGCAGAATAACCCCATCTACATATTTAACTCTCCAAGATTCAATAAGCCCACAAAGAAATTCTCCCCCAGTAGCTGGAGCATCAAATGATGGGTCTCTAATCCACTTGAACTCATATTTCCATTGCTCTGTATGGAGATCTTCTAACTTGACACATTCGTTGTCACCATAGCTATCAGCATTACTAATTACGGCATTAAGACTGGTATTCGGATTGTGACCTGCATTTAATTTGGCTAATATCTCAGCTTTGGTGGGGCACTCATCAGAGACCTTACCCCAACCAAGCTTCTTATAAATAGCCCTCCAAGTTGCTATTTCTGCCATATTACTTATTGTTTAATTGTTTCTTAAAGTCTTCGAATTCTTTTCTCAATAACTTAACTCCTTCAAGAGCCATGACACTGAGCATTTCATATTCTACCACTTTTACTTTTACATATTCCTGACCATCTTCTCCAACGAAAGTTTCGAATCTAGATTGGTTAGGTACTTGAGAAGCAGGTATATTATTCTCTGATACCAACAGCGGTTCGATTTCCTCTAAGCTCTGAGCAATAGTTCCCACTTGGTATTTACCATTCATCTTGAAGTGAACCGTAGGTATATTGCAGATTTGGTCTAGAGTATGATTCAAATTCTCTACTTGAGATTTTAATCTACCATCAGATTCCTTCCAGAAACCAGAAGCTGCAGTAGTTTTAGCAAATACTACTTGGTCTGTAGTAGCCAATCCTAATTGAGCTCTAGTTACATTGTGTGGATTATCCTTTCTATTTGCATGGGTACTTAAGTCGGTCTGAGCTTTTGTACCTGCGGCCTTAGCATCTGCAATAGCAGCAGCCTGAGCAGTAGATACTGGCATATCTGCTGGAGTTAAGTTCTGTACATTACCTAAATCTATCTGAGCTTTGGTTACATTGTGAGGGTTACTCTTATTGCCAATATGAGCATCTAAGCTTTCCTTAATTACTTTATCAGAATCCTGGATTAATTTCTCTAATGCAGTTTTAACAGCATCAGTATAAGCCTTAGCTTCATTCAAAGCATTGGTAATATCTCCATTCAGACCAGAGTTAAGTTTATTGAACATCTCCCGAGTCAATACTCCAGCTCGATTAGCATTAGCAGCTAAAATTTCTAATGTCTGTGTAGTAGCTTCACCATATACTCCATCAGCTTTAGTAGATTTACTAATCTGTACCCAAACTTTATCCGTATTCTGAACTACTCCTTTACCAGAAATTATAATAGTACCCGGGATAGAATCAAACAGTTTCTTATCTGCTGCAGTTTGTACACCTGCTAAGTCTTTGGTAGCAGCTGGGATAGGTTGATTATAAGTATTTACATTTGCAGTATTACCAAAATCTGAACAATCGAAATTTAATCTAACTTCAGTAGCATTTCTAGTCCAAGCTCTGTCATCCTTAATATGAGAATAAAACTTTAGATTATCATTCAGAGATTTTCTCCAATAAGCTAAAGCTTTACCCTTACCTCCATCATAAGCAGTACCAGTAACTTCTCCAAGTATCAGTGAAGAAGTATTACTATCTACAAACTGAGTACCTGACCAACGGAATTGATAAGAGGGTTCATCCTGGGTAATATTCAAATATATCTTACCTGATTCTCCAGTAATAGGATTAGCATGATCTGGGTCAGAATATAATTTAATATTGCTCAGCTTTCCAGTTTCACTGACATCATAAGTAGCATAAACTTCGATAACATCATCAACATAAGAGGGCAATTGACTAGATGGTACTAAGCCATTACCATCCAAAGAAGCAAATCCATTAGCCTTACCCTTAGTTGCTATGAAATCATCATGCTTCTTTTCTAAGTTATTGATATTAGTTTGTAACTTACTCTCAAGTTCCGTATCTGCATCTTTTCTATCTTGGATTTCCGTATTAATAATACCCATCAAGTTATTATCATATTCAGCACGGGAATCTGCCTCGTCCTTGATAGCCTGAGTGAGTTTAGTGTCCAATGCCTGGTCAGCTGCTTTTCTATCCTCGATTTCTTGGGCAAGAGAAGCTTCAGAAGCTTCTTTCAGTGCTTCAATTGCATCTTTTCTATCTTGGATTTCCTTAGCAATTTGATTAGGTAAAGTTTCATCTAACTTAACCTTATCCGCAGCAGACATGGTACCAGCTTTAGTAGTTGAAGCCACTGGTAAATATAAAATACTATTATCATCTTTATATACTCCTTCACTTACAGTCTTTCGGTTTACTAATAATCTAACAAGGTTAGCATCCGAAGCTGCTCCTTCTCCAACTACTACAGTCCGAGGAATAGAATCAAATAATTTCTTATCTGCAGCAGTTTGTACACCAGCTTTTTCTGCAGTAGAAGCAGGTATATCTACAGTGAAATCATTCGATTTCTGTATTCCTTCATCAGAATTATAGGTACTTCTATTTATGTTAGTAGTAACTACGCCTGCTTTAGGAGTATAGTTAGCTCCAGTGATATAATCATTAGGCATAGAATCCGATCTCTTCTTATCTGCGGCTGATTGAAGACCGGCTTTGGTATCAGTAGAAGCAGGAATAGCAAACTTATCAGACCTGGGTTCTCCATAAAGATTGCCCTCTTCTTTTACAGAACTCTTAAAGTTTACTTCAGCAGAAGTACCATTGATAACTGGGTTCGGGTCAATTTCTGTAATCACAGTCAATGGTAAAGCATCTGAAGTTGCTTCTTCAGCCTGTAACCGTGTCTCATGGTCATTAGTGACATTGGTAAACTTATTATCCAATGCCGTATCTGCATCTTTTCTATCTTGGATTTCCTTGTCAATACGTTTACCCAGAGCATTATCAGCAGCAATTCTTGCAGCTTCTTCAGCATCGATATTATCCTGGAGAACTTTATCTGCAGCAATACGTTCATTACGTTCTGTAGTAAGATCCTGAGTATTCTTATCTACTTTAGCCTCAATACGAATATCCTCAGCCTTTCTAGCCTCAATTTCTGTATTCAACAGTTCCTTGATTTCAAGATAACCAGTACTTTGATTATTTTGAAGACCCTGGATTAATTCCAAGTTTCTCTGGATATTTGACGAGTTCTGATTGATAAGAGCATCCTGATTATTAGCTCTTGCCAAGAGTTCAGTACGAGTTTCAGTAACATAAGTTCTTAAATCCTCTATTACCCTGTTAATACTATTACCCAGATTTATAAGCCTGGTTTCCAATCCATCATCACCCTCAATACGGTTTTGAATTTCGGTTTCAAGCTTAGTAGTTAACTCAGTAAGTTTCTGAGTCATGGTAGTAGCAAAGTTAGGATCATCTCCCAAAGCCTTAGCAATCTCTCCCAGAGTGTCAAGTACTTCTGGTGCAGAACCAATAATTTTCTGAATTGCAGCTTCTACTTGTTCGGCATTCTGATAATGGGAATCATTTTCCAACTGAGATACCTTAGTGATGTAGTTAGCAAATTCTTCAATGTTATCTAACTTATCTTTTAATAAGTCAGTAAAGTCATTTGAAGAAAGTTCTTTACCATCTACCTTATCTACTTTTCGGTTATTCAAATCCTCAATAGCCTGAACTCTATTGGATACTTCCTGAGCAACCTTGTTCTCTAACAAAGTATCTGCCTGAGTACGATTAAGAGTTTCTGTATCTATATTATTCTGAAGCTTGATATCTTCTTGTAGTCTACTATGAGCCTCATCACTGATATTTTTAGATATAACTGCCAAATCATCTTTGTGGTTTTCCATAGCCGTAGTCAGAGAATCCTTAATGGCTTGTTCAGCAGCCTTAGCTCTTTCTACTTCTGTTTGAATAGCAGTAGTGTTATTAGTTACTTTCTCTCTGAGCTCAGCTAAAGAACCAGTTACTCCACTATTAAGGCTATCTATTCTAGTACTTAAAGCATCATCTCCTGCCTTACGATCTTTAATCTCCTGGTCGATTCGAGCATTGATTTTCTCATCTTCATTTGCCCGGGCAGTAGATTCAGTATTTATCAAGCCAGTGAACTTATTATCTAATAAAGTATCTGCCGAAGTTCTATCGGAGATTTCTTTATCAATATTCTGTTGTAAAACAGTATCACCCGCTTCTCTCTTTGAAATTTCAGTATTCAAATCGATAATTACCTTATCTACCTGAGACTTAAGATTAGTATCAGCATTGGCTCTAGCTTCAGCTTCCGCATTAACCATACCTTTTAATTCAGCATAATCTTCAGCTTCCTTAGTAATCTGGTCATTCAATCGGTCAGTATTACGTTGGATATTTACCTTGTTAGCATTTACTTCTGTTTGCAAAGCATCTATCTTAGCCTGAAGTTCATTTTTAACGGTATTTACCGCATCCTGAATAGATAAAGCCAATTCTTGTATCTTGGTAGCATTAGCAGTTACTCGAGTATCTAATGCAGCATCAGCAGCCTTACGATCCGTTTCTTCCTTAGTGATAGCAGCTTGTAATGCAGCATCGGCATCTTTTCTATCTTGGATTTCCTTATTCAGACTAGCTTGAATACCGTCAGTGTTACCAGTAATTTTATCTACTTCGTTATCAACGTATTCTTTCAACTTAGCCTCAAGAGCAGTATCAGCTTCCTTACGGTCAGAAACTTCCTTATCTACATTAGCCTGTACCTGGGCATCAGCTTCTGTACGATTAGTAATTTCTTGATTCAACTGTTCGGTAATAGCAGCCAATTTCTTGGTAATTGTAGTTGCAAAGTTTGGGTCATTACCCAAAGCATCTGCAATCTCCTTCAAAGTATCAAGAACCTCGGGAGCTTCCCCAATAATCTTTTCAATAGCTGCCTGAAGATCTGCTTCAGTTTGATAACCAGCATCATTGATAAGCTGAGATACTTTTGTGATATAATTAGCATGTTCTTCAATGCCATCCAATTTAGCCTTGAGAATATCGGTAAAGTCGTTTTTAGTAAGAGAATAGCCTTCTCTTTTATCTACCTTACGATTATCTAAGTCTTTATCGGCAGCAATACGTTCTTGTTTTTCTTGCTCTAGTTTTTCAAGCAATTCGGTTTTATCTGTACCGGCCTGAGTTTTCAAATCCTCAATCTTATGGTCAAGGATTTCATCTTGAGCAATTCGAGTTTCTTTCTCGTTATCAATATTGTTCTGAAGTACAGTATCTGCATTCTGACGGTTCTGAGCTTCTTGAGTAATGTTCTGCTGTAAACCATTATCTGCATTCTGACGGTCAGAAGTTTCCTTTACAATCTGTTGGTGTAATACTTCATCCTGAGCAGTACGAGCTGCAGCTTCAGCATTAATCTTGGATTCAAGTTCTTGGTCTGCAGTTTTACGATCACTGATTTCGGTGTTCAGTTTAGATTCTAATGCTACATCTGCATTTGCTCTTTCTGAAGCCTCGGTTAGAATCTTATTATTTAAGTCGGCAATATCCCTAGTATGGTCTAACTGTACTTGATGAACAGCCTCGGTCAGTTTCTCATCAGCAGCTCTACGTTCAGCAGCTTCCTTATCTACCAATTCCTTAGCATATTCTTTAGCTTCAGTTAAGTTATTGTCAGTTTCTACTTCCAAATCACCAACCCGGTCTTCTACCTTTTGAATACGAGCATTGATTGCTTCTATCATCCTAGTAATATCTTGTACTACTTTAAGGATAGTTGCATTCAACGTATTAACCGAGTTAACCAAGTTATCGTTCACAATCTTAATCTGAGAAGCTAATTCGTTTTCACGGTTCTTAGCTCTAGTTACCTCAGCTTCTAATTGAGTACGTAATTCAGTTAATCGGTTAGTGATATTGGTAGCAAAGTTAGGATCATTGTTTAATGCTTCAGCCAATTCTTTCAATGTATCTAAAGCATCATCAGCACCATCTACTAAGTCATGTATATATTTCTCAACTTGTTCTTGAGTCTGATAATTCAAGTCGTTTTCTAGTTGAGAAACCTTAGTAACGTAATTAGCATGTTCCTCAATCCCCTTCAGTTTTTCTAGCAATTCATCAGAGAAGTTATTTTCTGACAAATCCCAACCTTCTTTCTTATCTACCTTGTTTGCAATTGATAAGAAGAATGCCCAGAACTCTTTAAGAGTTCCAACAAAACCATGAGCCAAAGAGTCATCATAATAACCCTGTAATAGCCGTTGGTCAATTTCTTCGCAAGTGTAGTATTTACTAACGTACATATGTATATATTTTAAGGTGTTACTTTATTTTTTCCCAATAACAGTTCTGAGTTATTACCTCTGAAATATTCTTTTTCTTTACCGGCAAAAGCATTTAGGATATCATCTGGATCATCTGGGTTAACATCTCCTCCATCCTCGATATCTCCCATAACTACTGCATAATCGGGTAATTTCCTAACTCGGAACTTAATAACTTGGCCAAAGCCAATATGAGGTATATCTTTATCCCATACCTCTCCAAAGTAATCTTGGTAATTTGATACGAACTTCATACCAGTCATAGATTGCATGGTAGTAGCCGAATTACCAGTACCAGGCATTTCTATGTGAACTCCAGAAGGTCCATTCAAGATTATAAGATTACTGTCCCACCAATCCCCATCTACATTGTTAAGCTTGGTGAAACGTAACATTAACATTTTCATATCTTTATGGATTTTGTTCTACGAATTTGATTTTAGTATCTCTATCCCTTTTGAGGATTACCAAGAATACCAAAGCTTCATCCTTAGCCTGAGATACTTGAGTATCTCCAGAAGGTTTATATACTATTCCATTGATAACAAATCTATCCTCAGACCAGTTAAAGTTCCAATAACCTTCCTGATTGAGATATCCGATTTGTTCTATGTAATTCTTTGAAATAAGTATAGAAAGGTTCTCATCATCTAATTCTCCAGAAACTGTAGCTTTATCTATTGGCCAGTTCCTAAAAGCATTGTAGTAGCATAAAGCTTCTATGGGAATATTATAATATCTTGGGCTATCATCCTCAGCATGATTTAGATATTGATTAACATGTTTAGCCCAAGTAATTGTTTGTCTTCCAGCATCCCAGTCTAAGAAATCAGTGATAATCTTTTTATACCTATTCCAAGAATGGTTCTTAACCATTCTCCAAGGTTCTTTTGTCATGATTTCTTATCTATTATGGTTAACGAAGGTTTACTTGCTTTATTGAGAGGAGCTGTTGGATTAGGTCCTCCCAAAGGAGTTGGTTTTCGATGATTTACTACTCTTGGTACTACTAACCGTTCGATTTGATCACAGAATGGTAAGTATATCTCCAACCTAGATGCCAGCATACATAGATTCTTTCTTAGTTCATCCATATACCCTCCAGGTTGAATCATCTTTGAATAAGTACTCCATAAGCTAGATACACTTTCGGATATCTTATCATAATACTGTACCTCAGTAGGACCTGTAGTAATTTGCTTTATCCTATCTCCTCTAGCATGTTCTCCAGGTGAATCACCATCTTGGTCTGGTCCAGTGGATTCAGTGGAGATAATTTCTCTGAAACTGTTTCCTGCAACCAACAGGATATTTTGTATTTGTATATTGAGATAATCCCATACTGCCAATTCCATAATTAATTGGTTTTCTAGTCCCTCATACCATAATTCATCATTATATTTATCTGGTGGTATAGTATGATTTACTAGTGGGAAGATATATAATTGCCATTTAGTTATGTATGCAGTTTTATCTTCTATGGCCATACTCTCATGCAATTCTTTGGGAATATACCTATCTATCAAATTGTAAATGGTATCCTGAAGAGTAGTATGCCCATAATTACATACAACTACAGTTCGAGTACAAGTCAAATCTAATCCTTCTGAATTAGTGACATGTAAAGTTACATCATAAAATCCAGACTTCTCATAAGAGTAAGATTGATGTCTTCCACCATTGAAAACCTCTCCCTTATCATCGCCAAAGTCCCAGTCAAAA
>OBZD01000089.1_pt1 | contig 106213 bp, 91 predicted proteins | sample 1501551 | NCBI WGS metagenome assembly OBZD01 (sample SAMEA2580221, study PRJEB22360) | human gut metagenome | biome: human gut; feature: human-associated habitat; material: faeces | place: Denmark | collected 2008/2010 | reverse complement strand
CACTGCCGTATTCTTTTCTTTCCACAGCTGTGGAAAGAAAAGAATACGGCAGTGGAAAGATTAGCATCTAGGATAGAAAAGGATAACTCCCAATGGGTCTGTCTTTAGTTCTTGGCAGGCAAAGAAACAGAAGCCTCCAATATCGGGGAGACAGACTCCCAAACCTGAGCATCAATACTCTGCATTCCTTGCACAGAAGGATGCCCCCATTGTTTATCAATGTCGTGCAAACGAATATTCTCGATGCCATAGTGCCGGCAAATTTCATCCATGGAATCAGTTACCTCTTCGGATAATTCAGAATTGGTAATATTATAAATCCTGGCCGCAGGATAGAGCTGCTTGAGAGATGCAAGCAGATAGCAAAAGGCAGGACGGAAGCTATACAAATCGGCTTTCGTCCAGCCATCATATTGGTATGCGCCAATGGGGGCACCTGCCCAGCTGTCATTGGTACCGCCAAAAACAAGGATTATGTCGGGGGTGCCGAGGTTGTGAATACGGGTGATAAAAGAACGGTCGGAGTAATCGGCTTTCTCGTAACCGGTATGACAGACGGTGGAGCCGGAATAGGAATTGTTGCGTTCCAACTGAAAGCCGTGCTCATGGATGAAACGGTACCACCAGGTTTCCTCCACCTTTGTCACATCATTCTCTTTCTTTTCGCCGGGAACTCCATACCAGCAGAGATTGGCGGCAGGAGAGACATGACCGTAAAAAGTGGAATAGGAATCGCCAAGAATAGAAACTTTCTTTTGAGCAAACACCCCTGATATAAGGGGCAGGGAGAAAATAGCCAGAAAAAACAAGGATTTGCAGTTCATAATCAATAGATTTTTATGTCGTATGCCGCAAAGTTATAAAGTTTGTCCCGGTTTGACGGCAGGAGACCGTAGTTTTTTTGCCATAGCCCGCTTATATGAAAGTTCCTCTACCGCCGGATTTCCACAAAAAAGGAAATGCCGGATTGATAGAGGAGCAAGAGAATGAAGATGAGAAAGAGTATATTTTACTCCCGCCCTCCACCGAGGGCTTGATAGAGGTTGATGATACCTTGTATTTCATCAAAGCGGTGGGCTACCTGTGTCAGTTAGACAGAGAGTAGCCCCTGCTGGGCAGTGAGCACTTCCAGATAGGTGGAGGTGCCGTGCCGCATCAGTAACCGGGTGCTGCGGACGGTAGTTTCCAGTGAAGTTATCTGCCTTGTGCAGAGCTCCGTCTTTCCACGGGCTACCTGCACTTGGGTCAGAGCATTGTTCACTTCGCTGCCGACATTAAGCAAAACTTGCTGAAAAGCGAGCCTGGCTTCTTCCTGCTGTGCTTTGGCATCTTGAGCTGTGCCACGTTCAGCCCTTTGTTGAACAAGGGTTGTGTCAGCGAGTCGATGACAGACAGAAGAAGTTTTCCGGGATTGACAATCATGCTTCCTGCCGAGTTGGTCCAGCCAGCTGTACCGCTCAGGGTGATGGAGGGGTAGAAAGCAGAACGGGCGGCATTTCCCTTACCTGCTGCCGGAGGTCGAGCAGCGAAGCTTCCACCTGGGCGACAGTTGGCTTCGGATTGCGAAACACTCGCCTCGTTCGTCATGCCTGCAGCCATCATGGCTCGCATGGTGCGTGCACTTTCGCGCCAACTGGCGGCTGTTTCTTCGGAAATGCGGTATTGCTCGTCAAGTATCAGCAAGGTAAAGGTTGGCCACATAGCTATCAGCGAAGTGCTGACGGCTTGTTCGTACTCCAAACTTTGAAGGTAGAGCGCTTTGGAGCAGCGCATGGCACTGGTCAAATTAGCCCAAATATCGACTCTCCAACTTGCCGAGGCAATACCGGAATAGGTCCACGAACCTTTGGAATTGTCGAAACTGCTGACGCCACACTGCGGAGTGAGCATAAACGAAGACAGGTACGAAAGTTTGGCCGACATCAGCGTGGCTTCTGCCTCCCTGATGCATTGCTGGGCGGAAAGCAAGTCGGTGTTGCCTTGCAAGATTTGCTCGATGAGCGACTATAATTGCGTGTCCGTAAAAAGCTCGAGCCAGGAAAGGGAGGCGATGGAGACAGTGTCCGATGCCGCAAACAGACTCAGGCTATCCAAACTTTGCCCGTCCAAATCGTGTTCATAAAGTCCATCGGTTGTGATGTCCTCCGGGCGCTGGTATTTGGTATAGATGCCGCAACTGGTCAGTACCAAGCCGGCGACAGCTAATACTGAAAGAGATTGCCGACAAATACCGTTTTCCCGACCAGTTTTTTTTCGGACGATATTTCAAGAAACACACGAGAATGTCACCCAAGGAGTATAGAGCAAAGAGAACTGAAGCATAAGCATACATAAATCCCCCTTATCCTCTACCTCTTTAGTATTTTTTGCGTATATTTGTCAGACACTAATTTAATCAATTCAATGCCATGAGAAAACTTACACACATGCTCCTTGCAGGTACCCTCGTCCTGGCCTGCTCTTCATGCGGGGTAGAAACAACAGCCAACTATCAAGTCATCCCCCTGCCCCAGGAAGTTGCCTTGAGTCAGGAATCTCCCTTCAACCTGAATGCCGGTACCATCATCGCCTACCCCGAAAACAATGAACTTTTGAAACGTAATGCTGAGTTTCTGGCTGAATATATCAGCCAGTCCACCGGCCACACCCTCCAGACAGAAGCCCTTGCCCCGGGGAGCGAAGCGCCCAAAGGCGCCATCACATTAGGACTGGATCCGGCTATCCGCAACCGGGAAGGCTATGTGCTGACCGTCAAAGCCGACCGGGTGACCCTAAACGGCCAGACCGAGAACGGAGTGTTCTACGGTATACAAACCCTGCGTAAATCAATCCCTGCCGAAACCAAAGCCACCTCTATCCTATTGCCTGCCGGCAGCATCCAGGATGAACCCCGCTTCAGCTACCGAGGCATGCACCTCGATGTGGGCCGCCACTTCTTCCCCATTGAGTTCATCAAGAAATACATAGATTTACTGGCACTTCACAATATGAATACCTTTCACTGGCACCTCACCGAAGACCAAGGCTGGAGAATAGAAATAAAGAAATATCCCAAGCTGACGGAAATTGGCGCCTGGCGCGACCGTACCGTCATCGGCCGGAATACCGAAGAGTATGACAATACCCGATATGGCGGTTTCTATACGCAGGAACAAGCCAAGGAAATCGTAAAATATGCCGAGGAGCGCTATATCACGGTCATCCCCGAAGTAGACCTGCCCGGACACATGCTTGCCGCACTGGCCGCCTATCCCGAAATGGGATGCACCGGTGGACCGTATGAAGTGTGTCCACGTTGGGGAGTATTCGAAGATGTGCTGTGCATCGGCAACGAAAAGTCCATGCAGTTCCTCGAAGATGTCATGGCCGAAATCATTGACATATTCCCTTCCAAATACATCCACATCGGCGGTGACGAAGCTCCCCGCACCCGTTGGGAAAAGTGTCCCAAATGCCAGGCGCGTATCAGAACCGAAAAATTGAAATCCGACAAGAACCATACAGCCGAAGACCGTCTGCAGAGTTATTGCATGACACGTATCGAAAAGTTCCTCAATAGTAAAGGACGCCGGATTATCGGCTGGGATGAGATTCTGGAAGGCGACGTCGCTCCTAACGCAACTGTTATGTCATGGCGTGGCTCGGCAGGAGGAATCAAAGCGGCCCAACTGGGACACGACGTGATAATGACACCCAACGACTATTGCTACTTTGATTATTACCAAAGTGAGGATACCCGGCACGAACCATTTGCCATCGGAGGCTTTGTCCCATTGGAAAAAGTATACAGTCTGAATCCTACCGCCTCACTGACCGAAGAACAAGCCAAGCACATACTCGGCGCACAAGCCAACCTTTGGACAGAATACATCCCGACCAGCGAGCAGGTAGAGTATATGGTTCTCCCCCGTATGGCCGCCCTTGCCGAAGTACAATGGACACAACAGGAAAAGAAAGATTATACAAACTTCACTACCCGACTGGCCGGACTCATCAGCCTCTACCGGAGAGACGGGCTCAACTACCGGGAACCCTTCCGACAGCAGGCCGACTCCACTGCTACCGAGAAGAAGTAATCAGAACTGGAAATAAATAAACGGCTGTATCTCCGAACTTTTCATCTGAATGACCAGATAGATTACAGCAAGCACCAGTACCGCCTTTCCCAACAAGGGAAGGCGGATTACTGTTTTTGTGCAGGCACGTTCCCAACTGTCGGGCACAAAATGCAGAAAATATCCCAATGCCATCAATGCGAACACTTCCCAATAGCCTGCCACCAACTGCGGGAAGAGTTGCGGACGGAAAGTAGTGAATATCTGCCTCAGCATATCCATTGATGTGGAAAACTCCGCATTACGGAAGAATATCCAGCAGAAACAAACAAAATGGAAAGTAATAAGCACCCCGAAGAACCGGCGAATGCCACGGCTTTCCGCACCTTTCTTATGTCCGGTGAGCGTCATCCAGCACTTGTGGGCTGCAAGCGCAACACCGTGCGTCATCCCCCAAAGGACAAAATTCCACGAAGCTCCATGCCACAAGCCACCCAGGAACATGGTAATGATGAGATTGGCGTACTGGCGGATTTTCCCCTTCCGGTTGCCTCCCAAAGAGATATAAAGATAGTCGCGCAACCAACTGGAAAGCGAGATGTGCCACCGCCTCCAGAACTCCGTAATGGAAGCGGACTTATAGGGAGAATCGAAGTTGATATTGAAATGGAAACCCAGCAACAAGGCAATGCCAATAGCCATATCACTGTAACCGGAGAAGTCGCAATAAATCTGCAAGGCATAGCCATAGACACCCATCAGATTCTCCACCCCCGAATAAAGAGTAGGATTATCAAAGATACGCTCTACGAAGTTGACGCTGATATAGTCCGATATGACCGCTTTCTTGAAGAGTCCACTCACGATGAGGAAGATTCCACGCCCGAACATCTCCCTGGAGACAAACAGTGGACGGCGGATTTGCGGAATGAAATCACGGGCACGTACAATAGGCCCCGCCACCAACTGGGGAAAGAAGGAAACATAAAAAGCATAATCCAATAAACTGCCCAGAGGCGTTATCTGGCGACGATACACATCTATCGTATAGCTCAACGACTGAAAAGTGAAAAAAGAGATGCCCACCGGAAGGAAAATATCCATTGCCGTGAACGTTCCTCCCGTCAGCGAGGCAAAAGTTTCGCCCAGGAAATTGGTGTACTTGAAGTAACACAACAATCCCAAATTGATGAACAGACTCAACACAACCCATGCCTTACGTAGCCAGGGAATAGCCTCGCGTGCCATCAAACGTGCAATGAAAAAGTCACAGACCGTCACCAGTCCAAGCAGGAAAAAATAAGTGCCACTACTTTTATAATAGAAGTAATAGGAAAACAAGGTGACAAACAGCAAACGCGCCGTCGTCCGGCGTTGCAACAACAGATAAACCAATATAAAAGCGACAAACAGCCAGAGGAAAATACCACTGCTGAATATCATCGGGGCTTGCGGGTCATAAGTGAAGACATCGCGCAAACGGTCCAAGTCTATATTCAATCCGGATAAAAATTCTTCAATATTCCACATAATCGTTATAAGCTTTTAACAAGGCCTGGCAGAACAGCTCGCCTTGCAGGCGGTAACCGTCCGGCAAATAATGTACATGGTCCGGACGCATCAATCCGGCTTCCTGCCAGTTGAGGCAGGCACGGTGGATACCGCCAAGTATTTCGTACATGTCCCATACCGCCAATCCGTTTTCATCGGCATAGCGGCGGATGGTCTGCACGGCAACGGCAGTACGCGGATTAATCTTATAGGTCCGACGACGGCGACGCTGCCGGAAACTCTCGTAAGAGCCCGGAGGAGTGGTCATCAACATCGGTACATTCGGCAGTTTCTCGCGAAGCATGCGTACAAGGTCATCCATCTGGCGATAGTGCAACATTGTATTGTAACGGCGGTTATGGCTTTCGTTCGTCCCGAAGGAAAGAATAAGCAGGTCGGGATGTAGAGCCGCAATATCAGCAATACGGTCCGGACGGGTGAAAGTAGTACAAAATGCACCGTTGATACCTACATCGGTATAAGAGACTGCCCCGAAAGTGTCCTGCATCAACGCACCGGTGGTACGGGGGAAGATATGGCCGCGTATATGGCTGTCGCCCACATGTACGATGCGAAGCGTATCAGCGGAAGCGCCCAGCCGGGACAGACGCAACTTCTCCCAGAAAGGATTAAGAATACCCAGACTGTCGGTAAGTACATTCTCCTTCATTTGCCGGAATGCGGCGGGAAAAGTTATCAAAGGGACAGACACCGTATCCGTACGTTGGGAATAGAGGCAGAGAGTATCACAATCCGCTCCACCGGTATGACACGAAAGGCTGCCTGGCAGTATGTCTTGTGCATGGAGCGGCCGTATCGCCGCAATCAGTACCAGCACCGCGCAGCAAATCATACATCGTAAATCGTACAATCGTAAATCCTCCTTATGGCTCCTCTTCATAGTAGGCCCTCCTTCTGTCATACTGTTCCTTGCCATAAATCAAAGACTCATAAAGTAATCCCGCAAGATGCTTTCCACCACGGAAGTTGATGTGCGTATAATCATAATTGGCCAGCGACGGCTTGGCATGCACCATGTCTGCCATGCTGCCTTCCCCACCCATGGCCTCGAACATGTTCCAGAAAGCGACAGCCTCATCCGCTGCCAGATTCTGCTGATAACGAACCAGATTCTTGATGCCAGGCATGGTACGCAGCTCTCCTTCTTCGGTCTTATAGTCCCTATCGCCCACGCTGACTATGAGGATGGCTGCTTGCGGAAAGGCCTCCTTGAGATGCTGCACCGTTGTCTGCATGCCGGCAATGTACTTGTCGTAATTCCGTCCGCGCTCTGTAGCCACATTCAGTCCGTACTGCAGGATTATCAAATCGTAAGGACGCTGTTCGTTGAACTCGCGCATCATCCACACGGGAACAGAACGGAGGGAGAGGCCGGAGCTGCCACGCAGTGAGAAGTTATCCAGCACAATGCCGGAAGTACCGTCCATGGCAAGGCCATAAAACAAGGTGGAGTCCGCACTTTCCACCGTCCAACGGACAGAACCGATATTTCCCTCTACCGTCATCTCCTGCAAATCATCAATCGGCTCAAAAGTCTCAGTAGTTGCTTCGCCACGATTGACGCGGACAGAAAGGGTGGTTGTGCCACGGTTATAGAAAAAAATACTGGCACGCTGGCAGGTGTCCAGACGGGAGGCATAGTTCTTCTGCCCCCGCAGTTCCACATAAGCACCGGTATTCGGAATAAAGTAATGTCCGGAGACTCCCAGCTTGCTACGGTCAAAGAACACGGAGTCCATGACAGAATGACTCTCCCATCCGCTGAAGGAATGACGCACTGTAGGGCGGAAGCCACTGGTCATGGACGTAATGGTGACAAAACCTACTCCGCAACCGCCATATTTCTGCTGAAGCATCTCGCGTAAATCAGCCGTCAGAATATCCGCTTCGATAAAGGAGTCGCCGAAGTAGGCGATACGAACCGGACGGGGTGCTTTGGCAAGCTCGTCGAGTGCCTGATAGAACCGCGTCATGCCACGCACGGTAGAATCACTGTAATCTTCAATGCACGTCATGCCCGCACGGCAGGTGTCCACAAAGGCGGGCTTCACCTTCGGGGGCGGAGGCAGCAGGCTGTCCGGCTCACTCACCGGCTTGGAAGGACGACGCACGTCCCCCAAGATATCCACACGCCTCAGCACACGGCCACCCATCGTAATACTTGGCAACAGATGCATCAGCAACAATGCACCCCATACGATAAACGCCAACAGACCCGTATATTTCAATGAATTCTTTTCCATACCTAATGTGGACGCAAAGATATAGATATAGGTTGAAAAATCTCTCCGGACAAAAAAGAATTATCCCCGAAGAAACAAGATTTTTTCTCCGGGGATAACGGTTATAGACAGAGCAGACCCGATTAAATGGTCTGTTCGATATTCCAAACAAAAGCACGGAGTCCGAGTTGCTCGGTCTCCTTGTCCATCCGATGGAGCGCTTCGAGCAGCGGAGCCACCTTAGCCTCATCTATGATAGTGATGATGGCGGAACACATACTGGGCCAGGCATGGCTGCCATAGTGCGGTTCTCCCGTCTTACTGCCACGCCCCTGTACTTGCTGCCAATAGCTGAAGCCGCGGCAGTTGTGACGATCAAGCAATGCCATGATACGTTCAAAGAACGCTTGGTCGAATGTTATAAATACTGATTTCACGCTATATAATGTTTAGTGATTAATGTTTAATGATTAACGGATAATGATTAATCATTGTTTACGTGGTTTCGTCATCTTCTCCTTATGCAACTGGTAATAATCATTCAGCTCACGGTCTTTCTTAATCTTCTTACGTGTGCGCCGAATACCAACACCTGCAAACGAGCAATAGAGTACAGGGACAAGAATCAATGTCAGAATGGTAGATACCGTCAGACCGCCAATTACGGCAACCCCCAACGGACGCCACATCTCGGCACCTTCACCCTGCCCTACAGCCATCGGCACCATACCGAGGATAGTGGTCAGTGTAGTCATTAATACCGGACGCAAACGGCTGCGGCCTGCCGTGACTACAGAGTGAAGCACCGCTTGACCACGTTCGCGGCAAAGCGTGATGTAGTCGATGAGTACGATACCGTTCTTCACCACAATACCAATCAACATGATTCCACCCAAAAGCGACATCACATTCAAATTGGTTCCCGTAAAGAATAATGCCATCAACACACCGCTGAATGCAAATGGAATGGAAAACATGATGATGAACGGATAACTCAAAGACTCAAACTGAGCTGCCATCACAATGAATACGAGAATAACAATCAATACAGCCAGCGTTCCCAAGTCGGAGAATGAATCCTGTTGGTCCTCATACGAACCCGAAATCTGGATAGAAACACCACTTGGTAGGTCCATCTTATCAATTATAGCATTACCATTGGCCACCACATCGCCCAAAGGTGCTCCCGAAATAACCGCAGATACAGTAACAATACGCTCACGGTCTTTACGTTCGATGGTAGGAGGAGCAGAACGCTCGACTACTTTGCCGAGGTCTTTCACGCGGATACCCTCACCGGAAGGCGTATAAATAAGGATGTTCTCCAAATCTTCAATCTTTGTACGGAATTCGGGAGCGTAACGCACACGGATGTCGTACTCGTCACCATCTTCGCGATAATAAGATGCCAAAGCACCATTTACACGATTACGCAGATAGTTGGAGGCAGTAGAAAGATTCAAGCCATGCAATGCCAGCTTCTCACGGTCAAAGTCCACCTGATATTCGGGCTGATAATCCTGACGGCTGATATTCACTTCACTCACACCTTTCACCTGCAACAATTTCTCTTTCAGTTCGGCTGACACTTTGTCCGTCGCGGTGAAGTCGTAACCATAAACCTCAAAGTCGGCACTTGCCTGGGCGCTCATGCCGCCTGTGCTACCGCCCAGAATAACCTGCGCCTTGTCCAATTCGGGATACCCCTTCAAGTCCTCACGCATTTCGTCGCAAACGGTTTCCAGTGTCACGTCACGGTCTCCCGGACTCACCAGACTGATATTGAAACTAATGATATGACTACCGTTGTCCTGCATGGAAGCAAACGTATTGTCAGAGTCCGCCTGCCCCACAGTGTAGTTGCAAACTTTCATCATATCTCCGTAGCGCGTCATCCACTTGTTTGTCAGTTCCGAAGCCAACGCTTCCGCACGTTCCACACGGGCCCCGATGGGCAACTGAAGGTTGATACCGATGCGGCTATTGTCTGCTGCCGGGAAGAACTCGGTACCTATGTACTTGGCACAGAACAGACTTGCCACAAAAAATGCGGCACAGCCTGCCATAACCGTCAGACGATGGCGCACAGCCCAGTTCAACCGGTTCTGGTACCACACGTCAAGACCGTCCAACGCACGCTGAATCGGCGTATAGAGCGTAAGGAACATCTTACTCTGCTTTTTCTGCAAACGCAGAAGCTGCGCACACATCATCGGAGTGAATGACAAGGCTGAAACTGTGGAAACCGTCATAATCACACACATCATCCATCCCAACTGACGGAATAGCACACCGGACATGCCACTTACCATCGTCAATGGGAAGAATACCGCAATCATAGTCAGCGTAGATGCAATTACGGAGATGGCCACCTCGTTCGTGGCATGTATCGCTGCCTGCTTCGGTTCGGAACCCCGTTCAATATGGGTCGTTACATTCTCGAGTACCACAATGGCGTCGTCCACCACGTTACCAATAGCAATGGAGAGACAAGAGAGCGAGATGATATTCAGTGAACCGCCGTCGATGATACCCAGATAGATGAACGAGGCAACCAATGACATCGGTATGGTGATACAAATAATGACCGTGGCACGCCAACGCCCCAAAAAAACGAACACCACCAAGATAACGAACAGCATAGCGTACATAATGGTTTCCTCCAAGCTGTCTATCGTATTCAGAATGTTTTCGGAAGTATTGACAATGATCCCCAGCTTCACATCGCTCGGCAGTGACTTCTGCAACTGCGGCAACATATCAATTATCTTCTGCGAAATGGCTACAGAATTGGCACCCGATTGTTTCTGCACCACAATCATGGCGCCCTGCACACCGTTGCTATACGTCTTCTGTGCACGTTCCTCCACAGAGTCCACAACTTTTGCCACATCGCGCAGATAGACGGAAGCACCGTTATGCGTACCTACCACGATGTTCTCCATCTCTTTGGGATCCTTGAACTCACCTTCCACACGCAGCGAATAGGTATTGTTACCCACATCGAACGTACCGCCCGGCGTATTCCGGTTTTCGGCACTGATAATAGAGCTGATAGTTTCTACTGAGAGGCTGTAGGCATCCAATTTATTGGGGTCGCAATATACATTGACCTCACGTTTGGGGGCACCCGAAATAGACACCGTACCCACACCTGGCACACGCGCCAAGGGATTCGCCACGTTGTCATCCAATATTTTATAAAGAGCCGGCTGGCTCTCCTCTGCCTGCACGGAGAGCAGCAGGATAGGAATCATATCCGTACTGAACTTGAAGATGATGGGAGTTTCGACCTCATCGGGCAGCATGGAGCTCACCATGTCCAGTTTATCACGCACGTCGTTCGTCAGCACGTCTATGTCATATCCATACTCAAACTCCAGCGTAATCACGGAAATATTCTCCGACGAACGGGAAGTGATATGCTTCAGATTACTGACCGAGTTCAGCACGTTTTCCAACGGACGAGTCACGTTGTTCTCAATGTCCGAGGCACTGGCACCCTGATAGGTAGTCATCACCATAATGGTGTTGGTCTCGATATCCGGATAAAGGTCTACCGGCAATTTCGACAGAGAGAACAGACCAAATATAGCCACTGCCAGGAAGCAGAGCGAGGTCATAATCGGTTTCTTAACCGCTCCTTCGTATAAACTCATAAGATTAATTCTTTAATTTGCCAATGTGCTAATATGCTAATTGGCTGCGCAATGTAGCTACATCGGCACATTAGCATATTAGCACATTACCACATTACCATATTATTTTTCTACCTCGACTTCCACACCATCGGCTAATTTAGACTGCCCGGCAATAACAACTTGAGAGTTATTGTCTACACCGGAAATCAACTCATACTCCGTATCCATACGACGGCCAAGTTCTACCTTATTATAAGACACCTTGCCGTCCTTGTAGACATAGACATAGCGGTCGCCTGAACCGGCACGCTTCACAATGGCCAGGTCGGGAACGACCACGTGGTCCCGTATTCCGAAATTCAGCGTGGCACGGGCAAACATTCCCGGACGTACACGCTGGTCACGGTTAACAAGCTGTATCTCTACCGGGAAAGTACGGGTAGCCGGGTTGATGGTAGGATAAACAAGGCTGATTTTGCCTTCGAACTCCTCGTCACCATAGACATCCACTTTCACAGATACGGGAGCGCCCTTCTTCACTTTGGTAAAGTAGCCTTCGGATACGTTGATGTATAGTTTTACCGGAGTGATTTGCTCCACTACCAGTACCGGCTCTCCACCGCCATACATATCTCCGTTATCGTAATTACGTGCCGTCACCACTCCATTAATGGGACTGAGCAACGAGGTGTTCTCCAAGAGATTCTTATAGGAAGTCTCACGGATGTCGAGATTCATCTTGGCGGCATCCCACTCCGACTTGGAGGCACCGCCTACTTTATACAACTCGTCAATACGCTTGAACTCTATCTGCTGGTTGTCCAGCTGATATTTTATCTGCTTCAGACTGGCAGCATCCATGCTGACCAGCTTCTGGCCTTTCGACACGCGGTCACCCACCTCCACAAAAATGCGGTCTATACGCACCGGAGAAGAGGGAGCAATATTGTTTTTCACTTCGGCTTCCACCGTAGCGGTGTATTCCTGAATCTGTTCTACGGGACGGGACGACACCTCGGCCAGTTTCACCTTCGGTTTCTCGTCCACCTTCTCAGCAGCAGCTTTATCACTACCTCCGCTACATGCCCCCAGCATGGCAACCACCAGCAGGACCATCCATTGAAAACCTTTTTTCATATCGTTGTTTTTATTTCTATTCTTCATTCTTAGTTCTTCATTCTTCGTTCCCTGCAATATAATCCTTTCCCAGTACTTGGTCAAGGTCAGCCTTCGCAACCAGATAATCATAGATGGACTGATTGTAAGTCAGTTCAGCCTCCGTAAGCTGCACTTGCGAAGTGTTCAGCTCCAACACTGTACCTTTACCTACCTCATAGCGTTTACCGGCAATCTGCACAGCTTTCTGTGCCTGCATCACATTCTCGCGGTTGCTGACAACCTGCTCTGAACTGGCAGCCATATTGTTCTGATAGCTGGTAATCTGCATGTTCAGCTTGCGCTCTGTGTCCAGACGGTTCTGCTCCAACTGACGTATCTGAATACGGTTGGACTTGAGCTTGGTGAAATTGCTTGCCTTATACAAAGGAATACTCAGCGTAAACATCAGTGCGGAACTTCCGCTCCAATTATAATCGAGGATGTTCCAATCCTCGTTGTAGAGTGACTGGTACTGGTAAGAATAGTTCATACCCAAAGTAGGCATGAAGTTGGTACGGAGTGACTTGATGTTCTGATTGAGCATCTTCCGGTTCAAGTCCAACTGCTTCATCGTCGTATTATTGTTCAGATTGGCAGCGGGCTGATTCAGTTCATTGGCAAACAGCTCCGTCTCATAGTTGCCGAGATTATCGGCAATCTCTATATCCACATCGGCCGTTACTCCCATCAGTACCTTCAACTGCAACTTGGACAACGTCACGGCATTACCCGCCGAAATCACATTCGGCTTAATGCTGCGCATCTGCACCTCGGCACTGATTTTATCGAACTCACTGACGGCACCCTGCTGATACTTGGCATTGACAATGTTGTAGTTGTCTTCTGCCAGCTTATAGCTCTTCTGCAACACATCGTAGGAGTCTTGCGTCAGCATCAGCTGATAGTAACCCTTAGTTACCTGGTTCACCAAGTCCAGCTTAGAAGCCCGTGACTTTTCCACAGCCAGTTCAATGTCTGTCTTCGTCATCGACATGGCCTTATATACGCTAGGGGCGAATATGGGCAAACTGATATTCAGCACCCCGCTTACCGTATTCGAATTGTCCATACCCATCTTGAACGACTGTCCGCCAAGATTCATCTGTGCCGCACTGATGGTATGATTCCACGTACCGTCAATGCTTGCCTGCGGAAGCAAGTTCTGCCAGGTTTCCTTGTGAGTCACTTTCTTCAAAGCAATTTCTTCCTCCGCCACCTTTATGGTAGGATTGTCGCTTAAAGCAATCTCCAAGGCACGGTCAAGGGTCAGGGTCAGGGTATCCTTTGTCTCTTGTGCGCGCACATAGCCGCCGGCATACAGCACAGCAACTGCCAACAGTAGTGCTCTGCCTACCCAAAATCTCTGCATCTTCATAAATCAAAAATAGATTATTTATTAAAACTACTCCTTCGTTTCATCCGGCTTTACCTGATTCTTGCGATATTCGCAGATAAAGTCCTCCAGGACACGGGCACCCTTCTCCGTAGAGATACCGCGCAAGAAAGTGAACATGATAGATTCGTACACTTCAAGGAAAGAATACTCATTGCAGATGTCCGAATTCATCAGCAAATCGAGCTGGTCGCGCACAAGCAGATTGATAATAGCAAAATTCACATCATCACGGAAAATGCCTTGCTTCACGCCCTCTTTGAAAAAGTTCACGGTATCTTCCGAGCTCCGGTTCCGGTTGTTCTTCATCAACTGATAAGCCTTGGGATATTTCTTGATATCCTCAAAAAACTTCTTGTTCGTGGCATGAAAACGCTCTATGCTCCACTGATAACATCTCAACAAAACTTCCAATACGTTGTTGGAAGTCTCTATGACTTCTTTCACAAAAATATCACCATCCTTCTGGGACTTCAGGATACATTCTTCCAGCAAGGTTTCCTTATCCGGAAAAACTTCGTAAAGAGTGCGCTTAGAGATACCCAAAGATGCTGCAATCTCATCCATCGTGATACTTTTTATTCCATTTGTTGTAAATAATTCTACAGCGGCCAGAATGATACGTTCCCTTAGTTCCACCCGTGATGTTGAATGCTTCGTGTGTTCGCCCATTTTTCTTCCCTTTCTAAACTAAAACTATTTTTATTCATTATCGGAATAAAACGAGACAAATATAGAAAGAAAACTCAATTCGCCAATTAAGTTTCCTTTCTTATTGTTAACAGATTAATAATTATTATGTTTCTGGCAGATTTATTGGGAAGTTCCTAATAATCAAACTTTGTCCGGTTGAGGAAAGCGACTGTCTTATGGATTTCCTTATACATCACGATGTCCTCCTTCACAAAGGGAACTTCCTTGCGGTATTCGTGCAGGAAACGCTCCAAAACGGGAGAAGTCTTTGCCGGACGGCGGAAGTCAATGCCCTGAGCGGCATTCATCAGTTCGATGGCAAGGATATGCTCCAGATTATCCATAATGCGATAAAGCTTAGTAGCTGCATTGGCACCCATGCTGACGTGGTCTTCCTGCCCGTTGGAGGAAACGATGGAGTCGCTGCTGGCGGCATAGCAGTACATTTTGTTCTGGCTCACCATAGATGCGGCGGCATATTGCGGAATCATGAAACCGGAGTTCAGACCTGGATTGGCAACAAGGAATTCCGGAAGTCCGCGCAACCCCATGATAAGCTGGGCGATGCGCCGCTCGGATATATTGCCCAGTTCTGCCAGGGCGATGCCGAGAAAGTCGTAGGAGATGGCAAGCGGCTGGCCGTGGAAGTTACCGCCCGAAATGATACGGTCCTCATCGGGGAAGATAGTGGGATTGTCAGTCACGGAATTGATTTCCGTCAGCAGAACGGAAGACACGTAACGGATGGCGTCTTTCGTTGCCCCATGCACCTGAGGGATGCAACGGAACGAATAAGGGTCTTGCACATGCTGCTTGGGACGAGCTACCAGCTCGCTGCCTTCCAATAGCTTGCGGAAGTTGGCACCCGTTTCTATCTGTCCCTTGTGTGGACGAATCTGCTGGATACAGTCCATGAAGGGATCGATACGTCCGTCGAAAGCTTCCAGGGAAAGGGCGGCAATCAAGTCGGCTTTCTTGGAGAGACGAAAGGCTTTGAGAATGGCAAAGACACCGTTGGCACTCATAAACTGGGTGCCGTTGAGTAATGCCAATCCCTCTTTACTCATCAGCTTCACCGGTTCCCAGCCGAACTCGTCGAGCACGCTGATAGCCTCGCGCTTCTTTCCTTTATAATAAACATCGCCCACACCGATAAGCGGCAGGAAGAGGTTGGCCAGAGGAGCCAGGTCGCCGGAGGCGCCCAGTGAACCACGGTCATACACAATAGGCATCACGTCGTTATTGAAAAAGTCGAGGATACGCTGCACGGTAATAACCTGCACACCGCTATGCCCCAAAGAGAGGGCATGCGCCTTGAGCAACATCATCAGCTTGATGATGACGGGACGTATCTCCTCGCCCACACTGCAAGCATGGCTCTTGATGAGATTCTCCTGCAAGGTACCCAGCTCGTCCGACGAAATGCTCTTGCTGCACAACGAGCCGAAACCGGTGGTAATGCCATACAAGGGTTCTTCCGACTCCGCAATCTTCTTGTCCAGATAATCGCGGCACTTCTGTATCCGCAGCTTGGCTTCCGGAGCCAGCTCCAGTTTCAAGTTTTCATTAATGATGCGTTCGATGAGGTCGAAGGTCAGCTCACCGGAACCTACGTAATAGACATTGTTCATACTTTCAGCTCTTGATTGATTTCGTCCAACAATTCCTTTTCTTTCGCACAAGCCAAGTGTTCCAATTCATCGGCTTCACTTTGGAGCTTGGACACAAACTCCTTGTCCTTCAACGAACCCAGGTTGATGCGTACATTCATCAGTGCGCCCAGCACAGCCGAACGGGCAGACATCATGGCTACACAAGCATCCGTAACGGCATTGCGATTGCCCATGCGGGCTATATCCATGATGACTGTCATCAACTCATACGCATTGCGTGCCACCTGCATGGGAACAAGGGCAGCAAACTTGGTAGCCTCCTGAATGGCAGCACTGCGCGCCGCTTTTTCCTCATCCGTAGCTTTCGGCATCTTGAAGCAGGCAAACACCTTGTTGTAGGCCTCAGAGTCGCGGTCTATATCTTCCACAAAAGCTCCCTTCTGCTGCAAGGCAACTCCGGAGACATGGCGCATCAGCTCTTCGTGAAGTTCATAACCTTTCTTGCCGATGGTGAGGTTGGCAACCATAGCGGCAAGAGCAGAAGCAATGGCACCGTTCAAAGCGGCAATACTACCGCCACCGGGGACGGGATCACTACCCGCCACTTTATTCAAAAATTCCTTTACTGTCAAATCAACTAACATGGTAATAAATTATTAAGGATTAAGGATTAAATATTAATGTTCAAGGAGCTCTAAAGTCCCGGATAAAGAACTCCGTTCTTCACGGTGGTATTGACACAATTCATCCCGACGTAATAGGGCAAAAAATGATAATTGTCCGTATCGAGGACTACAAAATCCCCTTTTTTGCCCACCTCGATACTACCAATGCTGTCCGCACGGTTCAAGGCGGCTGCACCGTTCAAGGTCAGGGCAGTGATGGCCTCTTCAACACTCATTTTCATATAAATGCACGCCAAGGCAAATGTCAGGGGGATGGAACCGGAGAAACAACTGCCCGGATTGAGGTCGGTGGCAAGAGCCACGGCACAACCGGCATCAATCATTTCGCGTCCACGGGCATAGGGTTCCTTCAAAGCAAAGGCTGTCAGCGGAAGAAGGGTCGCCACAACTTCTTTATTGGCCATGGCGCGGATGTCCGCATCCGAAGCATGCAGCAGATGGTCGGCAGAGACGGCAGAAAGTTCAGCAGCCAGTCCAGCACCACCTAATGGTACAATTTCATCGGCATGGAGTTTCAAGGCAAGTCCCATTTCCTTGGCTGCTAGCAAAAGGCGACGAGACTGTTCGATGGAGAAAACACCCTGCTCACAGAAGACATCGCAGAACTCTGCCAAATTATTATGAACCACTACGGGCATCACTTCGCGGATAATGTAGTCCACGTATTCGTCCGTCCGCCCGTTGTATTCTGCAGGCACAGCATGTGCGCCGAGAAAAGTGGAGACAACGTCTACACGCTTGTGCTCGTCATTATTAAGGCTACGCATCACCCGAAGCTGCAGGAGTTCGGTTTCCTTGTCCAAACCGTAGCCGCTCTTCCCCTCTACGGTAGTCACTCCCATAGCACTCATCTGCTTCAGAAAGGCCTCCGCCTTGCTGCGCAGTTGGATGAAATTGCATGCACGGGTAGCCTTCACCGTACTCACGATGCCTCCTCCACGTTCCATGATGGACATGTAACTCTCTCCCTTCAAACGCCAGGAGAACTCCTCGGCACGCTCGCCACCAAACACAAAATGTGTGTGCGAGTCCACAAAGCCGGGTAGCAGACACTTGCCGCGGGCATTGTAATGCCAGTAGTGCTGATAATAGCCGTCACGCTCCTCTCCACGGTTGGGACCGACGTAGGTGATGACACCGTCGGTCACTTCCACCGTAGCATTGTCGATGATGCTCAGTTGCTCCATCTCGCTGCCGCGACGGGCGGAAAAACCGAGGGGGGTCACGACACGGGCATTGAATATAATAAGGTTCTCTGTCATAAAGCCTCTCCCCTAACCCCTCCCCCGTAGGGAGGGGAATTAAGTTAGTACTATTTAATTCGGTTACATTCGTGCTTCTAAAACTTGCTCCATGGAGAAGTTCTCCAATCCCAGATAGTAGGACGCTGTATCTATCAAGGCCTCCATCGGCACCAGACCGATAATCTCACTGCCCACAATGCTGACACCGTAGCGGCGGGCTTCCACACGCACCAGTTCGAAAGCACGGTAGAGGGCGGTGCGGGTATAGTCCGTCATGTTGATGGATACCTGCGTGATGCCGCGGTCTTTCAACTCCACTCCCATTGCCTTGCAATAACGCAGTCCGCCGCCGATGAAACGGATTTTCTTAGCAATGTCATGGGCTATCTCCAGACTGGGAGTATTGAGGTTGATGTTATAGGCCACCAAAGGCATGCGGGCACCGATAGCTACTGTGCCTGCAGTGGGATGACGTTCAGCCGGTCCAAAGTCGGGATGCCATTCCGGTTGCTTTATCTTCTCGGCCATACCTTCGAACTCCCCTTTACGAACAGCAGCCAGATTCTCCCGATGAGGGGCAGAAGCAGACTTTTCATATAAGAAGACGGGAAGATTGTAACGTTTTGCAACCTCCTTGCCCACTTCTTTCGAGAGGGCAACGGCTTCTTCCATCGTCACATTCCGGATGGGGATAAAAGGTACTACATCTACAGCACCCATACGAGGATGCTGTCCCTGATGGTGATTGAGGTCTATCAGCTCTACCGCCACGCCGATAGCTTCGAGCACAGCATCACGAAGCGGTTCCGGCTCGCCCACTACGGTCACCACAAGGCGGTTGTGGTCTTCATCGTTACTGTAATCCAACAGTTTCACACCTTGTTTGCCCCGAAAAGGAGCTACTATCTTATCTATCTTCTGCAAATCGCGCCCTTCGCTGAAATTGGGGACGCATTCCATAATCTTATTCATAATGCTCTTTAAAAAAAAATATATATACTCTGATTTTTCAGACGCAGATGACGCGAATTCTTTTTATCGGAATACAGAGACGTCGGGATTCTTTTGAAAGAAAAAATCCGCGTTATCCGCGTCTAAAAAATGAAATCATCACTTTACTTACTCCTTCACCACTTTCTGCACCAACTTCTCATCAGCCACATACGGCATCGTGATATGATAGCCGTCTGCATGCGTACGGTTAAACTCCTCGCTCGTCTCCATGGCATGCGGATTGCGTGCCCACGAACGGCGGGCCACACCACCCATCACATCCCACAACATAGCGGAACGCAGGATTTCGTCTACCCGGTCACTGCCGTCGCACACCATGCCGAAACCGCCGTTGATGGCTTTTCCGATACCTACGCCACCTCCATTGTGCAAGGCCACCAAGCTCATACCACGCGCACAGTTTCCAGCAAAACACTGCACCGCCATATCTGCCATGACATTACTGCCGTCCTTGATATTGGATGTTTCACGGAATGGAGAGTCTGTACCGCTGACATCGTGATGGTCGCGTCCCAACATAATGGGGCCGACCTCTCCCTTACGCACCATTTCATTGAAGCGCAAAGCTATATTCATACGTCCCACGGCATCCTGATAAAGAATACGAGCCTGCGTGCCTACCACCAAGTTGTTTTTCTCCGCATCACGAATCCAATTGTAGTTATCCAAATCTTGCCCGCGACGTGTAGGGTCGATACATTCCATCGCCGCACGGTCGGTCTTCACCAAGTCTTCATGTTTTCCACTGAGGCACACCCAGCGGAACGGACCATAACCATAATCAAACAGTTCCGGTCCCATTATGTCTTCCACATAGCTGGGAAAGATGAAGCCGTTCTTATCATCTCCGTCCCGAGCAATTTCGCTCACACCGGCATCGTAGACGGCTTTCATGAAGGAGTTCCCATAATCGAAGAAGTACGTGCCGTGTTCCACCAGCCTTTTTATAGCCTTGAAATGACGCTCCAAGGAAGCATCCACCAGACACCGGAATTTCGACGGATTCTCGTGCAGCATATGGGTACGCTGCTCAAACGTCAGTCCGGCAGGACAGTAACCGCCCTCATAGGTGGCATGGCAGGAAGTCTGGTCGGAAAGTAAATCTATGTGCAACTGCTTCTGCACCGCATATTCCAGCAAATCGACGACATTGCCGTGATAGGCCACAGAAACCGGGCGACACTCGTCCATGGCTTGTCGAGCCAGCGAGAAGGCTTCTTCCAGAGAATCTGTAACGTGTCCCACCCAGCCCTGGGTATGGCGGGTTTCGATGCGGGAAGCATCCACCTCGGCAATGATTGCCGCCGCCCCTGCCATCTCGGCAGCTTTGGGCTGCGCACCGCTCATGCCTCCCAGACCGGAAGAAACAAACAAGCGTCCGCGCAAATCGCCATCTTGCGGAATGCCCAGTTTCAGACGGCCTGCATTCAGCAACGTGTTGAACGTGCCGTGCACGATGCCCTGCGGACCGATGTACATCCAGCCGCCGGCAGTCATCTGCCCGTAGTTGGCAACGCCCATCTGCATAGCGGTGTGCCAGTCCTTCTGATTATCATAGAGCCCCACCATCAGCGCATTGGTAATGATGACACGGGGCGCCTCGGGCTTGGACTTGAAAAGCCCCAACGGATGTCCGCTTTCGATGACCAGTGTCTGTTCGCGCGTCAACACTTCGAGGTACTGCTTGATGAGCCGGTATTGCATCCAGTTCTGGCAGACCTGTCCCGTCTCACCATAGGTAACTAATTCATACGGATAAAGGGCGATGTCGAAACAAAGATTATTGTCAATCATCACCTGGAATGCCTTGCCTTCAATGCAGTTCCCCTTGTATTCGTCGATGGGTTTCGCTTTGAGGTCGCCCTGCGGGCGGTAGCGGTAGCCATAGATACGTCCACGTGTACGCAGTTCTTCCATGAACTCCGGAGCGAGGGTTTCGTGCAGCTCTTTGGGGATGTAGCGCAAAGCGTTCTTCAATGCCGTAGCCGTCTGCGCAGGGGTAAGGGTGTAGCCACGGTCGGGTGCCCGCCGGATACCCTCGACAAAGGAAGGATAGGAAGGCAATGTTTTACTTAAGGTTATCTCCATGTCCTATAAAGATTAAGGATTTACAAAGTGTCAGCCCACAAGGGTTATATTTGCCGCAATATAGAAATAAATCCCGACATTCGCAACGGAATGCCGGGATTATTTATCTTTTAGTCAGAAACCAACAAAGAGGAATTCTATTTTAAAGCCATTTTATTGATTTTCATTACCTGATAGACACCTTCATAATCGGCGGCAAATCCGTCATCGGCTTTGCCCATATCGATTACTTCCAACTCTACGTATACCGGTTTTCCGTTTTTAACTCCTTTCGTCATATCATCATATTTTTGCATGAGTTCTCCGGTCTCATCCACAATCCAATAATCGGCAGAATCTCCTTCGGCTTTGAAGGAACGCACTTCATGGCCGACGACCAGCTCGCCTTTTACTGACAAAAGTTTCTTGGCAGGGGTAAGCACCGCGGCAGGTATTGTTTCTTGATTCAGTGCTTCATTGTTCCTGGCATATTTCAAGAGCAACTCTCCTCTTTTGAGAATCAGGCTGTCCTGCGTCAGTTTTTCTATTGTCAGCGTATCCGTGAAAGAAATATTCTGGTGATTGCCGATGCTGGTACCTGAAAGTAACAACCGGTTTCCTACTTTTTTCCATGCCTCATATTTCAAGGTGGCCATGTTAATGGAAGAGGCGCTTCCGTCCCCATCAAGAACGAAACCTTGTTGCATGCCGGGCATTCCCGGAACCGGCTCCACCCAGGAGCCTTCAATGGAGGCATTGTTGCAAGCACTCAAAGCAACCATGCCAAGAACAGCAGTTAAATCTCTCAATCTTTTCATGTCTCTTTTCTTTTTAAAACTATATTTCTAAACAAAGGAACTCTTGTATTTCCTCTATGTTCCTGCAAAAATAATGTTTTTACGGGAGCTTCCACGCATCAAAGAATCTTTTCACGAAACAAATATTGAGGATTTAGTACACACACAGAAAATCCAAATACTTACACCAAAAAACAATTATCAGATTAAACAAACTTTCAGAAGATGGTTACGACATTCAATCCATATAAAGTACTTCAACTTGCTGGCTTATGAAAAGTATCTATTAGTGCCTACTCTAATCATTCGCCTACTTTTTCTATTGAATTGAATATATTGCTCTTTTCTCCTATCTTCATCCACTATCCAAGATTTTCTTACTCATTTTTGCATATGATGACATAAAGGATACTCCTTCCCATCACCACCACCTTAGTATATAGTACTAGCACATGGCCCAATGAATTAATTACATCCTCGGGAAAAAGGCTATATCATGCAGATAAAACCAACGACTCCCTATCTACTCCTTGGCTATTCGTCTATGAAGAGGAAAAACAAGGAGAAGGATAGGGAGAGGGTAATCCTGAAACAAAGGAATAACTCCTTAGACTTTTCAACACACAAGAATGAATCAGTCAATGTCTATTACTGTTCCTCCATTAGATAATAATGATATATCAAGATATTCTTCTGAATTTTTTTGGGTGGATAAAACTGAGCAGGAATGCATTTCATTTCCTTTTTCATCCGAATAAATCACAAAATGATGTTTACCTTTTTCAAGAAAGGATAACGGAATTCGTAAAATTCGTGATTGTTCATTAGTTATAGCTGCAATAAACCATTTCTTATTTTTTCTACGTGCTATACAGAAATATTCTCCCGGATATCCATCTATAAAGAGACTTTCATCCCAAGCAGCTTCTATTTTTTCTAAAATAGGTCGTGCAGGTGATTTCAAATAAGCTTCTGGGCGATCTGCCATACATATCCATCCTGACTCAAACACATATGCCAATGCTAATTCGTGACAATAAGTAGTTGTTCGTGGATTTTCTTTGCGAATGGTAAAAGTCACAGGAGTATAATCCATTGGACCAACCACATTTCGTGTAAAAGGCAGCGTGCAATTATGACGTGAATTAGCACATGGATGGCCTGTAAAAGTATAATATTCAGCACCTTTCACAGCCTCATTAGTCATGATATTGGGATATTTCCTACGATGTCCACGTGGCAAAGTCTCCCCATGAAAGCTAACCATCAGCCGCTGTGCTACCGCCTCTGCACATACTGTATCTCTGAATTTCATGGCATATTGTGAATCGGAATCAATATAATCTATCTTTATTCCATCAATACCCATTTCTTTATATCGCTGAAAAACATAATCTCGTCCCTTTGCATTATCCAATGTTTTAATTTCATCCCAACCGTACACTTTAATACCTTTCTGCCTAGCATATTCTGTCAATTCAGGTATCCAACCAACACTCTCCCATTCTTTCGAAGCTCGCAATGGGGTATTAATCAGAGAAACATCAAATTCCAACCATTCCCACTGCATCTCCTCTGCCAAATCTACGTATCTTTTCAGTGTATCAATGTAGCTGTTTGCCAAATAATTACCCCACCAAGGAAAAACAGCCACTCCTGGAGTTATCCAATCAGTATCCTCCAAAGAACAAGGAGGATTCAAATTCTCCACAAGTGTAGATTCAACGATATCCCCAAGCTCACTTCCAATTATAAAAGCCTTCCAAGAGGATTGAAAATCATCTCGGACGGTAAACAAAGAGTCCTCTTTGGCAAAAGCTAATTGAAAAGTATTTGAATAAGGCTTCTTTGTGAGATGAATTGCCGGAATATCATACACGGCGGCTTCCGTCATCAGCATCCATTTGGAAGATTGCTGTACGAGCACGGGATATAGAAATTCAGTCGAATAACAGATCGTATCAATCATCCGCTCCGGATAATAGTTCTCGTAATGTCTTATCCAATCCATCATCCAAGTCTTAACTCCTGGTTGCAAGTTTATATCGGTAGTCTCATTCAGAATTGCTATAGAGTCCGCAATAACTTTATATCGAAAAGCAACGCCATCATTGTATGCCCTGCATGTAAGTTCCAGCTCTTTACCAGATGAATTACGGAAAAGGAATGTTTTTTCATTCGCATAATTGGTATAAGAGGAGCATTTTCCTGTGGGCAAATTATACTTCTCATCAATCACACGCGAACAAGCCTCAACCAATTCCAACCCGTTATTGAAAGATAAGCTCTCGTCTTTAGCCAATAGCCCGATGACAGACTGGCTGACGAGAATATCATCACCGGACTTGATTTGATAATTCAATACTCCTTGAGAATCTAAGCTCAGCGAGATTGAATTCTGTTCATCGGGAGACGAAACAACCATATCAGGAGCACATGCTACACAAATGTGCACAATAATATAAAGAAAAAATATAAGATGAATTTTCATGATTTATATGATAGATTATACCTATTAACTGCTTCAAAAAAAGCTTGTATGTTACTATCTGGAGTATGTGGAGGGATATCACATCCTGATGATATTACAAAGTTCTTATATTTTCTCGTTTCCCTAAGCAATGCGGTCGTTGCACTATATACCGCTTCCGGAGTCGCTTGTTTAAATATGCCAACAGGATCTAGATTTCCCATTACCAACACATCAGACGGACACTCTTCCAGAGCTTCTTGCATATCAATGGCATTACCAAAGTGAAGTCCGGCAGCTCCGCTAGCTATCATTGCCTGGGTACATTGTCCTTTATTGCCACAGTTATGCAGAACGATGCTGAAGCCATCGTCTTGCAGAGCATCTACAATTCTCCGTACATAATCAGTGGAAAACGCCTGACAATCTTCATTGGACAATAATCCAGCTGCGGGTTCTGCCATTATAACCCCCTGAACACCAATCCTTTTTAGTTCCCGACAATAATCTAATATAAAGGCTGTACATTTTTCAAGTAAAACATGAATTGTGTCCGGCTCTATATAGATTGCCACCATAATCTCGGACATATCATATAATCTCCCTGCTAATGAATAAGGCCCAATACAGCCAGCAAGCACCGGACGGTCCGTAATATTTTCTACAGCGAGCTTATTGGCCTTCAGATATTCGGGCAAGCGTCCCTGAGTCATCTCCGGTATAGGCAATGCTTCAATCGAAGCACTGTCATATACCAAACGATTCACAACATTAGGCACTTCATCTTCCGCAAATCCAATCTGGCAACCAAATGCCTCCGCTTCAACCGTCAAGTCCATTATAACAGTACAAGCCCCTGTTTCATATTTATCGGCAAGAGCCTTAATCGCCTGATAATGTGTTTCTCCATCGGTAACAGCATCTATAACCCTTTTACCGATTTCTTCAATACCCGGATGGGTCATAATTGGCACAGCAATCCGGTTTTCACTTTGCATGATTTGATCAATCCATTTAGCCATAAATTCGTTACTGTTTAAAATTATGCACTGAGTTTATTTAGAATCTCAACCAATTCCTGTGGCCCATCTGTATAGTAATTGGCGCCAATCTGCTCGGCGAATTCCGGAGTAACCGGTGCTCCTCCTATAAAAGTTACAGTATTAGGGAACTCTTCTTTTATAGCCGCATTTATCTGAGCCATATTAGTCATCGTAGTAGTGAGCAAAGCAGACATTCCGACATACGCATCTGGAGTTTCCCGGATGGCCTCCAGAAATTTCTCGACCTTTACGTCTACTCCCAGATCAATCACTTCGTAACCATTGCCCTCTACCATCATCGACACCAAGTTTTTGCCAATGTCATGTAAATCGCCTTCCACAGTTCCAATAATGAATTTCCCCTTACGTTGTACGCTTCCATCATTAAAAAACTGTTTCAGATGTTTCATGGCCGTTCCCATGGCCTTTGCACTCATTAAGACCTGAGGGACAAAGACTTGATTAGCCTTAAATTTTACTCCTATTTTTTCCATCCCAACAATCAATCCTTTAGTCAAAATATCAGAGGGAGAAATATTTGCATTCAGCGCCTGCAAAGTGAGCTCATCGGCTCCCGGTTGACCTTTCATTGTAGGGGGGAAGGGAGTGGCTTGGTTAATTTTACCCAATTCAACACATTCCGAGATTTTGCTAAGTAATTCGTCCATAGTTTTAATAATTTAATTTTTCACCAAAAAATATAATAGATCACACACAGTATTGCCAGAATAAGAATGCTCAATATTTTGAATAGAGTAGTAGTACGGAACAATTTCGCATTGAGCTCGATTGTATTAGCCAATTTCGTATTGGGGCAAACCAAACCGAATATAACAATAATGAGAGCACACAGTAAAAACACATAGCCCATCCTGTTAATAAACGATATTTCAGGAAACAAGTAGAGCATCAGTAAGGAGAATACAAAAGTACCGATAGCAGCCGCAATAGCTCCATTCGCACTTGCCTTTTTCCAGAAAAAACCGAGGATAAAAATAGCCAGTGCTCCCGGACTTACAAACCCTGTAAATTCCTGAATGAATTGAAAAGCCTGTTCCAATGTACCTAACAGTGGAGCTATACAGACTGCTATAATCAAACTGAATATGCCAAAAAGACGTCCTATATTTACAAGTTTCTTTTCGCTGGTTTCTTTTCGGGTAACATACTCTTTATAGATATCCATGGTAAAAATAGTAGAGATACTGTTAATCATCGATGCCAATGAACTGACCACAGCAGCTACCAATGCTGCAAACGCTATCCCTTTAATGCCAGAAGGAATAAAACTATGCATTAGCCACGGATAAGCCTGATCAGGTTTATCTATGGGAGCTTCCAAAGCAAAAGCCACTATTCCAGGAATAACAACGATAAGCGGAAGAATGATTTTCAAGAAACCGGCAAATAGTAATCCCAACTGAGCTTCATGAAGATTTTTGGCAGCAAGTGCTCGTTGTATAATATATTGATTGCAACCGAAATAATACAGCGCACTTACCCAAAGGCCTCCCAAAATAACTCCCACTCCCGGCAAATAGGAATAGTTAGGATTGTTTTTATCTAATATCAAATCAAATTTTTCAGGTACATTCTCTAAAAGCATCTGGAAACCAACAACTCCCCCTTGTCCACCGGAATAATAATCCAATGATATATAGGTCGTCAACAAACCGCCACCTATAAGAAATACAACTTGCACAAGGTCGGTAATAGCAACTGCTTTCAAACCTCCATATATTGAATATATACCTGCAAAAAGAGCCAGAGAAAAAATGCTCCAGAACATATCTATTTCCATGATTTTGTTGATAGCCAATGCACCCAAATAAAGAATTGAAGTAAGATTGACAAAGATGAACACCAGCAACCAGAAAAAAGCCATTATAGTTTTAACACGCTTGTCATAGCGAATTTCCAAGAATTGAGGCATAGTATAAATATTAGCCTTCAAGTAAATAGGGAGGAAAAATACAGCTACAATGATTAGTGTAGCCGCCGCTATAAATTCATACGATGCAATACCCAAACCGATAGCAAAGCCGGAACCGGACATCCCGATAAACTGTTCTGCCGAAATATTTGAAGCAATGATAGAAGCACCAATGGCCCACCATGCCAATGATCTACTGGCTAAAAAATAATCTTGTGAACTTTTTGCCTGTCCTTTTTTAGTACGACTGACAAATAATCCAATAAACATAATCACACAGGCATAGCCAATAAAGATTGCGTAGTCTAATATTGAGAATGTATTCATAATAGGTTAACTCTTTTATTGTGTACTTTGCAAAGATGGAAGAATTTATTATATATTTACGACTATATTTTTGCCGTTTCTAATACTTTATTTGCTGATATTATATTTTGGTATATATTTAAACCTTATACAAAAAGAATGATATCCTGAATCTTGAGACGTAAGCCGAATTTGCATGAATTGTGGAGATTCTGAGAATACCTCTGCAGAAGCTATTTCAACAGTCTTCCATCCATTCAAAGCAACAGTGATTATTGTTGCATCTCCCTTTGTCAATAGAATTTCTCCTGAAAGAGTGTCTTGACTCCAATGTATATTACGTAGTTCTATCAATCCTTGCATCAGATGACGATCTGTGGAAATAATCTGCGGATATGGCAAAGCTTCGCGAACAGACAACATTCTCGCCTCACCAGGACGCATGACTTGTCTCAAACTGCCATCTCCTTTATATATGCCCAGATACCTCCTATTCCAAAAATCATAGATATGATATTCCTTTTGTTTATCCAATTCCATTCCGCCTTTTCGATTCTCTCCTCCCAAATCAACAGTAATCGTATCAGACTCTAAATCATTCGTATTATAAAGAGTCAGTTGGTGCCATCCTCTATTAATTATAGCATCATAAATCTGAGGATTCTTACGGATAAACATGTCTAAAGGACGAGCACTCACAGGAGACTGATGAAAAGGTACCACGCGTGTCAAGTCATGGATAATTCCTTTATTTAACTGTTTAAAACTGTTGGCCAGTAGCAAACGGCTCCCTGCCACATAGGACATCGTCAATACTTTTCTCCTACCATCTACATTGTCCGGAAAGACTTTAAGCAAATTCTTAGCATCGGCATCATAATTAAACAAAATTCGGTTTTTGTACCATCTTAATCCAATTTTTGTTGCCATAGAAGCAGAAAACAAGTCTGTATCTCCTTCTGTCCGTTGGGAAGAAATGTTACCTAAAGTAACATCAGCCCCCCTATCCAAATTTCGTTCCTGCAAAAGAGCTCCCTTCCCTAATCCTTTCCGGGCTACCCTATATACATTTACATAGGCCGCAGCTGCCGTAGAACAACTGTCTTCCATCCCTCCAAATTTCGGCCAAGTAGTATAGGGGAAGTCCCACATTCCCCCTTTTATGCCAGCCGCTTTCAGACGTGGATACGCATATTCTGTCAAGTGGCGGATAAAACCGGGATCTGTATAATCGTATCCGCTACAAGCATTTTGCATGAAATCAAAACAAGGAATATAGGCCCTGCTTTGGTTAAACAGCATGTGTTGTGGATAAATGTCTGCATAATCATTATGCTCATGAGGGATACGCACGTTGGTAAAATAGTAGAAAGGAATGCATCTATCCTTCAGCAAAGCTTCCCCCCATTTCCGGGTGGTTTCATAAGGTTTGGAGTATGTTCCATAAAGTGAATGTACATCATCAAACCACCCCAAGGAAACCGGAACCAATCTTATACCTAAAGGAGAGTAATTGAGCATATCAGTTTCTTTGATATTCTTTACTTCAGTAACACATGCCGATGAAGTACCATCCAGCCCTGTGTTTCCATATTGCTTCTCATAGGCGTACCACATGCAGGTAGTAGGAAATGGATAATAGGAAAGAGATACCTTTTGTGCCTCTTTTACATTTAAAGCATATTTCTCCAATGCCTCAAAGGGATGTGATTCTGAAAAATCAAGATAAAACCGGTCTTCTGGTAGATAGGTCTCATCAGATTTTATTCCCTTTCCAACTTCATCATAGGCATAAAGATTAAGTAACATACTTTTGGAATGGGAAGATGAAACAGCGTATTCGGTTTTTGAAACGGTATTCAATTTACCCTCACATAAAAACAGTTCGGAAGCAACAGCCTTTTGACCTTTATTATGCTTTATAAGCAACCGGCATGCCCCATCCTTATAAATATCTTTAGGTAACGGGAAAAAAATCTGTTCAGGCGATTCCCAATTGGCAATATTAGGAATTCGAGTAGCAGGGACCAAACATTTTACCAAAGAATCTGTAAAGTAATATTCCAATGGTTTGAATTCTGTAAATGCTCGAGGCAAGGCATTCTGGCCATTATCTGCATATATCGATTGTTCGGTTGTATATCCATTATCACACCAACTGATACCACAGTAATAGTCCTTATCAGGATTAAGTTGAAGTGCCTCCACGAGCACAAAGTTCCATCCATAAATAGCGGTATGTAAAACATCATCTATCAAATCATAACGAAGAGGTTCCCCAGTACCCATTCTTAATACTTCTTGAAAACCGTCTTGTTGAACAAAGCCCAAATCCAAGTATGCTTTTAAGAGATGTTCCTTCTGTAACTGTGTACGTCGACTCTCCGAGTTCTCCACTGTCACAAACTTTTCGTAATCTGTATAGGTCAATCCACCCGCTACAATACTATACGGAATCTGGTTTTCTTCCCAATGAATCATTATATTGTTGCGGCTATATACTGGTATCTGTTTACTAATCCTATCAGGCTCTCCCCCTCCAAAACCATCTAATATATTCAAGTTGTCTGCCTTCTCTTGATAGGGATAAACACTTCCTCCTGCTGTAGGACTAATATGCAATAAGCGAAGAAAATTTCCTGTTGTATTTCTCACTCCACATTGGAATGAGAAAAAATTGCCACTTTCCAGAACTATTCTTAGATGTAATTCAGGACTCTGCATAGATTTGCTGACAATATAAAGGGAAGAAGCTGTTTTCTCTTTGATTTCATGAGAGAACAATGGGTCATTACTTTTCCACTGATTCAATTGGTAATAAGCATTTTCCAAGCATACCTCTTTATGTATCTTATCAATAATAGTATAACTCCCCGTATCAATGTCAAAAATAAGTTTATAATATTCGTTTTCTAATACATTATTTGTGGAAAATCCCCGTTGACAAGTAAACAGAATACATAAAATACAGAATAAGTTTTTCATATTTCACAGTACTGTTTTTAATACTATAAAAAATAGCTTGTTTATCAATGATGTTTATAATCACTGACAAACGAGCTATTGTGCAGTTATCTTTCCGAAGGTTGAAAGTGGACTTTCCATGCCACTTGCTGATTTTTGATAGAATAGAATTGAAGTTTCACGAGATTTTCTGATATAGGCAGTATTTGTAACTGTGCTTCATTACAAATTGCATTCTTTATCTCCTTACCATTTAAGGCAATGGCAATCTCCACAAATTCATCCTTAGGCAACATGATTTTTCCTTCCAGTAATTCATTCGTGCTACTTATATCTTCCAATTCTAAATATCCTTGCATAATATGACGATTACACGATACAACTTGCGGATTATCGGCAACAGCACGAATAGATAGCATCCGAGCTTCACCGGGTCGAAGAACTTGTTGTAACTCCTTACCCGCCAATTTCCCTAAAAAGCAATCATTCCAGAAATCATAAGCATAATAGCTTTTAACAGAATCAAGTCCCAGCCCTCCTTCTTCTTGTGGGTCAAAGAGATTTACTGTTATTTTCAATTCTTTGTCATTCTGGTCGTTATAAAAGGTAACTTGATGCCAATCCTCATTTACTTTAAAATCATAAATATGTGGAATGTCTTGCTGCAACATGTCAATAGGACGTGCACTTTGTGCAGTATGGTGGAAAGGATAAATCCTTCCCAAGTCCCATAAAGTGAGACTATCATAGCGTTCAAAGCTATTAGCCAACAGTAATCGGGCGCTTGTAACATAACACATAGTCAACAACTTGTGCCTTCCATCCGGATGATTTACAGGTTTAGCTTTGAGCAAATTTTTTGCATCCATATCATAACTCACCACTACCCGGTTTTTATACCATCTGAGTCCACCGCGCATAACCATTTCAGGAGTTACATCATCCGTATCCCCCCAGATACGCTGGGAAGATACTGTACCCAATGTTATATCACTACCACGCTCTAAACATCTTTCATGTATATAACTATCCTTTCCCATTCCCTCATACGCCAATTCATATATCTTCCGATAGGCAGCAGCAGCTGTACTATAGGGATCATCCAGTCCCCCGTATTGCGGCCATCCCGTATTAGTATAATCGAACATCAATCCCTTTAAGCCACCTTCCTTAAAGTTTTTGTACACTTCTTTCATGTGGGTAACAAATCCTTTATCTGTAAAGTCATAACTAGCCTTTGCGCCAACCGTCCAAGTGAAATCAGGAATGTAAGCATCGGACTGATTAAATAACATGTGTTCTGGATATGCTTCAGCATAATCTTGCGAGCGCTTACCAGTCTGTACATATAATAAAGGAATGCCTCCAAGTCTCTCAACCGCTGTAGCCCATTTGACCGTGGTTTCATAGGGCTTTTCATAATGTTGCTTCACGTTTACCTCTCCCGGAACAGCATTTCCACTACCATGCATTTGGAAATGCTTATCGTCCCACCAGCCTTGCTCATTATTCACTTCATAGCAATCAGGCACCAGGCGAACGGCAGCTTTTGCATATTTGAGAAAACCACTTCGAGAGATTCGTTCCATTTCTTCCACCGCGCCTTTTGAACTATTCATACCGGGACCCATACCATAGTACGGATGCATGGCATACCACAAACAGACAGAGGGAAAGTCGTAGTAATTTATGTTTATGCCTTGTTCGTTTTTCACAGCAAAGGCATATTTCTCCAATGCTTCAAAGTGGCTATGAGTAGTAATATCTAAATAGAACTTATCTTTGAATGAATAGTTCTGCTGACTGTCAATCAGCTTCCCTAATGGATCTTGGGCAAATAAACTCACTCTGAAATCACCAGCCTTATTTGGCACATAATTAAAAGTAGATGCTTTTCCTGAATCATTGCCCGAGATATGTCCTTCATAGGCCCAAACCTCATTTAGTACAGCATTAGGACCTTCATCCTTCTTGAGAAGTAACCTGACATTACCTTTATCCGTCAATTCTTGCGGCAAGTTCACTATAACCTGAGTAGACTTCCCTCCCTCATTAAAGTTGTCTATTGAAATCTTCCCACTTAATTCATAGGCAATACTTCCTGGCCCATTGTCTGCCCAGAGAGATTCTTTACGATTATTACTATCACTACTAATGGCGACTCCCATAGCGTATTTTTTCCCTTTTTCCGGATTCATCAAATTCACTATGATTTCTTGACTGTCATATACAGCTTTCCGAATCTCAAATGCCGGAGCAGACGGTTGCTCATAATCATATCCTTTTCCTAAACTAATATAGGTATCCAGACCATCTTCCCGCATAACTGGAACATTCATGTATGCAAACAGAGACATCTCCGGATATAGTTTCTCCAGTTGTTCTCGGCGGGGAGCAGCAGATGTTACCTCTACGAATTTCTCATATTCTTGATAGGTCAATCCACCTGCAACAAATGTATGCCGTTTGTTGCCAGACTTTGCTGTGACAAGCATGTTATTCCGACAATACACCGGCAATTGTTGATAAGTCCACGTAGGTTCCCCCCCCGCATTTCCGTCGAGGATATGGAATTCTTCAACATCACCGAGTGAAGCGAACAAGCGGCCACCACGTACCGGTGACCATTGTTTGATATGAAGTGGAACATCTCGATGATTAAAAATCTGCATATTAAATTTAATTTCCGGAGAATTATTCATGACCGTGCTTTCTACAGTAAGGTCTATTTCCGGACTACAAGCTGTAACAAATAACTTTTTACCAGTATGCGTATCCTCAGCATGTGCTTTAAATAAGCTAAAATCTGTAGAATAATATTGATTAGCAGAAAAGCATGCGCTGTCCACTATTACTCTATTTTCCTGTTTATTTATTATTTGGAGATAGCCGTTTTTAAGATCAAATGAAACTTTTACTTGTTCATTTTCTATGTTGGCTACATCTGTACTGATATAAACTTGTGCTCCTTCCGGAGCACAAGATATCATAAGTATACATATAAAAAATAGATATATAACTTTCATAATCAGGAAATTTTATATTAGTTAACATATCCCGGGTTTTGTTCTTCGGGAGTAATATCATCATTATTTTTGATTTCAGTATCAGGAATCGGATATAATTGATGATAATCCTGAATTTTTCCTTCAGCTTTTGCCCAGTGATTACGGCTTCTTACATACTCTACCAATTTACCGGTACGCAGCAAGTCCATACGCCTCCAGTTCTCAAAACATAGTTCACGCATACGCTCATCAAGAATTTTTTCTCTAAACTCATTTTGCCCCATAGTGGTCTTCCATACTTTATCATCAGGCAATACACCTCCCCAGGCACGCCTCCGGACAACATTGACTTGCTCTACAGCTTCGTTTGTGTTACCTTGTTCGTTCAAACATTCTGCATAGCATAGAATGATGTCAGCCAGACGGAGATAAAATACATTTTTTCCGCTTTGCCATGTATTATTACTGGCCCGGGGGTCTTCGTACTTTTTAATATGAGGTCCCAATTCCTCAGGATATAATACCCAGTTTACCGGTTGTCCTGCCTCATTAAAAAGCACTTCTTTGCGTATACTGGCTTCAAAACGTTGGTCACCTTCTTCAAAAATATTTAGACAATACTCAGTAGGCAAGATTGTTTCATATCCTCCCCAATAACTTCCTTGATGGGTACAAGCACGAGAACCTAACTGATATTGAATCTGATTCTGGTTAGGATAGATATGCGAGAACTGAAATTCATAAATCGACTCTGTCGTATTGGGCTTATTACAATCAAATAAGTCTGCAAAATTTCCAACAAGTTGATAGCCATGATTATCAATAACATCTTTAAATAAAGCTGCTGCTTTCCCATAATCCCTTAAACCAGTAGACGGATCAGCATGCAAATAAGCCTTACCCAATAAGGCTTTGGCGGCACCACTGGTTACTCTATTCTTATCTTCCACACTTTTCTCCAGATGTTCTGCCGCAAAAGTCAGATCATTGATGATCAATTGCCAGACATCAGCGATAGGCTGGCGCCGGGTTCCTAATTCAATCTGGCGGGAATAGTCAATAATAGGAACAGCACCCCAATATTGAACCAGTGAAAAATATTGAGTTGCACGTATAAAGCAGGCCTCCGCTTTCAGAATATCTCTTTTCTCCAAGTCATCTTGCACATACTGAGCACCATTGATAACTTCGGCAGCACTGGATATTACTCCCCAGTATTGGTTCCAATATTGAGTCAGTAATGAATGCCGGGAATTTAACTCTCCATTATATTTATCCAGTCCGGCTTGTTGCGATTCCCATACAATCTGTGCTTCACTTTCAGCACTTTCGTCATTACCCATCATTGGCAGTAGATATAACCGGTCTTTTTGTTGTGCCCGCCAATTCATATAAAGCCCCGATACCAATGGCTCTATACGATCACATGAGCTATAAACCTCGTTTTCCTTAAGGAATGTTTTTGGATCACTATTTAGAAAGTCACTGCACGAACAGAGCATTCCTATCAGTAATGTTGCACCGAGAAGTGCGGTATATAGTTTGTTTTTCATAATAGTAATTTTTTAAAAACTGAAATTAAGTCCAAAGACATACATTCTGGCAGTAGGATAACTATCCCCACCTTCAGGATCAAATCCTTTGTAGTTTGTAAGGCAGAAAAGATTGCTTCCTGTAAAATAGACTCTGAGTTTGTCTATCGACATTTTCCGTACTAACTTCTGAGGGAAATTATAACTCAAAGACAAAGTTGACAAACGCAAGAATGAAGCATCTTGAATCCCCCAGTCTACATCATTATAATTGTAGCGTCCACTGGCATAAAAGGCTCTCGGAATATCAGTATTTGTATGGTCAGGTGTCCATCTGTCTAAGATATCCTTATGTGCAATATTAGAACCGGTTCCATTCATCATTGTTTCATATAAGTTGGAAATACGTTTTGCACCAACTGAATAATTGAAAACTCCGCTCAAGGTGATATCTTTCCAGGAAAATTCAGTACTGAATCCTCCGTATATTTTAGGATCAAGTTTACCCACTACAATACGATCTTCATCATTGATAATTTTATCATCATTTACATCAACGGGAATCATATCTCCGGGTTGTACAATTTTGCCACCATAATCAATGCCATTAACATAGTCCATATCCTCTTGTTGACATATCTTATGGAATTTATATGAATAGACTGTATTCAACGATTCTCCGACAAAAAGATTACCTGTACGTTGTATTCCGTTATAGTAGATATTGTATATTGCATCCACATTGCCATACAAAGCATCAACGGTATTCTTGTCATGTGACAAAGTCGCTTGTAAGTTCCATTGGAAATCTCTATTATTGATGATTTGTGACGAAATACTAATTTCTACCCCTTCATTCTTTAGCCTACCGACATTAGCTATCGTACTGGCAAAACCAGAAGAGGTTGCCAACGGTTTTGACATCAATAAGTCTTCATTTAGAATATGAAAATAATCAACACTTATATTCAAACGGTTCTTCAGCAGACTAAAATCAAGCCCTACATTGAATTGTTTTTGTTTTTCCCATTTCAAATCTGGGTTACCCAGCACGCTGGAACGGATAAATGTAAGATTCCCTGTACTTCCATCAGGAGTATATTGGTTCAAATAGCTATAATCGGGAATGTTCTGATTACCAGCAATACCATACCCCACACGCAGCTTTAATAAATCAAAGAAGTGTAGTTTCTTAATAAACTCTTCCTCCGATAGAGTCCAAGCACCGGCAATAGAAGGAAACAAAGCAAACCTATTACCTTTTCTAAATTTGGAAGAACCGTCGTAGCGAGCAGTAAGTGTCAAATCATACTTTTGATTATAATTGTAATTGAAACGCGCCAGATAAGAAATCAAGGAATATTCAGATGCGGTGGAAGTAGTGAACTTCTCACCAGCACCTGCTCCCATATTATCATATCCGAAATCATCCACCGGGAAATTATAAGTAGTAGCAGCTGAAGCTTCGTACAAATTTCTTGTAGCAGAAGTACCCATCATTACAGAAAGATTATGCTTCTCTGCAATTAACTTGTTATAAGTAATTGTATTGTCCCATTGCCAATTGCACCATCTCTCTTTATTCTGGTTAGCCTCTCCATTTTGATCGTTACGAGTTCCTTCATAAGTAGATTTCGGGCGATAATAGGCTGAACGTGTATTCATTATATCGATACCGAAAGAGGAACGGAATGTCAATCCAGGTATCGGATTAATGTCAATATAATTATTAGAGAAAACACGATCTGTATTCACAGTCCATTTCACATCCAGACTCCTCAAAGGATTGGCCGCATCTAAGTCGTCCACATTTCCCCATTTAAGCACCATCGGTTCCTTGGAAATGGGCAACATCGGATTGGCATAAAGTGCATTAGAGAATAATTGCCCCTCTACACGGTCATCCTCTGAACGATTAAAAGAAGTAGCTGTACCTATTTTAAGCCATTTCTTTAAACGTTGTTCTGTGTTTATCTTACCAGAATAGCGTTTATACTGAGAAACATCAATTAACCCTTTTTGGTTCGTATATCCGAAACTTATGTAAGTAGAGTTTCCATCTGAGGAATTAGCGAAAGATATATTATGATTTTGTTGGAAACCGGTCCGTGTAACCTCATCCAACCAGTTATAAGTCTGATTATCCCGATACGCTTTATCTTCGTACTCTCCAAAATATGGATTACCAGAAGCATGTATCTGATTTTGTATTTCCGCATCCGACAATGCCGGATTATTGGCTTTCAAATGATTAAACACAGCATCTTCACGTAACTGATACAAATCTTTCGTACCGACTAAATCCATTTTATTAGCAAATTCCTGTATCCCAACCCAGCCATTATATTCTATTTGACTTTTTTGACCTTTGCCTTTTTTAGTCGTAATGAGCACAACTCCATTGGCTCCACGCGAACCATATATAGCAGTAGCTGATGCATCTTTAAGTACATCTATACTGGCCACATCATTAGGATTGATCAAATCAAATCCTCCCTCCATCACAACACCATCCACTACGTAAATAGGGCTGGTACCGTACTGAATAGAGTTGTTTCCACGAACCTGAATACTGGTAGAGCCTCCAGGGCGTGGGTCACTCATTCTGACCTGCACACCGGTCATTTTACCTTGAATCGCTTGGTTGATGCTTGTAGCCGGAATATTCTCAATATCCTTGGTTGTGACATGAGAAATGGCACCAGTCAAATCCTTTTTATTCATGGTAGTTCCCACAATAACCACCTGGTCAAGTAACAAGGATTCTTGGTTAAGAATAATTTCCAGCGGATGAGCATTGTTTACAACCATAGTTTGAGATTCATAACCAATGTAAGAGATTTCAATCGTCACTCCTTTCCTTACAGTAAGATAAAACTCGCCGTTTAGGTCAGTAATTGTTCCGTTTGTAGTTCCAGTTTCCCGAACGGAGGCACCAATTATAGTTTCTCCGTTGGCATCTTTCACTTGCCCTTTTACCCGATATTCCTGCGCATGGATTAACACTGCCGAAAATGAAAGTAAAAGCATCATAATAATGTGTTTCATGATACAAAATGGTTTAAGGTAATTATACAATAGATTATCGTCGCCTATTATCTGGTATACCAATAGCTTGGAGCATGGCAAAGAAATTCTCAATAGGAGTATCCAATTGAACATGGTGGGTAGGAGCACATAACCATCCCCCATTTTTACCTATGGAATTTTTTAGCCACTGATATTCTTTACGTATTTCTTCCGCTGTGCCCATAGGTAAAGTCGACTGTACAGCTATTCCACCGAAGAAACAAAGTTGTTCACCATACTTTTTTTGAAGAATTTCCGGATCCATACACTCGGTTTGGATAGGATTTAGTACATCCAACCCTATTTCTATCAATTCGGGAATAATATCATAATTACAGCCGTCCGTATGATAGGCCACTTTCAATTTAGGATTGATGCTTTTGGCTGCTTGGATAATACTTGCCATTCGAGGTTTGAAGTACTCTCTCCACAGCTCAGGATCTATCATCAGAGATGATTGTGCTCCCATATCATCTCCTAACCAAATCATGTCCACTCCTAAACGTGCCATGTTACATGCCACTGCCTTATGATAGTTGCATGTTTCATCAAGAAGATGATTGGTTAAATCCGGATTTATATAAAAGTCGGTCATCAGAGTATCTAATCCTCGCAGTGCCCATGCCGACTCGAAGATGGTACAATGTATTCTACCTATAATAAAATACTCGCTTCCATATTCCTTAATCAGTCGCTCTACATGGGTATATAATTCCGGGCGGTCGGGATCCGGAGCTTTATAACTGATAGCAGCTTCATCATTATCACGCAAAGGATTTGTTTCTATATTAGTATAATGACCGATACCGAACGGAGTGGCATAGGGATCTATTTTCCATTTAACGCCCCATTCATCCGTATAAGCCTCCTTTTTAAGGTAGTAATTTGTGAACCATCCCACTCCGGCTTGCAACGCATCTTGTCCAGTCAAAATTTCCAAGTCATATCCATACCATTGGCGGTGATGAGGTTCAGTAAACATTTCAGGCAATTTGAACTCTTTACGTAATCTTTCAGCAAACTCTGGAGTAAAGGTTGCCTGAAAAGGAGGACGATCCGTTTCCTCATGATTGAAGGCTTTGATTACTCTTTCTTTAGGTGTCATAGTATTAAAACATTAATTATTAATCTTTTTTGGCAAAGTTATCAATTGAACTTATCTTTTTATTTATATATATTTGCATTAACTAATACTATATTTGCATTAACCATGTATTAAAATAAAATAGTGCTATGAATACAGTTTCTTTTGAGAATGTGGTAAAACCTGTCAACTCTTCTTTTTGTGCGGTGTCTTATCATAACGCATATTTCGCTGCCCCTTTGCATATACATCCTGAATATGAATTGATCCTGATAGAAAAAGGAGTAGGACTTACCTTTGTGGGCGACACCGTACGCAAAATGTCTCCTGGAGATTTTATGTTGATTGGCAAGAACTTACCCCATTTATGGTTAAGTGCTGATGAATATTATGAAAAAAATACAACGCTGGTATCCAGCTCCGTTTACTCCCAATTTAACACGGATATTTTTCCTTCAGAATACACAAAAATACCGGAATTCGATTCCATACATTTATTGTTAAGCAAATCCCAAAAAGGATTATTGTTTACTGGAAAAACACAACTGAAAGTTCAGGAACATTTCAGGAAACTGCCATCTTATGATAATTTTGAAAAACTGGTAGAATTATATAAGATATTATATGAATTATCGAAAAACTGCGATTATACCTTTCTCGCCAGTGCACAATACAGAGGAAGCCAAGCAATGGATGAAAATGATGTGGTAATAAAACGTGCCTATAATTATATGAATAAAAACTATCAAGAAAACATTAGTTTGGAAGATATAGCCCGACACGTAGGTATGAATGCGAGTGCGCTATGCCGTTATTATAAAAAAAATACTGGAAAAACATTGTTCAGTTACTTGTCTGAATTGCGTATCTCATACGCAGTAAAATTATTAATGAATAAAAATATAGCTATCAGCCAGATAGCATATGATTGCGGATACAATAATTTGTCGCATTTCAACAGACAGTTTAAAGGTATTACAGGTAAAACTCCCAGCGAATATTGTAAACTGCTAAACCGTGAAGAGAATACAATAAATCTGACTTGAAAACGGTTATTCTGATAAGTCAGGAAAAAAAAGCTTCTCACAATAAATATCCTGAAAGTTCACGTGCGATTCCAAAGAGCAGTGCTGTGCAATATTCAGAATGGTCGTTCTGTCATGAATCGTATTTTGAAATAAAAACATCCGGGTACCTAATAGAGCAGAATTATTCACTTTAATAACCTTTACTTTGTCTTTAATCTCAAGAAGGCCTATAGCTATCGCCTTGTCAATGTCTAAATAGTTACCTAATCCTCCTGCTATATACAAATGCTCTATGTCATCTATTGATATATTCAATTCTTTTGTAAGAATTTCAATACCAGTACAAATGGCAGCTTTTGCCAACTGAAATTCCCGTATATCCTTGTCTGTTATACCTATTTTGCCGGCTACAGCTAAAAAAGGGACACCTCTGGTAATAGCTCCTGAAGTATCTATTTTCCGCTGCTTCAGAAATAAATACATGGCGTCTACCAACCCACTTCCACAAATACCTATCGCTTTACCATTGCCTATAATCTTAGGGCAATTATTATGTTCGTCTATTTGATAAATAGCTCCAGCAGAGGCCCTCATTCCCTGAGAGATATGTATCCCCTCAAAAGCAGGACCAGCAGCAGTCGAGGCACAAAGAATCTTTTCCCTATTACCTATTGCTATCTCTCCATTAGTCCCTAAATCTATCAATGCTTGAAATTTCTTTTTCGTATGCATTTGGATGGCCTCAATACCTGAAAGAATATCGCTTCCAACAAAATGACCGATATTGGGAAGAAAACAGATATGGCATCCCGAAGGCAAAGGCCAGTCTAAATCTTGCGGAGTAAACTCCTGCATATCATTTTGCCGAGATTGAAATGGATATACAGCGAGCGTAGAAACATCCAGTGCACAGAATAGACTATACATGACACTATTACCGGATATCACTACCTTACGTATATCGTAATAGTGGTCACCAACCATTTCCAAAATAAGTTTTTTTATAGCATGCCGTACAAGTTGGCACAGTTGCTGCAAATGTTCTTCTGAAGACAAGGCATAGGAGATGCGAGATATTATATCGGCGCCATAGGCACTTTGTGGATTGAGGGAGGTAGACACAGCCACAATATGCCCGTTATAGAGATTGATAAGTTGTGTAACGATAGTTGTCGAACCTAGATCAACAGCAATACCATATCCATCTTCGGGCTGCACCGGGAATAAGGTCTGATCTGTCTGAACAATACATTCACACTGGTCTATATACAATGTCACGTCCTCTGTGACATGGCTGTAACACGCTAAGCGCCATTGAGAAGACAATCCTTTTTTTTGCAACATTCGGGCATGCTGCTCGCTCACTTCAATATCTCCAGCCATTATCCTTACTTTACAATTTCCACAGAAGCCATTTCCTCCACATGGAAATTCAAGACCCAATTCAGCAACAATATCACGGAGAGGAGTATTGTGATTTACCTCAAGTTCTTTTCCTATTGGCTCTAAACAAACTTTATGCATATTCTTCAATTTTTTATTGGTGTTTGTAGGCACATTGAGACAAATTACAAATACTACAATTACTCTTTTTATACTTAACATCCTTACCTATGCCTATAATGGAGCTTAGTGACTTTATGGGTTGCATTAACGAAGAAGCCGTAAGCGTGACCGGGCATCTTTCAGCAGGAATCAAAGACAATAAATTCTCTTGTTCTTTTATATCCCAGTCACAATATCCTGGACAAAAATTAGATGTTATCGCCAACTCTTGTTGGAGGAGTTCCTGCCGCAAACTATTTTTCAACTCTTCCATTGTTTTGTCTACACCTATGTTGGCAATAATATCATATATATAAGCTTTCAGATAATCCGCTTTTTCAATACAATATTGATAGTGATAAGTAATCTCCTGACCTACTGTACATACAGCAATGGCTGCTTGACTACTATTTTGAAGTAGATGAACAATTTTATTTCCACAATGCAGAATAATATTACCAACTTGAATATAATCATTGAAAAGATTAACATCTTTATAAACAGCATAGACACAATAGGGAGACAACATATTTTGTGCTTCATGAATTGTTTGCTCCAATTCATCCACATTAGCCAGAATTTCTTCGATATGAGGCATTGCATGTAACATATCAGCTTTACTGACAGATATATGAGGACTAAAATAAAAAAGACTTTTCATGATGACATATTTGATTATTGCAAATAACGCTCAAAAAAAGATATCAAGCATTGCATATATTTGCCGGTAATGATAGAATATTTGCTAACTGATGTTCAGACGTTTTTCCTAGTTGTCTTCAAGTTCATAGTATCTTTATAGATATATTACTTAAGCAAAATGATAGCCCATCCTCCATTTTTCAAGATTGTTGCAAAACGATGATATGGTTCCAGTTATCCTATTCCACTTTCGAACAAATTATGAATATTTATTTGGAAATTATTCAAAACGTCACTATCTTTGTACCGAAATTCAAAAACGATATGAACCAGTACTTAACTACAACATACAATACGCGCAATGCTGCATGGGGCAACAAGACCTTATGCGGCCATTTCATAGTGCACGTACATTGGTTCAGCGGATTCATTTAACTACCCTGCAATTTACATTTTACTATTTTGCACTTCCCTTACCGAGAAAAGGAGGGAGAAATGCCGTGTATGGGGTTTCCATTCGGAAAAACCGGACTAACCTATGTATTCACCAAAAAGAAGAAGAAAACTTATGTTTACAATTATATCTATCATGTTTATAGGAATCGGTATCGGATACCTGATGCGTAACGTACAAATGTTGCAAAAAGTGGAGAAAAGCGCCTCGCTCACCATCTTACTGCTGCTCTTTGTACTCGGTGTATCCACCGGCTCCAACCGTCTGATTGTTGACAATCTGGGAAGATTCGGGTGGCAGGCCGCCGTACTGGCCTCACTGAGCATTACAGGCAGCATGCTGGCCTCACTGATGGTGTTTCACCTATTTTTCAAGAAAGGAGAGAAGAGATGAAGGGAAGTTTGACGGTTGTTGCATTTTTCTGTGCCGGCTGCCTGATGGGAGTAGCCAATGATTTTCAGTTCGACCTGCACGACTTATCCATGTATGTGCTCTATGCATTGATGTTCCAGGTGGGCATCGGCATCGGGAGCAACAAGAAACTGAAGGAGCTGGTCAAGAGCCTGCGGCCCAAAATGCTTTTGGTGCCGATGGCCACCATTGTGGGAACGCTGTTGTTCTCCGCCTTCGCCAGTCTGCTGTTGAGCCAATGGAGTGTGTTCGACTGCATGGCGGTGGGTAGCGGATTTGCTTATTATTCGCTTTCCTCCATTCTGATTACGCAATTCAAGGAACCTTCCATAGGCCTGCAACTCGCCACGGAGCTGGGCACCATCGCCCTGCTTGCCAATATCTTCCGTGAAATGATGGCTTTGCTGGGTGCACCGCTCATCCGGAAATATTTCGGCAAACTGGCACCTATATCGGCGGCAGGGGTCAATTCGATGGATGTACTTCTACCCTTCATCACCCAATATTCCGGAAAGGACGTGATTCCTATCGCTATATTCCACGGAATATTAATTGATATGAGTGTACCGGTATTCGTATCCTTCTTCTGCAATCTGTAAACAGCAGGCCGAAAAGAGGGAGATAAGGCCTCATTGTATTCATACTGTAACAACGTGAACAACAGCGACTTCTCACTGCAAAGTGAGTGCATGCATTTTGCAGTGCCACTGCATACCGTTTGCAGCATCACTGCATACCTATTTGCAGTGATACTGCAACTGCTTTGCAGCGCGACTGCAACGGGTTTGCAGTGACGCTGCAAAAGGTGTGCAGTGACTTTGCAGCCGGTCACCAAGCTACCGCATACTCGTAGTGGTCGAACTTAGGCTTGGTGCCTATGCCTACCGCATTGAATACCCGGGCTATCCGCTGCTGTTCTTCGGGAGAGATAGGGCGCTCGCCCTTGCGGCAATGATAGTAATAGCGTTCGCAAGAGAAGCATCCCATCACGCGATGGCGCACGGTGAAAAGCAGCTTGGTGGGTACTTCGTCGAAAAGGCGTGTCATACCGCGGGCATAGTGCAGCTGCTCGCTGGAGCGGTAACGGGCACAAGTGGAGGACCCGGACAAGCTGCCGACATAAAAAGGATTCACCGCACGAACGGACTGTGGCTGGGGGCCTTCACTCTCGGACAACAGTTGTGCCGCTATCGCCCGCAGGCAGGAAGAGGCTTTGGGGCACTTTCCGTTACCCGCAAAGCAGTATTCGTACCCATCGGGCACGTCTTGCAATAATATCATCTTATTAATGATTAATGATTAGTGATTAATGGACGGAGTGCACGCAGATACTTGCCGATGACCTCTGCCGACTCGCTTGTTTCTTTCTCGAATTCGGCGTGCAGTGTCGGGTATCCGGCAAGCAATTGCATCATTCGCTCACGTCCCACGAACTCGGACTTTCCGGTTTCGGGATTCAGTTCGTAATAGACGCGGGCATGCACCAGTCCCGAAGCATTGATGGCGTCTCCCACTTCACCGCCCAATCGTGTGGCATCATCGGGAGTCATGGTACTGGTGGCTGCTTGTCCCACAGGCTGTGCACAGAAGTAAACCTTGCCGCCGAGCCACATGGCAGGTGCATACCACTGCCCGAAGCGATAACGCTTATAGCGCATCTTACGGCAATTGACATAAAGCGAGGTATCTACCCGTACAGCATAACAACGGGACTTCAAATAACGGCAAAGACCGGGATTGTCGTCTACCGTAATACGATAATCGGCACCGCCCATGAGGTAAATCTGGTTCTTTGTACGCTTCTCAATCTTCAGTGTGGTAACCGTATCGCCACGGTTCTCCACCAACTCTTTCAGATTGGAATACATTACCTGTTGCGCCCCCACCGGCAAAACCGCCAGCAACATCAGAACGCCTAACAACCAACTCTTCTTCATATCCCAACCTCCTCTTTTCTGAAACTTTGTTTTAGTGAGCGAAAGGTACATTTTTTATCGGAAGTAGACAAAAAATCGCGGAAAAAACAATTGGAAATGTATATCTTTGCCTTAAACTTAACATGTATGGAGCAAATAAATACGATAGATAAAATCAGCGCCGTCTACCGCAACACGGCAGAAGAGGCAAGACAAGAACTGAATAAAGTACAACAGAAGATTTACCGCATCGGCAGCCTGCGCCTGCTGCTATTTGTGGCAGGAGTAGTAGGAATTATCTATTTCTGGAGCGAGAGCTGGGGTATACTGGCCTGCATTGCCCTCATCACCCTACTGCCGTTCCTATTTTTAATGAAATACCACAACCGGCTGTTCCATCGCAAGGACTATCTAGAAAAGAAGATGGAAATCAACGAGCAGGAACTCGCCGCTCTGGATTACGATACGTCTTCTTTCGATGACGGCGAAGCATACATCGACCCCACCCATCTCTACACCTATGATTTGGATGTTTTCGGTCCGCATTCCCTTTTCCAGTACATCAACCGTACCTGCACACAGCCCGGGAAACACCGCCTCGCCCACTGGCTGGGGAAACATCTCGAGAGAAAGGAAGAAATCATCCGCCGACAAGAAGCCGTCAGTGAACTGGCTCCGGAACTGAAATTCCGTCAGCGCTTCCGTATCCTCGGCCTGCTGTACAAAGGAAAAGCCGCCGATGAAACAGAACTGTGCCAATGGGCGGAAAGTCCGAGCATCTTCCGGAGCCGGAAATTACTGCGCCTCCTGCCGGTACTGGTGACGGGAGCCAACCTCATCTGCCTCGCACTCGTCATGGCAGGAATTCTGTCCGCAAGTATCTACGGCATCATCTGGACCTGCTTCGTCATCGCCGGCTTCGGCTTCACTGGCAAAGTCACCAAGATGCAGGCCATCTATGGCAAAAAACTGCAAATTCTCTCCACCTACGCCGCCCTGCTCCACCTCATGGAAAAGCAGCCTGCACAAGCCACCCTGCTCAAAGAGATAAGACAACAGATTGACGGAGAAAAACGGAAAGCCTCCCACTCCATCAGCAGGCTGAACAAGCTCATGGATGAACTCGACCAACGCAACAATGTCTTTATGTACGTCATTCTGAACGGCCTCTTCTTCTGGGAACTGCGTCAAATCATGCGCATTGAAGCCTGGAAAGAGCAATATGCCGCTGAACTGCCCGGGTGGCTCGATGCCATCGGACAAATGGATGCGCTCAACTCACTGGCAACATTTGCCTATAATCATCCGGACTATATTTACCCAAAGATAGTTCAAGCGGAAAGAAAGGGAAAAGGAAACCTAAATAAAGAAGAAGAAAGCAATTCTGAAACGGAAGCACCCATCAATGCCCCTTCCTCCTTCCGTCTCCGTGCCGAAGCCCTGGGCCATCCGCTGATGAACCGTGACCGCTGTGTCCGCAATGACATCGACATGGTGAAACGACCGTTTTTCATCATCGTCACCGGCGCCAACATGGCAGGGAAAAGCACCTATCTGCGTACGGTGGGCATCAATTACCTCCTTGCCTGCATCGGCGCCCCCGTCTGTGCTCGCCAAATGGAAATATGCCCGGCCCGGCTCATCACTAGCCTGCGTACCTCGGATTCACTGAACGACAACGAGTCCTACTTCTTTGCCGAACTCAAACGTCTGAAACTCATCATAGACAAGCTGCAGGCTGGTGAGGAGCTTTTCATCATCCTCGACGAAATTCTGAAAGGTACCAACTCCATGGACAAGCAGAAAGGCTCCTTTTCCCTTATCAAGCAATTCATGACTTTGCAGGCCAATGGCATCATTGCCACCCACGACCTGCTGCTGGGAACACTCATCGACCTCTTCCCCGATGACATCCGCAACTATCGCTTCGAAGCAGACATTACAGACAATGAACTGACCTTCTCCTACCGCTTGCGCCCAGGCATCGCCCAGAATATGAACGCCTGCTTCCTGATGAAAAAAATGGGGATTGCCGTTGCTGACTAATCCCCACCACAGTTAAAGTCAAGTCTAACTCTTTGACTGATTATGCTGTTTTACATTTCTCCAGGAAAGTAGATACTGCAACCGCATCGCTACCCGTATAGTAGCGTACGGAAGTTACCGGAGTATACGTGTAAGGCACAAACTGATACAACTGTACAGCCGCAAATTTATTGTCCTGCGAAATCATGACATCCATGCGCACATTTCCACTGCCGCTACTTTTTATTTCAGTCTCGCCATTCAGCTGTTCATTCTCAATCATATCTGTAAGTTTGCCCAAATATTTCAAATCGAAGAAAACACTGCGTTCCTTGGTCACACTGCCCGTCGGCAAATAGACCACTTCCTTCGATTTCCAAAACAGACGGAACACGCCAAGCAAGACGAATGCCGTACCCAGCACCATCAAAGCCATGCTGAGAGTGGAAGATTTATCACTCATCTCAAAAATGGATGCAAAAATAAAAACACCGACCAGCAGCATAGCTACTGAAAAGATAAGTCCTGAAACACTGGTACGCTTTACAATATCGGGATGTGAAGACGCAAAAAGAGTTGCGTCAATAGTTTGAGTTGCCATAATTATAATATGTTTTAATGAATTTATTAGAAATAGAAAATACAGTATTCCCCTGCAAAAACACATAGTCTGACCATACACAAGGGAAAAAGGAAGATTCAATAAAACACTAAATGAGAATACGCCTTAGTGTGAAAATGTAATATTCGCACACCGGCTGGCAACGATAATAGGCAGTGGCATCATAGAGTTTCTCACGATGCAGAGACAAAACAGCCGCTCGCTGGGCCAGTTTGTCAATCCAGTCCTTTAAAGAAAATATATATTCCGTGGTAGAAATACGCTGTATACGGGAGTACGTCAGCGAATGTAATTGTCCACCCATGCCCGCCAGCTCTGCATCCGGCAGATAAGGTAATTGAGGCATCGCAATATAGGCATCAGTCTGCTCATGTACGGCAATAGTATTCTCACTCACAACATTCCCCCCACTTGCCGCTTTATTTGCAAATGCATCGCTTGCAGTCTGCCATAAAGCCAATGCAAGCACCATGAATCCTATGAATCTTAAGAATTTAGCCATATCTATGTGCAAATATAACAGTTTCTACCAGGAATTTGTTTTGTGCACACATCTTTTAATGTTTCTTGGATGATTTATAGGAAAAAAAAGCCGTTCCAAACAAATTGGAACGGCTTCTATATATAAAAAGAATAGTTGAATTATTCAGCTTTAGCTTCCTCAGCAGCAGGAGCTTCGGCAACCGGTGCAGATGTTTCTGCAGCAGGAGCAGCTTCAGTAGCAGCGGCTTTCTTTGAACGGCGGGTACGAGTAGCCTTCTTGGCAACCTTTTCCTTAGCCATATTTTCGTTGTAGTCAACGAGTTCAATGAAGCACATTTCTGCGTTGTCACCCAAACGGTTACCAGTCTTGATAATACGAGTGTAACCACCCGGACGATCAGCAATCTTCACAGAGATTTCTTTAAACAGTTCAGTTACAGCATACTTGTCTTGCAAATTGCTAAATACAACACGACGGGAATTAGTTGTATCATCTTTAGCCTTTGTAATCAAAGGCTCAACGAACTTCTTCAAAGCTTTAGCCTTTGCAACGGTCGTAGTGATTCTTTTGTGCTTAATCAAAGAACACGCCATATTAGCCAACATAGCGTTTCTATGAGAGGCAGTACGACCCAAATGGTTGAATTTCTTATTATGTCTCATTTTTTATTCTTTATCTAATTTATATTTAGAAATATCGGTTCCAAACGACAGATTCAGACTTTCCAGCAAATCATCAAGCTCGGTAAGCGATTTCTTTCCGAAGTTTCTGAATTTCAGCAAATCCGTCTTGTTGAATTGTACCAAGTCACCAAGAGTCTCTACATCTGCAGCCTTCAGACAGTTGAGGGCACGTACAGAGAGATCCATATCAACGAGCTTGGTCTTCAGCAACTGACGCATGTGCAATACTTCTTCATCAAACTCTTCATTGCCGTCAGCATCATTTGTTTCCAGCGTAATCTTCTCGTCAGAGAAAAGCATGAAGTGATAAATCAGAATCTTTGCTGCTTCTTTCAGGGCTTCTTTCGGATGAATGGAACCGTCGGTAGTAATCTCAAGTACCAGTTTCTCGTAGTCGGTCTTCTGCTCTACACGGAAGTTCTCTACCTGATACTTCACATTACGTATCGGAGTATAAATAGAATCGATAGGAATTACGTTCACATCGGTGCAATATTCGCGGTTTTCGTCAGCAGGAACATAACCACGACCTTTGTTGATCGTAATATCTATCTGCATAGTTGACTTTGAATCTAAATGACAAATAACTAATTCAGGATTTAACACTTCAAATCCAGTCAAATACTTACCTATGTCACCTGCTTTAAATTCACTTGAATTCTCGACCGTAATACTTACTTTCTCACTCTCGAATTCTTCAACTACTTGCTTGAATCTCACTTGTTTCAGATTCAAGATAATGTTAGTAACATCCTCTTTTGCCCCCGGAACACTGGAAAATTCATGCTCAACACCGTCTATCTTGATAGTAGTGATAGCAAAACCTTCCAATGAAGAAAGCAGGATGCGGCGCAGTGCATTACCCACGGTAATACCGAAACCGGGCTCCAACGGACGAAATTCGAATTTTCCGAATCTAGAGTCCGCTTCCAACATTAATACTTTATCAGGTTTTTGAAATGCTAATATCGCCATGAAATTAATTATTATTTAGAATACAATTCTACGATCAAATGCTCTTTAATGTTTTCAGGAATGTCTGCTCTTTCAGGTACATGCAGCAATTTGCCAACCTTAGAGTTATCATCCCATTCCAACCAAGGATATTTGCTATGGTTAAAACCAGCCAGTGAGTTAGCGATAACTTCCAATGATTTGGATCTTTCACGAACACCGATCACCTGACCCGGTTTTACTGCATAAGAAGGAATATTCACAACCTCACCGTCTACAGTAATGTGCTTGTGGCTCACCAACTGACGAGCAGCTGCGCGAGTAGGAGCAATACCCAAACGGAATACGATATTGTCAAGGCGACCTTCCAACAATTGGAGAAGGATTTCACCAGTAATACCTTTAGCAGTCTCAGCCTTCTCAAACAAGTTGCGGAATTGTTTTTCCAAAACGCCATAAGTATATTTAGCCTTCTGTTTCTCACGAAGTTGAACACCGTATTCAGAAGTCTTTCTCTTTCTGGAATTACCGTGCTGTCCGGGAGGATAGTTTTTCTTTGACAATACTTTATCTGCTCCAAAGATACCTTCACCGAATTTACGGGCTATTCTTGATTTTGGTCCAGTATATCTAGCCATTTCTTTTAAATATTTAATTGTTTATTCATGAACTTAATTTGTTGCAGCCGCGATTACAGAGAGAAATTAATGCAATCCAAAAACAAAATCAAGATCATTGTGTAAGTTAAAGGTAAATTAAACTCTACGTCTTTTCGGAGGACGACAACCGTTATGTGGAAGCGGAGTTACGTCAATAATTTCAGTAACTTCGATACCAGCTCCGTGGATAGTTCTAATAGCAGACTCACGTCCGTTACCTGGACCCTTCACATATGCTTTTACCTTTCTCAGGCCAAGATCGAATGCAACTTTAGCACAATCTTGGGCAGCCATCTGGGCTGCATAAGGAGTGTTCTTCTTTGAACCTCTAAATCCCATTTTACCAGCAGATGACCAAGAGATAATCTGCCCTTCACTATTTGCAAGAGAAACAATAATATTGTTGAAAGATGAATGAACATGCAACTGTCCATTAGCGTCTACTTTCACATTTCTCTTTTTAGCTGCAACTGTTTTTTTTGCCATATCAACAATTATTATTTAGTAGCTTTTTTCTTATTAGCAACGGTTTTCTTTCTACCCTTACGAGTACGTGCATTGTTCTTAGTGCTCTGACCTCTAACCGGCAGACCAATACGGTGACGTACACCACGATAGCAACCAATATCCATTAATCGCTTAATGTTTAATTGCACTTCTGAACGAAGATCACCTTCTACTTTGTATTCAGCACCAATGATTTCACGAATTTTAGCAGCCTGGTCATCTGTCCAGTCTTTTACTTTCACATCTCTGTCAACACCAGCCTTATCCAAGATTTTTGCTGAACTACTGCGTCCAATACCATATACATAGGTTAACGCAATCTCGCCTCTCTTATTCTGAGGCAAATCTACACCAACTATTCTTATAGCCATATACTAAATTATTTTTTTTGCAAAAATAATAAATTATCCTTGACGTTGTTTATACTTAGGATTTTTCTTGTTAATAACATACAAACGGCCATTACGTCTAACGATCTTACACTCTGGCGTACGTTTCTTTAAGGATGCTCTTACTTTCATATCTTAATTTTATTTATATCTAAATACAATTCTTCCTTTCGATAAATCGTAAGGAGACATTTCGACTCTTACTTTATCCCCTGGCAGGATTTTGATGTAATGCATCCGCATCTTACCGGAAATATGTGCAGTAATCTCATGTCCGTTTTCTAATTCAACACGAAACATTGCATTAGACAATGCTTCAACTATAACTCCATCTTGTTCTATTGCAGATTGCTTTGCCATATTAATTTCTTAAATTGCTTTATCTCCTAATACTTCTTCAATGAACTCGAATGATGACAATATATCAGCTTCACCAGCACCGACTGCTATCGTATGTTCAAAATGAGCTGCACACTTGCGGTCTTTTGTCCTCACCGTCCAGCCATCACGCTCCATGAGTATTTGTCGGTTACCTAAAGTTATCATCGGTTCAATGGCAATGCACAAGCCTTTCTTCAGCATTGTCCCATAACCACGTTTTCCGTAATTGGGGACCTGAGGATCTTCATGCATTTCCTTGCCTATTCCGTGACCCACAAACTCACGCACCACACCATAAGAATTAGATTCGCAGTGCTGCTGTATCGCATAGCCGATATCACCCAACCGCTTGCCGTGAACGGCATTCTGTATCCCTATGTACAATGCTTCTTTAGTAACCTTCAGTAATTTGCGGACCTCTTCGTCAACTTCACCTACACAAAACGTATAAGCTGAGTCGCCACAAAAGCCATTCATGTAAGTACCACAATCAACAGACACGATATCACCGTCTTTCAATACCACATTATCTCCCGGAATACCATGTACCACTTGGTCATTTACAGATGTGCAAATAGAAGCTGGAAACGGATCACCATATTGATTAGGAAAACCTTTAAAGGTTGGAACAGCACCATTGTCTCTGATGAACTCTTCCGCTACCCTATCCAGCTCTTTTGTTGTCACTCCGGGCCTTATAACCTTAGCTATCTCAGCCAACGTCTTTCCAACAAGCAAATTACTCCTGCGGAGCAGCTCTATTTCATCTTCTGTTTTAAGAAATATCATTCTTCAAAAAAGATTAATATGCAGCTACATTACCACTGCGGCCTTTAATACGTCCGGATTTCAGCAAACCGTCATAGTGTCTCATTAACAAATGACTTTCTACCTGCTGGAGAGTATCAAGCACCACACCCACAAGGATTAACAAAGATGTACCGCCAAAGAATTGAGCAAACTCAGCTTTCACACCGAATATGCCGGCAAACGCAGGCATAATGGCAACCAAGGCCAAGAAGAAAGAACCAGGCAAAGTAATACGTGACATAATCACGTCAATATACTCGGCAGTTTGCTTTCCTGGCTTGATACCCGGAATAAAACCATTGTTTCTCTTCATATCTTCAGCCATCTGAGTCGGATTAATAGTAATTGCAGTATAGAAATACGTAAACAATATAATCAACACTGCAAAAATCAAATTATACCAAAAGCTTGTATGATCAGTCAATGCACGTACGAAACCGCTTGCATCATTCACATTCGAGAACCCAACAAGAGTGATAGGAATAAACATGATAGCCTGAGCAAAAATGATAGGCATCACGTTAGCAGCATTCACCTTCAAAGGAATATACTGTCTAGCACCGCCATATTGCTTGTTACCCACAATCTTCTTCGCATATTGAACAGGAATCTTTCTAGTTCCCTGAACCAAAAGAATAGCGAATGCAATAACAACCAGCAACACAACAAGCTCAATCAGGAACATTACCAGACCACCAGTCTTGTCCGTCATACGGGAAATCAATTCCTGGAATAAGGACTGCGGCAGACGGGCGATGATACCAATCATGATAATCAGCGAAATACCATTACCGATACCCTTATCCGTAATTCTCTCACCAAGCCACAAAATAAACATACTTCCAGCCGCTAAAATAATGGTAGAAGTAAACATAAACAGAGTCCAATCTAATGAAGCATTTAAAGAAGGACCAGCCTGCATCTTAAGATTGAGCAAATAAGAAGGAGCCTGAACCAAAAGAATAAGAATCGTCAGATAACGAGTATATTGATTCATTTTTCTTCTACCACTCTCACCTTCGCGCTGCAATTTTTGGAAATACGGAACCGCAATACCCAGCAGCTGAATCACAATGGAGGCAGAGATGTACGGCATGATACCCAATGCAAAAATAGAAGCATTGGAAAATGCTCCTCCGGAAAACATGTTTAACAAGGCTAAAAGACCTTCGCTTGTCTGTTGATGCAATTGTGTCAGCATTGACGGATTGATCCCCGGCAAAACGACATACGAACCAAAACGGTAGATTGCCACAAACAATATGGTAATGAGGATCCGTTGTCTCAGATCCTCAATTTTCCATATATTCTTTAATGTTTCAATAGCTTTTCTCATTGAATTAGAGTTTTACTACTTGTCCACCAGCAGCTTCGATGGCAGCAACAGCAGTCTTAGAAAATGCATGTGCCTGTACATCCAACTTAGCAGTCAAAGTTCCGTTACCTAATACTTTTACCAACTGGCTTGCAGAAATGAAACCAGCAGCAATGAAGTCACTGATACCTACAGTCTGCAAGTTCTTTGCTTCAGCCAATTTCTGAATTGTATCCAAGTTGATAGCCTTATACTCTACACGATTGATATTTTTAAAGCCAAACTTAGGAACACGACGTTGAAGAGGCATCTGACCACCTTCAAAACCGATTTTCTTAGAGTATCCAGATCTTGATTTAGCTCCTTTATGACCTCTTGTAGAAGTACCACCTAAGCCAGAACCGGTACCACGTCCTATTCTTTTTCTTGTCTTAGTAGATCCCTCTGCAGGTTTTAAATTACTTAAGTTCATATTGTAATTCGTTTTATATTCAACAAATAATTACTTAACAATGGTAACCAAGTGTTTAACCTTATCCACCATTCCAAGAATTGAAGGAGTGCATTCGTGTTCAACCACACGATTCAACTTATGAAGCCCCAGTGCATCAAGAGTTCTCTTCTGATCAGCAGGAGCACCAATTCTACTTTTAACTTGTTTAATCTTTATAGTCGACATATTCTTCCTCCTTATCCTCTAAATACTTTTTCCATACTAACTCCTCTGTTCTGGGCAACCATACGAGCATCGCGCATTTCACTCAATGCCAAGATAGTAGCCTTTACCAAGTTGTGCGGGTTGGAAGAACCTTTTGACTTAGCCAAAACGTCTGTTACACCAACACTTTCCAATACGGCACGCATTGCACCGCCAGCAACAACACCGGTACCGTGAGAAGCCGGTTTAATAAATACTTCAGCGCCACCGAACTTTGCAGACTGTTCGTGAGGAACTGTACCTTTCAGTACAGGCACTCTTGTCAGGTTTTTCTTTGCAGATTCAACACCTTTGGCAATAGCAGCGGTTACTTCACCAGCTTTACCAAGGCCCCAACCGATGATGCCTTCTTCGTTTCCTACTACCACAATAGCAGAGAAACTAAAAGTTCTACCACCTTTGGTTACTTTGGTTACACGATTAATAGCAACCAATCTGTCTTTCAGCTCTATATCGTTTGTAATCTTAACTCTATTATTAAGTCCTGCCATAATGATTAAAATTTAAGTCCACCGTTACGGGCAGCATCAGCCACCTCTTTTACTCTCCCATGATACAAGTAACCATTACGGTCGAAAACAACAGTAGTAATACCTGCTTCCTGAGCTTTTTTCGCAATCAGTTCACCTACTTTAGCAGCTTGTTCCTTCTTAGGCATTTTTTCAGTCATACCCAAAGAAGAAGCGGCAGCCAATGTCTTACCGGACAAGTCGTCGATAATCTGAACATAGATTTGCTTGTTACTTCTAAATACACTCATACGCGGGCATTCAGTAGTACCTGAAATTTTGTTGCGTACTCTATATTTGATCTTAATTCGTCTTTCTATTTTTGTTGTCATAATAATATCAATTTAAATGATTATTTAGCACCAGCTGATTTACCAGACTTTCTACGAATTTCTTCGCCAACAAACTTAATACCCTTACCCTTATACGGTTCAGGCTTACGGAAAGAACGTATTTTAGAGCAAACTTGACCAAGTAACTGCTTGTCGCAAGATTCCAATATAATCAAAGGATTCTTGTTTCTTTCAGACTTAGTCTCAACTTTAACTTCAGGAGGCAACTGTATAAAGATACTGTGAGTATAACCTAAAGCCAGTTCAATGATATTTCCCTGGTTAGAGGCACGGTAACCTACACCGACAAGTTCCAATTCTTTCTTATATCCTTCTGATACACCAACAACCATGTTGTGTACCAATGAACGGTATAATCCATGGAATGCATGCTTTTGCTTAGGATTATCCAGCATTGCATTTTCATTCTCAGCCAAAACAACATGACCGTCTTCGATGGTAACATTGATAGCAGGATTTACATATTGGCTCATTTCGCCTTTGGGTCCCTTAACGGTAACCACGTCATCTTTCAGAGTAACTGTTACTCCAGCGGGAATACTAATGGGTAATTTTCCTATTCTTGACATTGCTAATTCCTCCTATTAATATACATAACACAAAACTTCACCACCAATCTTTAGTTCAGCGGCTTCTTTGTTGGTCATTACACCCTTGGAAGTAGATATTATAGCAATACCCAAACCATTAATAACACGCGGCATGTCTTTATAACCGGTATATTGACGCAAACCCGGAGAAGAGATTCTCTCCAGCTTCTTGATAGCGTTAACCTTGTTTACCGGATCATACTTCAAGGCAACTTTAATTGTACCTTGAGGACCATCTTCTACAAACTTATAATTAAGAATGTAGCCCTTTTCAAAAAGAATCTTAGTGATTTCTTTTTTCAAATTTGAAGCCGGAACTTCCACAACTCTGTGCTTCGCTTGAATAGCGTTCCGCAACCTCGTCAAATAATCTGCTATTGGATCAGTCATATAAAAAATAAATTAAATTAATCAGGCCTACCCTGACAATATTTAAAAAACAAAATTACCAGCTTGCTTTCTTTACACCGGGAATAAGACCGTTAGAAGCCATCTCACGGAACTGGATTCTGGAGATACCAAACTGACGGATATATCCTTTAGGACGACCAGTCAGCTTGCAACGGTTGTGCATACGAATCGGATTAGAATTCTTAGGCAGGTCCTGCAATTTCTGTGCAGCTTCAAAAGCTTCAGCAGGATCACCAGTTCTAACGATTTGCTTCAACGCAGCTCTCTTCTCGGCATATCTGGCTACTAATTTAGCACGCTTTACTTCACGTGCCTTCATTGATTCCTTTGCCATATTATCAATCTTTTTTAGCGTTTTTAAACGGTAAACCGAATTCCTTCAACAAGGCATACCCTTCTTCATCTGTTTGCGCAGAGGTTACAAAGGTAATATTCATTCCGAGAATTCTAGTAATACTATCGATATTAATTTCAGGGAAAATGATTTGTTCCTGAATACCAAGAGTATAGTTACCCTTACCATCGAACTTACTTTCAATACCCTTGAAGTCGCGAATACGAGGCAGAGCTACACGAACCAACTTTTCAAGGAATTCGTACATTCTCTCACGACGCAGAGTTACCATAACACCAATCGGCATTTTCTTACGCAACTTAAAGTTTGCAATATCCTTACGAGAAATGGTTGCCACGGCTTTCTGACCAGTGATAGCAGTCATTTCATTAATTGCCACTTCAATAATCTTCTTGTCAGCAACAGCCATACCCAAACCCTGATTGATAACAATCTTCTTAAGTACGGGTATCTGCATAGAAGAAGAATACTGGAACTGTGATTTCAATGCAGGCGCAATACGGTCTGCATATTCTTTCTTAAGGCTAGCAGTATTACTCATTACTTAATCTCCTCTCCTGATTTTTTAGAATAACGCACTAAAGTGCCTTCAGCACTTACTTTTCTACCAACACGCGTTGCTTTACCAGTCTTTGGATCAACGGGGTTCAAGTTTGACAAGTGGACAGAAGCTTCCTGCTTCACAATGCCACCTTGTGGGTTTTTAGCATTCGGTTTTGTGCTCTTAGACACCATGTTGATACCTTCAACGATTGCGCGGTTTTTATCAACAAGAACCTTCAATACACGACCAGTCTTACCCTTGTCTTCACCGGAGTTTACATAAACTGTATCGCCTTTTTTAATATGTAATTTACTCATTACTCAAATCTTTTACAATATTAAAGTACTTCAGGAGCGAGTGACACAACTTTCATGTTAGTAGCACGAAGTTCACGAGCTACCGGACCGAAAATACGACTACCTCTAATTTCACCTGCATTGTTCAACAACACGCAAGCATTATCATCAAAACGTATGTAAGAGCCATCAGCACGACGGATTTCTTTCTTAGTACGTACGATCAAAGCTTTAGACACTGCACCTTTTTTAATATCACTTGAAGGGATAACGCTCTTAACAGAAACGACAATCACGTCCCCTACTGAAGCATAGCGACGACCTGTACCACCCAAAACACGGATACAGAGAGCCTCTTTTGCCCCACTATTATCACATACTGTAAGTCTGGATTCTACTTGTATCATAATTACTTAGCTCTTTCAATTATTTCTACTAATCTCCATCTTTTAGTCTTGCTCAAAGGACGAGTCTCCATAATGCGTACAGTATCACCGATATTGCATTCATTCTTTTCATCATGAGCATGGTATTTCTTCGTTTTGCTAACGAACTTACCATATATAGGGTGCTTTTCCTTAAATTTAGAAGCAACTGTGATAGTCTTTTCCATCTTGTTGCTCAGCACAACCCCTGTTCTTTCTTTTCTTAAATTTCTTGCTTCCATCAAGCTGATCATTTATTGTTAAGTTCTCTTTGGCGTAATTCTGTTTTCATACGCGCAATAGTCCTGCGTAATTGTTTGATTTGAGCAGGATTTTCCAAAGGAGAAATAGAATGATTAATAACCATTTGGTCATAATTAGCCGTTTCTGCCTCTACTCTTTCTACTAAATCACTAGTAGTCATTTCTTTAATTTCTGCAATTTTCATAACACTTACGCATTTTGATTTTGAATATCATAATCACGTCTTACGACAAACTTCGTTGTAATAGGAAGCTTTTGAGCAGCTAAGCGCAATGCTTCTTTCGCGATTTCGTAAGATACTCCTTCAGCTTCAATAATGATTCTACCTGGAGTCACAGGAGCCACAAATCCCTCTGGAGCACCTTTACCTTTACCCATACGTACATCGGCAGGTTTTCTAGTGATCGGCTTATCCGGGAATATACGGATCCAGATCTGTCCTTGACGTTGCATATATCTTGTCACTGCAATACGAGCAGCTTCAATCTGACGGCCTGTAATCCACTTAGTCTCCAAAGCCTTTATGCCAAAAGAACCAAAGGCCAATTGGTTACCTCTTTGGGCATTACCTTTTTGACGACCTTTCTGTTGTCTTCTGAATTTTGTCTTTTTCGGTTGTAACATAGTTTCCTAAAATTCAAATTCGTTTAGCGATTATTTTTCTTTCTTTTGAAGTTCTTTCCGCCGTTGTTTCCACCATTGTTTCCACGACCACTTTCTTTGCTTTGTGTAAAGTTCGGAGCCAATTCTCTCTTGCCAAATACTTCACCTCTACAAATCCAAACTTTAATACCTAAAAGACCTACTTTAGTCAACGCTTCTGCATGACAGTAGTCGATATCAGCTCTGAAAGTGTGTAACGGAGTTCTTCCTTCTTTATACATTTCAGAACGAGCCATTTCAGCTCCATTCAAACGTCCTGAAATCTGAATTTTGATACCTTCAGCCCCCATACGCATTGTGTTTGCGATAGCCATTTTAATGGCACGGCGATAGGCAATTTTACCTTCTACCTGGCGAGCGATGTTATTAGCAACAATCACAGCGTCCAGTTCCGGTCTTTTCACTTCAAAGATATTAATTTGAATATCTTTGTCGGTAACCTTCTTCAACTCCTCTTTCAACTTATCAACTTCTTGGCCACCTTTACCGATAATAATACCCGGGCGAGCAGTACAAACAGTAATAGTAACGAGCTTCAGCGTACGTTCAATTACGATTCTTGATACACTTGCCTTTGCAAGTCTTGCATTAAGATATTTACGGATTTTGCTATCTTCCAGCAAAGAATCACCGTAATCATTTCCACCATACCAGTTAGAATCCCATCCTCTGATAATTCCTAAACGGTTGCTTATTGGATTAACTTTTTGTCCCATTTACCTTAATTTTGATCTTCGTTATTACTTTTAGAACCAACGAACAACGTTACGTGGTTTGAACGTTTACGAATTCTGTAACCTCTACCCTGCGGAGCCGGTCTCATTCTTTTGAGTGTGGCACCACCATCAACAAAAATCTTGGTTACGAACAGCTCGCCACTTTCAGCTTTACGTTCGTTTTTCTGCTCCCAGTTAGCAATTGCAGAGCGCAGCAACTTTTCCACTCTTGCGGCAGCCTCTTTTGAAGAGAACTTCAAAACGCCGAGTGCTCTGTTCACCTCCATCCCACGAATCATGTCAGCCACGAGACGCATTTTACGGGGGGAAGTAGGAACATTTTGCAATTTCGCAAAATACATGGTCTTAAGGGCTTCTTTTCTTTTTTCAGCCGATATTTTTTTTCTTGCTCCCATTATATTATTACTTTATTATTTCAGATAAATCCTGTTTTATTTTTTCTTGTTACCAGCGTGTCCTCTGAAAGTACGAGTTGGAGCAAATTCTCCCAACTTGTGTCCTACCATATTTTCGGTAACATAAACAGGAATAAATTTATTTCCGTTGTGAACTGCAACAGTATGGCCTACGAAATCAGGCGAAATCATTGAAGCTCTGGCCCAGGTCTTAACTACCACTTTCTTGCCCGATTCATTCATGGCAAGCACTTTCTTCTCAAGCTTAACGTTAATATACGGACCTTTTTTTAATGAACGACTCATAATTTACTCAATTAATCAGATTACTTCTTTCTTCTCTCAATAATATACTTAGACGATTGTTTCTTCGGAGCTCTTGTCTTAAGACCCTTAGCATACAATCCCTTACGAGATCTCGGGTGTCCTCCTGAAGCACGTCCTTCACCACCACCCATCGGGTGATCAACCGGGTTCATAACAACACCACGGTTACGCGGACGACGTCCTAACCAGCGAGAACGTCCAGCTTTACCCGAACTTTCCAATCCATGATCTGAGTTACCTACACTACCGATAGTAGCCTTACAAGTACTGAGGATCTGACGAACCTCCCCTGAAGGCAACTTGATAACGCAGTACTTACCTTCTCTGGAAGTCAACTGAGCGAAGTTACCGGCCGAGCGAACCAAGGCAGCGCCTTGTCCCGGACGTAATTCGATGTTGTGAATTACAGTACCGACCGGAATATTCTGAAGTGGAAGTGCGTTTCCGATTTCCGGAGCAGCAGCCTCACCTGACATCAAAGTCATACCAACTTGCAATCCGTTGGGAGCAATAATATATCTTTTTTCTCCATCTGCATAAAACAACAAAGCAATACGAGCCGAACGATTCGGATCATATTCAATTGTTTTAACCACTGCAGGCACACCGTCTTTATTTCTCTTGAAATCTACGATACGAATAATCTTCTTACTACCGCCACCGATGTAGCGCATAGTCATCTTACCTTCATTGTTACGACCACCTGAAGATTTCTTACCAAATACAAGAGACTTTTCTGGTACCCGTGCAGTAATCTCTTCGTAAGTACCAATAATTTTATGTCTTTGCCCCGGTGTTGTGGGCTTAAATTTACGTACTGCCATTTTTATTAAATATTGCTATAAAAATCAATAGTATCTCCTTCTTTCAATGTCACGATTGCCTTTTTGAAAGCATTCGTACGTCCATTGATGATACCTGCTTTTGTATAACGGCTCTTATTTTTGCCAGCATACTTCACAGTATTCACATCAACTACTGTAACATTATAAAGAGCTTCAACTTCCTTCTTAATTTCCAGTTTGTTAGCATCAGGACGCACAACGAAGCCGAAACGATTCAGCTTATCAGTGATTGTAGTCATTTTCTCTGTTACCAACGGTTTAATAATAATTCCCATTATTTAAGCCTCCTTTTTAAATTAAGATATTGTCAATAGCCTTCAGAGAGTTTTCTGTAAGCACAACAACCCCAGCATTCAATACTCTGTAAGTATTTAATCCTGAGATAGTCTGCACATTAGCACCCTCGATGTTACGAGCTGACAAATATACGTTTTTATTTGCTTCCGGTAAAACTACAAGTAGCTTTTTGTCGGAAACTTTAAGATTTTTTGTCATTGCAACGAAATCTTTTGTCTTAGGAGCTTCAAAAGTGAAATCCTCCACAACAATGATCGCATTGTTTTGCGCTTTATAAGACAAAGCTGACTTACGAGCCAATGTCTTAACTTTTTTATTCAACTTGAAGAAGTAATCTCTTGGTTTCGGACCGAAAACACGAGCACCACCAACAAGAACCGGCGAGTTCATATCACCACGACGAGCTCCGCCACCACCTTTCTGACGACCAATCTTGCGAGTAGAACCGCTGATTTCACTTCTTTCTTTTGATTTATGAGTACCCTGACGCTGATTAGCCATAAATTGTTTTACGTCCAAATAGATAGCGTGGTCGTTGGGCTCAATTCCGAAGATAGATTCGTTTAACGTAACCTTTCTCCCAGTGTCTTCACCTTTAATGTTATATACGTTAACTTCCATTATTTCTCAATTATTACGATTGAACCTTTGCAACCAGGAACAGACCCCTTAATCAAAAGAAGATTATGCTCCGCGATTACCTTTAATACCTGCAGGTTTTGAACAGTTACTCTGTCGCCACCAAGCTGTCCACCCATGCGCATTCCCTTGAATACTTTTGCGGGGTAAGAACAAGCACCAATAGAACCCGGCTTACGAGCGCGGTTGTGCTGACCGTGAGTAGTCTGGCCTACACCACCGAAACCGTGGCGCTTTACCACACCCTGAAACCCCTTACCCTTAGAGGTACCTACAACGTCAACAAAAGTTGTGTCATTGAACAGTTCTACAGTAACAGTGTCACCCAGATTCAACTCTGTTTCAAATTCTTTGAACTCAGCCAAGTGTTTCTTGGGAGTTACTCCAGCTTTTTTAAAGTGCCCCATCAAAGGCTTTGTAGTGTGCTTCTCCTTCTTATCTTGGAAGCCCAGCTGAACAGCTTCATAACCGTCCTTTTCTACAGTTTTCACTTGAGTAACAACACAAGGACCTGCTTCGATAACAGTGCATGGTACATTCTTACCCTCGGCACTGAAAACGGATGTCATTCCGATTTTTTTTCCTAATAATCCTGGCATTTCACTTAATTTTTAATACTTACACTTTAATTTCTACTTCCACACCACTCGGCAACTCCAACTTCATCAGAGCGTCTACTGTCTTAGCTGTTGAGCTATAGATGTCAATCAGTCTCTTGTAAGAAGAGAGTTCGAATTGTTCACGCGACTTCTTGTTAACGAAAGTCGAACGGTTCACGGTAAAGATACGCTTGTGCGTAGGAAGAGGAATCGGACCGCTAACGATAGCGCCCGTTGTCTTCACCGTTCTTACAATTTTCTCAGCTGACTTGTCAACCAAGTTGTGGTCGTAAGATTTCAGTTTGATTCTAATTTTTTGACTCATTACTGTTTTTAGTTATTAAATAGTTATATAAGATGAAGTTCCGCAGGCTAAGAGTCATTCGCTAGCCTACGGGACTTCAAGTTTTTTTTAGATTAAGTCAGCACGGCCTTTCACTTCCTCCAATACTGCCTTGGCAATAGAGTTGGAAACCTGGGCATGGTGAGAATATACCATTGAAGAAGTTGCACGACCAGAAGTGATGGTACGCAATGCTGTTACGTAACCAAACATTTCTGCCAGCGGAACCATTGCCTTCACGATACGTGCACCGGAACGGCTAGATTCCATACCTTCCACCTGGCCACGACGCTTGTTCAAGTCACCGATAACATCACCCATGTTTTCTTCCGGAGTAACAACTTCCAGCTTCATGATAGGCTCCATCAATACCGGACCCGCCTTAGCACAAGCGTTCTTATATGCCTGGATAGCACAGATTTCGAAAGACAACTGGTCAGAGTCAACCGGGTGGAAAGAACCGTCAATCAAAGTTACTTTCAGTGAATCCAGCGGATAACCAGCCAACACACCGTTCTTCATAGCAGTAGTGAAGCCCTTCTGTACAGACGGAATAAATTCCTTAGGGATGTTACCACCCTTCACTTCGTCAACGAATTGCAATCCACCTTCCTTGAAGTCTTCATCAACCGGGCCGATATTCACGATAATATCAGCGAATTTACCACGACCACCAGACTGCTTCTTGTAAACTTCACGCAAATTAACTGTCTTAGTGATAGCCTCCTTGTAGTTAACCTGAGGCTTACCTTGGTTACATTCAACCTTGAACTCACGTTTCAGACGGTCGATAATAATATCCAAGTGGAGCTCACCCATACCAGAGATAACTGTCTGACCAGTCTGTTCGTCAGTCTTAACTGTGAACGTCGGGTCTTCTTCAGCCAACTTAGCCAAACCATTTGACAGCTTATCCATATCTTTCTGAGTCTTAGGCTCAACAGCGATACCAATTACCGGTTCCGGGAAGTCCATAGATTCCAATACAATCGGTGCAGTTTCGTCACACAATGTATCACCAGTATGTATATCCTTGAAACCTACGCCAGCACCAATATCACCAGCACCGATAACTTCTACCGGATTCTGCTTGTTTGAGTGCATCTGGAACAAACGGGATACGCGTTCTTTCTTACCAGAACGAGAGTTATAGATATAAGAACCAGCCTCTATCTTACCGGAATAAACGCGGAAGAAAGTCAAACGACCTACATACGGGTCAGTTGCAATCTTAAATGCCAAAGCAGAAGTCTTTTCGTCTTCGCTCGGTTTACGATCTTCTTCAGCACCAGTTTCGGGATTTGTACCGACAACATTCTCTGTATCCAGCGGAGAAGGCAAGAATGCACAAACGTAATCAAGCAATGTCTGTACACCTTTGTTCTTGAATGAAGAACCGCAAAGCATCGGAACGACAGCCATTTGCACTGTTGCGTTACGGAGAGCTCTCAAAACCTCTTCTTCTGTAATGGTAGAAGGATCATCGAAATATTTCTCCATCAAAGCATCATCAAACTCAGCCACTTTTTCGAGCATCTTATCTCTCCATTCGTTAGCTTCGTCTACCAGATTTGCAGGGATTTCCTCTACTGTATAGTCAGCGCCCATTGTTTCATCATGCCAATAGATAGCTTTCATTTTGATAAGGTCTACCAGGCCTTTGAAAGATTCCTCAGCACCGATAGGGACGACGATAGGACACGGATTAGCTCCCAAAACATCCTTCATTTGGCGAACTACTTCAAAGAAGTCAGCGCCCGAACGGTCCATCTTATTAACGTAAGCGATACGCGGTACGTTATATTTGTCAGCTTGGCGCCAAACTGTCTCAGATTGCGGTTCAACACCACCTACTGCACAGTAAGCAGCAACGGCGCCATCAAGAATACGCAAAGAACGCTCTACCTCAGCGGTAAAGTCAACGTGTCCCGGAGTGTCAATCAAGTTAATTTTATAAGTATCACCGGCATATTTCCAACGAGTGGTAGTAGCAGCAGAAGTGATAGTGATACCACGTTCCTGTTCTTGCTCCATCCAGTCCATTGTAGCGGCACCATCGTGCACCTCACCGATTTTGTGGGTTAAACCCGTGTAAAACAAAATACGTTCAGAGGTCGTTGTCTTTCCGGCATCGATGTGGGCCATGATACCGATATTACGTGTCAAATGTAAATCATGCTTTGCCATTTTCTAATTCCCTTACTTTAAGTTTTTAATCTTCTAATTGGTTAGTCTCTTATAGTATTAGAATCTGAAATGAGCAAACGCACGGTTAGCTTCTGCCATTCTGTGCATGTCTTCTTTACGTTTGTAAGCACCACCCTGTTCGTTGAAAGCATCCATGATTTCAGCGGCTAACTTGTCAGCCATTGACTTGCCACCACGCTTACGTGCAAAGATAATCAAGTTCTTCATTGAAATTGACTCCTTACGGTCAGCACGGATTTCTGTAGGAACCTGGAAAGTAGCACCACCCACACGGCGAGACTTCACTTCCACCTGAGGAGTCACATTATCCAGAGCTTTTTTCCAAATTTCAAGAGCGGATTTCTCTTCGTTCTGCATTTTATTCTTCACTGTTTCCAACGCAGCATAGAAGATTTCATAAGAAGTGTTCTTCTTTCCATCGTACATCAAATGATTCACGAACTTGGAAACTTTTACATCATTGAACACGGGATCCGGAAGGATAACGCGTTTTTTCGGTTTTGCTTTTCTCATTTGTCTGAAAGAATAATGTTTTTCGTTCTTGGTTGTTTACTTCTGTCTTCTTCAACTCTCCCTCCGGAGAATTTACTCAACCTTTAGCATTTCCAACAAACTAAAACGTAAGTTATTACTTTTAATTTTTCTGTTTTTGGGTATCAGGCCACCAGATTATTTCTTCTTAGCAGGAGCTGCTTGACCCGGTTTCGGACGTTTTGCGCCGTATTTGGAACGTCTTTGTGTACGACCTGCAACACCTGCAGTATCCAAAGTACCACGTACGATATGATAACGCACACCCGGAAGGTCTTTTACACGGCCACCACGTACCAATACAATAGAGTGTTCTTGCAAATTGTGACCTTCCCCCGGAATATAAGAGTTCACCTCTTTACCATTGGTCAAACGTACACGAGCTACTTTACGCATAGCTGAATTCGGTTTTTTCGGAGTGGTTGTATACACTCTCACGCAAACGCCACGTCTTTGAGGACAAGAGTCCAAGGCTGGAGACTTTGATTTCTCCACCAGCACTTCGCGTCCTTTTCTTACTAATTGCTGAATTGTAGGCATTTTAATTGTTTTTAGTTATATATTATTGTTTATATTAATTCAGAACTATACACTTTTGGGCTGCAAAGATACTAATAAGTTTTGAATAATCAATGCACTACAAGTTTTTTTTTAATTTTACGCTTCACCCTTGATGTTGGGAAGAGGCGGAAATGTTTGTTCGTCCGGCATGTGAATCGGTCCGAAAGAGCGTTCGTATTTCCCAATATTCTCTTCGAGTGCACGCAGCAAACGCTTGGCATGTTCGGGTGCCAAAACTATGCGCGATTGCACACCAGCCTTTGGCATTCCAGGCATCACGCGAATAAAGTCGAGAATAAATTCCGAACTGGAATGAGTTATAATAGCCAAATTGGCATATGTACCTTGCGCCACTTCTTCCTTCAATTCTATCTGAAGTTGACCGTTGTTGTTTTCTTGATTTTCCATGTTGCACAATTATTTTTAAAATGTTCTTAAAAGATAGACCAAAAGTACTCTTTTTTTTCGGACGATATACATTTAAGTCCCCAAAAGACACATAATAATCCGTCCAGAAAAAGAAGCAAGCCACTACAATCGTTTTGCAGTAGCACTATAACAAACATGCAGAAGCGTTGCAGTACAGAAGGAAGAGGCAAAGATAAAACAGAGAGGGAATACTCCTTCTTATAGAATATTCCCTCTCTCTATTTAATAGAATTATATTGACGTTGTAAGGTTATCCCTCTACTTTCTCGTCTACAGCATAATCAAGTACCGTCTTCTTGTTAGCAAGCATACGGTCGTACTCTTCTTTGGAGCCAACAATAATCTTCTCGAACTCGCGCTGTCCGGTACCGGCAGGAATCAGGTGACCGCAGATTACGTTCTCCTTCATACCTTCCAGACGGTCCACCTTTCCGTTGATGGCAGCCTCGTTCAGCACCTTCGTCGTTTCTTGGAAGGAAGCAGCCGACATGAAGCTTGAAGTCTGCAATGCAGCACGGGTGATACCTTGAAGAATCTGAGTAGAAGTCGCAGGTACAGCGTCGCGCACTTCCACGGGTTTCAAGTCGCGGCGTTTCAACATGGAGTTCTCGTCACGCAACTTGCGGGCCGTCACGATCTGACCAGCCTGCAAACTCTGGGAATCTCCAGCATCCACTACCACCTTCTTTCCCCAGATACGGTCGTTCTCTTCCATGAATTCCATCTTGTCAACAACTTGCTGTTCCAGGAAGCGGGTATCACCCGGCTCGTCAATTTCCACCTTGCGCATCATCTGACGTACGATGATTTCAAAGTGCTTATCGTTAATCTTCACACCCTGCAGACGGTAAACGTCCTGAACCTCGTTCACGATATATTCCTGCACGGCTGTAGGACCTTTGATGGCCAGGATGTCCGCAGGTGTGATAGCACCGTCTGATAACGGAGTACCGGCACGTACATAGTCGTTCTCCTGAACCAAAATCTGCTTGGACAACGGTACGAGGTACTTCTTCACTTCGCCGGTCTTGGAAGTAACGATGATTTCGCGGTTACCGCGTTTCACTTTACCCATGGTAACCTCACCGTCGATTTCTGAAACCACAGCAGGATTAGACGGGTTACGTGCCTCAAACAGCTCAGTGACACGGGGAAGACCACCCGTGATATCACCCGCTTTACCTACGGCACGCGGAATCTTCACGATAACTTCACCGGCCTTTACCTTTTGACCGTCCTCAACCACCACGTGGCCACCTACCGGCAAGTTGTATGTACGGATCAGTTCGCCGTCTTCTGTCATGATGTGTGCGGTAGGCACCTTCGTCTTATCCTTAGACTCAATGATGATGATTTCGCGCAAACCGGTAGATTCATCAGACTCTACCTTATAAGTCACGTTTTCAATAACGCCTTCAAATTCAATCTTACCGGTAGCTTCGGTAATGATAACTGCGTTGAACGGATCCCAACGGGCAATCATCTTGCCCTTCTCTACCATTTCACCGTCAGCAGCATAGAGCGTAGAACCGTAAGGTACGTTGTGGGTAGAAAGAACAATACCCGTGTTGACATCCACGAAACGCACTTCAGCCAGACGGCCTACCACTACCTTTGCAGGTTCGCCTGCTTCGTCAATAACGTCTACCGTACGGAGTTCTTCGAATTCCAAACGGGCAGGGTTCTTAGCCACGATACTTGCGTTGGCAGCGATATTGGCTGCCGTACCACCGGCATGGAATGTACGCAGTGTCAACTGTGTACCCGGCTCACCGATAGACTGTGCAGCAATTACGCCGACTGCCTCACCTTTCTGAACCATGCGGCTGGAAGCCAGATTACGTCCGTAACACTTGGCACAAACACCCTTCTTGGATTCGCAGGTCAATACGGAACGGATTTCAACACTCTCAATCGGGGAATCTTCAATCTTCTGCGCAATGTCTTCGGTAATTTCCTCACCGCCAGCCACAATCAGTTCGCCAGTTGTAGGATGAACAATATCATGTACGGATACACGACCGAGGATGCGTTCATACAGAGTGGCGATGGTTTCGTCATTGTTTTTCAATGCTGTACAAACCAATCCGCGGAGCGTGCCGCAGTCTTCTTCATTAATAATCACATCGTGCGATACGTCAACCAGACGACGGGTCAGGTATCCGGCGTCAGCCGTCTTCAAAGCGGTATCGGCAAGACCCTTACGGGCACCGTGAGTAGAGATAAAGTATTCCAACACGGACAGACCTTCCTTAAAGTTAGAAAGAATCGGATTTTCAATAATCTGACCGCCTTCGGCACCTGCTTTCTGGGGCTTTGCCATCAAACCACGCATACCGGAGAGCTGACGGATCTGTTCCTTAGAACCACGGGCACCGGAATCCAGCATCATGTATACAGAGTTGAAACCCTGGTCGTCGCTTGAAATGGTTTTCATCAAGATGTTGGACAACTCTGAGTTCACGTGTGTCCAGATATCGATTACCTGATTGTAACGCTCGTTGTTGGTGATGAAACCCATGTTATAGTTATTGATTACCTGCTCTACTTCATCATAACCTTTCTGTACTAATGCTTCCTTCTCTTCCGGGATGATGATATCCCCCAAGTTGAACGACAGACCACCCTTGAAGGCCATGTAGTAACCGAGGTTCTTGATCCCGTCGAGGAAGTCGGCTGCCTTGGCAACACCACACACCTTGATTACGTGACTGATGATATCGCGGAGTGACTTCTTGGAGATAATCGTATTGATATATCCTGCTTCTGCCGGAACAATTTCGTTGACAATGACACGGCCCACGGAGGTATCGTGCATCATCTTGTCCACAATGTTGCCATTCTCATCAACGTCTTTCACTATGACGCTTACCGGAGCGTGAATGTCGCACTTACCTTCATTATAGGCAATCAGTGCTTCTTCTGGACCGTAGAATGTCAACCCCTCACCTTTGGCACCTTTGCGCAACTTAGTGATGTAGTACAAACCGAGTACCATATCTTGGGCGGGCACAGTGATAGGAGCACCGTTAGCAGGGTTCAATATATTGTGTGACTGGAGCATCAGCATTTGTGCTTCCAGAATCGCTTCGTTGCTCAGCGGCAAGTGAACGGCCATCTGGTCACCGTCGAAGTCGGCATTAAACGCCGTACATGCCAACGGGTGCAGCTGGATTGCCTTACCTTCGATCATCTTGGGCTGGAATGCCTGAATACCGAGACGGTGAAGTGTCGGAGCACGGTTCAACAGCACCGGATGACCCTTCATCACGTGTTCCAGAATATCCCAGATAACAGGTTCCTTGCGATCTACAATCTTCTTGGCACTCTTTACTGTCTTCACGATACCGCGCTCAATGAGCTTACGGATGATGAACGGCTTATAAAGCTCAGCTGCCATCAGTTTTGGAATACCGCATTCACCCATTTTCAACTCTGGACCTACAACGATTACAGAACGTGCGGAATAGTCGACACGCTTACCCAACAAATTCTGACGGAAACGTCCTTGCTTGCCCTTCAAACTGTCAGAAAGTGACTTCAACGGACGGTTAGCGTCAGTCTTCACAGCACTCGATTTACGAGAGTTGTCGAACAGAGAGTCGACAGCTTCCTGCAACATACGTTTTTCATTACGTAAAATCACCTCAGGAGCCTTGATTTCAATCAATCTCTTCAGACGATTGTTACGGATGATGACACGACGGTAAAGATCGTTCAAGTCAGAAGTTGCGAAACGCCCTCCATCCAACGGAACCAACGGACGAAGTTCGGGTGGAATAACCGGCACAATGCGTACAATCATCCACTCAGGCTTGTTGCGTCCACGTGATGCACGGAACGACTCAACTACCTGAAGACGTTTCAGGGCTTCGGTCTTGCGTTGTTGTGAAGCATCGCTTCCGGCACGATTACGCAGTTCGTAAGACAAAGAGTCAAGATCGAGGTGTGACAGCAAATCGTAGATAGCTTCCGCGCCCATCTTGGCAATGAACTTATTGGGGTCTGAATCTTCGAGGAATTGGTTGTCTTTCGGCAACTTTTCCAGTAAGTCCAGGTATTCTCCTTCTTCCAGCAAGTCGTACTGTGCCACTTCGTCGGACAGTACACCTGGCTGAATGACAACATAACGCTCGTAATAGATAATGGCATCCAGTTTCTTGGTGGGCAGGCCCAACAAGTAACCGATTTTGTTGGGAAGTGAACGGAAATACCAAATGTGAGCCACGGGCACAACGAGCTGGATATGTCCCATACGCTCACGGCGCACTTTCTTTTCAGTCACTTCCACACCACAACGGTCGCAGACGATGCCTTTGTAACGGATACGCTTGTACTTACCGCAATGGCACTCGTAATCCTTGATAGGACCAAAGATGCGCTCGCAGAACAATCCGTCGCGTTCGGGCTTATACGTACGATAGTTGATGGTTTCAGGCTTTAAAACTTCACCACTCGAATTCTCAAGGATTTCCTCAGGAGAAGCCAAACCGATAGAGATTTTCGAGAAATTACTCTTTATCTTGTTATCTTTTCTAAAAGCCATAAATTTATTTAATTGATAATTGACAATGGAAAATTGAAATTGAAAAACTGAAAACCGATAATTGAGAATGGTAACTTGCATTATCCATTCTCAATTATCAATTATCCATTATTCTAAGTTGATGCTCAAGCCCAAACCTCTCAACTCGTGCAGCAATACGTTCAGTGACTCGGGGATACCCGGAGCAGGCATCGGCTCACCCTTCACGATTGCTTCATAAGCCTTGGAACGTCCTACAACGTCATCAGACTTGATAGTCAGGATTTCCTGCAGAATGTGTGCGGCACCGAATGCTTCGAGAGCCCAAACTTCCATTTCTCCAAAACGCTGACCACCGAACTGTGCCTTACCACCCAACGGCTGTTGCGTAATGAGTGAGTACGGACCGATGGAACGTGCGTGCATCTTGTCTTCAACCATGTGACCGAGCTTCAGCATGTAGGTCACACCTACCGTAGCCTGCTGCTCGAATGCTTCACCGGTACCACCATCATACAGCGTTGTCTTGCCGTAACGGGGCAAGCCGGCCTTATCGGTCCATTCGTTCAAATCGTCCAAAGATGCACCGTCAAAGATAGGAGTGGCAAACTTCACGCCCAAGTTCTTTCCGGCACGACCGAGAACGGCCTCGAATATCTGACCGATGTTCATACGTGAAGGCACACCCAACGGATTCAGCACGATGTCTACCGGAGTACCGTCAGCAAGGAACGGCATGTCTTCCTGGCGTACCACGCGGGAAACAATGCCCTTGTTACCATGACGACCAGCCATCTTGTCACCGACACCAATCTTACGTTTCTTGGCAATGTATACCTTGGCCATCTGAATGATACCTGCGGGCAACTCGTCACCGATAGTAATGGCAAACTTCTTGCGCTTCAACTCGGCATCGAGTTCCTTATACTTCTTGATGAAGTTCATCACCAACGCACGAATCAGTCCGTTGGTATGTTCATCCTTCGTCCAGTTGCTCAACTGAACAGCAGTGAAGTCCAAATCACTGAAGTCGGAAGCAGAGAATCTGGCGCCTTTGGAAATTATGTCGGCACCCATGTAATCCTTCACACCTTCCGATGTATAGTTTTCTGTAAGCTTCAACAGTTTGTTTATCAATACTTTCTTGAGATCACCTATCTTGGCATCGAATTCGTCGTCAATCTTCGGCAGCAGAGCCTTGTCGGCCAGCTTGGAGCTGCGAGTCTTAATAACACGAGAGAACAGACGCTTACCGATAACAACACCTTTCAAAGAAGGAGAAGCTTTCAAAGAAGCGTCCTTCACATCACCGGCCTTATCACCGAAGATGGCACGGAGCAGTTTCTCTTCCGGAGAAGGATCTGATTCACCCTTCGGAGTAATCTTACCGATAAGGATATCCCCCGGCTCGATGCGGGCACCCACACGAACAATACCGTTTTCGTCAAGGTCTTTAGTCGCTTCCTCACTTACATTGGGAATGTCAGAAGTCAACTCTTCCATACCACGCTTCGTTTCACGAACTTCCAAAGAATATTCTTCCACGTGTACAGAAGTCAAAAGGTCCTCACGAACCACGCGTTCGTTCAGTACAATAGCATCCTCATAGTTATAGCCCTTCCACGGCATGTAAGCAACCAGCAGGTTCTTACCCAATGCAAGCTCTCCGTCTTCGGTTGAATAACCTTCTGTCAAAATTTGACCTGCAGTAACGCGCTGGCCCTTCTCGCAAATCGGACGGAGGTCAATCGTCATGTTCTGGTTGGTACGGCGCCATTTCGGGATATTATATTCTTTCAATGCAGGCTCGAAGCTTACGAATTCCTCCTCTTCCGTACGGTCGTACAGAATACGGATAGTCGTTGCATCCACGAATTCAACCACACCGTCACCCTCGGCAGTAATCTGCGTACGGGAATCGCGTGCCAGCTGACGTTCGATACCAGTACCTACAATCGGAGCTTCGCTCTTCAACAAAGGAACAGCTTGACGCATCATGTTTGATCCCATCAATGCACGGTTGGCGTCATCATGCTCCAGGAACGGAATCAAAGAAGCTGCAATAGAAGCAATCTGCTGGGGAGATACGTCCATCAATTCCACCTCGGAAGGAGGAACCACCGGATAGTCGGCATCCTGACGGGATTTTACTTTATCACGTACAAAAGTACCGTCATCGTTCAAAGGAGCATTACCCTGCGCAATAATCTTGGCTTCCTCTTCTTCTGCGGTGAGGTAAACCAAACCTTCGTCAGAAAGGTCAACCTTACCATCTGCCACCTTACGGTACGGAGTTTCAATGAAGCCGAGCTCGTTGATTTTCGCAAATACGCAGAGTGAAGAAATCAAACCGATGTTCGGACCTTCAGGAGTCTCGATAGGACAAAGACGCCCGTAGTGAGTATAGTGTACGTCACGAACCTCGAAGCCTGCACGTTCGCGTGACAAACCGCCAGGACCCAGGGCAGACATACGGCGCTTGTGAGTAATCTCGGCCAGCGGGTTGGTCTGATCCATGAACTGTGACAAAGCATTCGTTCCAAAGAATGAATTGATAACGGAAGAGATTGTCTTGGCGTTAATCAGGTCAATAGGAGTAAAGACTTCATTGTCACGGACGTTCATACGTTCGCGGATAGTACGCGACATACGTGCCAGACCGATGGCAAACTGATTGGACAACTGTTCGCCCACTGTACGCACACGACGGTTGCTCAAGTGGTCGATATCATCCACATCCGCTTTCGAGTTAATCAACTCGATGAGATATTTGATAATTTCGATAATATCTTCCTTGGTAAGGACACGCACGTCCATATCGGTCGTCAAGTTCAACTTTCTGTTGATACGATAACGGCCTACATCACCCAGGTCATATCTCTTTTCTGAGAAGAACAAGTTATTGATAACTTCGCGTGCACTGGCATCATCGGCTGGGTCTGCATTACGCAGCTGGCGGTAGATGTAGAGTACAGCTTCTTTTTCCGAGTTACTCGGGTCCTTCTGCAGAGTATTATATATAATAGAATAGTCAGACTGGTTCGGTTCTTCCTTGTGTACGAGGATATTCTGAACACCCGACTCTAATATAATATCAACATGTTCCGGCTCGATTACAGTTTCACGATCGATAACGACTTCGTTACGCTCGATGGAAACAACTTCACCGGTATCTTCGTCTACAAAATCCTCAATCCATGTTTTCAACACACGTGCGGCCAACTTACGTCCCACCATCTTCTTGAGATTCGTCTTGTTTACCTTCACGTCTTCCGCCAAATTAAAGATCTCGAGAATGTCCTTGTCATTCTCAAAACCGATGGCTCTCAGCAAAGTAGTAACCGGCAATTTCTTCTTACGGTCAATGTAGGCATACATGACGTTGTTGATGTCGGTGGCAAACTCAATCCACGAACCCTTGAACGGGATGATACGGGCTGAGTACAACTTGGTACCGTTGGCATGTACGCTCTGTCCGAAAAATACGCCCGGTGAACGGTGAAGTTGGGATACAACCACACGTTCCGCACCGTTGATGACGAATGTCGCCTTATCCGTCATGTAAGGAATGGGACCTAGGAACACGTCCTGAATGACCGTGTCAAAATCTTCGTGGTCGGGGTCGGTACAATATAATTTCAATTTTGCCTTCAAAGGCACGCTATATGTAAGCCCTCGCTCTATACATTCATCAATGGTATAGCGCGGCGGATCAATATAGTAGTCCAAAAACTCAAGAACAAAATTATTTCTTGTATCGGCAATGGGGAAGTTTTCAGCAAATACTTTATACAGTCCCTCGTTCTTACGCTTCTCGGGTGGGGTGTCCAGTTGTAGAAAGTCTTTGAATGACTTCAATTGTACTTCCAGAAAATCCGGATATTCAAGCGGATTCTTAGTCGAAGCAAAATTAACTCTTTGATTTACAGTATTTGAAGACATCTGTCAATGAATTTGGAGAACTTAATTTGAAATATATACACAAAAAGGTTAAGAATCCTCTTGCGAAGGATTCCTAACCGAATTACCTGATTACCAGGCCAATGTTATTTAAGTTCAACTTCAGCTCCAGCTTCTTCCAATGTTTTCTTCAATGATTCTGCTTCGTCTTTAGCCAAACCTTCTTTTACTACGCTAGGAGCACCGTCTACCATGTCCTTAGCTTCCTTCAAGCCAAGACCGCAAGCTTCCTTAACGGCTTTAACTACCTGAAGTTTAGCTGAGCCAGCGCTCTTCAATACTACGTCGAAAGAAGTCTTTTCTTCTGCGGCAGCAGCACCACCAGCTGCAGGACCAGCAGCAACAGCTACAGCTGCAGCAGCAGGTTCAATACCATATTCTTCTTTAAGGATAGTTGCAAGTTCATTAACTTCTTTTACTGTCAAGTTAACTAATTGTTCTGCAAAAGCTTTCAAATCTGCCATTTTTGTATGATTTTTAATTGTTTAAATACTAAATAAATTGATATAATTCTTTTTCCGAAATTTACGCTTCGGGACGTTCACCAAGAGTCTTGAGAACTCCGTGGAGGGTGTTACCACCTGATTGCAGAGCAGAAATAACATTCTTGGCCGGTGACTGCAGCAATGCAACGATATCGGCAATAACTTCATTCTTACTCTTGATACTTACGAGAGCATCCAACTGGTCAGCACCAACATAGAAGCTTTCTTCTGCATATGCAGCCTTCAGTCCGGGAATACCATTCTTAGCCTTATCTTTGATCAACTTGGCCGGTGCGTTAGCAACGTTGCTGAACATTACGGCAGTTGTACCTTTCAGAGAACCATAAAGCGGAGAAAAGTCTTCTTCCAGGCTTTCCAATGCCTTGTGAAGCAATGTATTCTTAACTACCATCAATTTGATGTCAGCTTTGAAACATTCTCTTCTCAACATGCTGGTTGTAGCAGCATTCATGGCAGTGGTATCCACCAAATAGAAGTGACCGTATTCCTTCACTGTAGCAGCAATCTGCTCAATAATCGTACTTTTATCTTCCTTTCTCATTATTACTCCGTTTTATTAGATTTCTTCTACTGTTTTCGGGTCAATCTTGATGCCCGCACTCATCGTGCTAGAAAGATAAATACTCTTAATATATGTACCCTTGGCTGCAGTCGGTTTCAATTTATTCAAAGTAGAGATGAATTCTTTCGCATTGTCGCGAATTTGCTCAGCGCTAAATGAAACTTTACCGATAGAAGTATGAACAATACCGCTCTTGTCAACCTTGAAGTCGATTTTACCTTGTTTTACTTCTCTTACAGCTTTAGCAACATCCATAGTTACAGTGCCACTCTTGGGGTTAGGCATCAATCCACGAGGACCGAGCACACGACCGAGTGCACCAATCTTACCCATGATGGACGGCATAGTGATAATCACATCAATATCAGTCCATCCACCTTTGATCTTTTCAATATATTCGTCAAGACCAACATAGTCAGCTCCGGCTTCTTTTGCAGCAGCTTCAGCATCTGGTGTACAAAGCACCAAAACGCGTACAACCTTACCAGTACCGTGAGGAAGTGATACAACACCTCTCACCATCTGGTTGGCCTTACGCGGGTCAACGCCCAAACGTACGTCGATATCCAGAGAAGCGTCAAACTTGGTATAAGTGATTTCTTTTACCAACTGAGCAGCTTCCTTGAGAGAGTATGCTTTCCCTGCTTCAATTTTTTCTGCAGCCAACTTTTGATTTTTTGTCAGTTTACCCATTCTAATTGAAGTTTATTAATTATTAACCGGGAACTCCCCTTTTACAGCGATACCCATACTTCTAGCTGTACCGGCAACCATTTTCATGGCAGCTTCTACAGTGAAACAGTTCAAGTCAACCATTTTGTCCTGAGCAATCGTACGAACTTGTTCCCAAGTAATCTCGGCAACCTTCTTACGGTTAGGCTCAGCAGAACCACTCTTTTGCTTCGTCACTTCCAACAACTGGATAGCCACGGGAGGAGTCTTGATTACAAAATCGAAAGACTTGTCTGCGTAGTAAGTGATAATCACAGGAAGAATCTTTCCTGCTTTGTCTTGGGTTCTGGCGTTGAATTGCTTGCAAAACTCCATGATATTGATACCCTTGGAACCCAAAGCAGGTCCTACTGGGGGAGATGGATTTGCCGCGCCTCCTTTAATCTGTAATTTGATTAGTCCAGCAACTTCTTTAGCCATTTTCTAATTGATTTATATATAAACATTAATGAAGAATACTACAGCGTAACACCTGCACTATTCTTTTTCAACTTGCATAAAGCCCAATTCGAGCGGAGTCTTCCGTCCGAATATCTTGACCATGACCTTCAGTTTCTTCTTCTCGGTGTTCACTTCTTCAATGATTCCACTGAATCCACTGAACGGACCGTAATTCACCTTTACAGTCTCGCCGACTACATACGGGATACTCAAGTCTTCACCTGATTCCTGCAATTCGTCAACCGTACCAAGTATACGATTCACTTCCGACTGTCTCAGAGGTACGGGTTTTTCCGAACCACCCAAGAACCCTATCACATTAGGAGTATTTCTCAGATGATGAGCAACCTCACCCACCAGAGCAGCCTCCACCAAAACGTAACCAGGGAGATAACTTCTCTCTTTCACAATTTTCTTACCATTGCGAACCTGATATACCTTTTCGGTAGGAATCAATACCTGAGATACGTAATCACCAAGGTCGCTGTTTTTAATATCAGCTTCAAGGTATTCCTTTACCTTAGCTTCTTTTCCGCTAATAGCACGCAAAACGTACCATTTCTTTTCAATCTCAGACATTTCTTCTTACTTTTAATGTGGATAAACAAATTCCATCAGATGCTGGAAACAGAAGTCCATCGCAAATACTACCACTGCAATTAGTAGGGAAGCATATAAAACAACTACTGCACTGTTAGTAAGTTCAGAATACGTAGGCCACGACACTTTATGAACAAGTTCGTCGTAAGTTTCTTTAAAATAAGCTACAATCTTCTTCATTTCAAAAATATTAGCACGGGAGGAGAGGCTCGAACTCCCGACACCCGGTTTTGGAGACCGGTGCTCTACCAACTGAGCTACTCCCGTTTGTACATAATCAGTTCCCGATGTATACCGGGAACTGATTAAGATTATATTGGTTATTAGTCAAGAATTTCAGTAATCTGACCAGAACCTACCGTACGACCACCTTCACGGATAGCGAAACGCAAACCTACGTTCAATGCTACCGGGTAGATCAGTTCTACAGTGATTTCTACGTTATCACCAGGCATTACCATTTCAGTTCCTTCCGGAAGAGTGATTTCACCTGTACAGTCCATAGTACGCAGATAGAACTGAGGACGGTATTTATTGTGGAACGGAGTGTGACGACCACCTTCTTCTTTCTTCAAAACGTAGATAGAAGCTTTGAACTTAGAGTGAGGTTTAATCTGACCGGGCTTACAAAGAACCATACCACGTTTGATTTCGTTCTTGTCGATACCGCGGAGCAACAGACCTACGTTGTCACCAGCTTCACCCTGATCCAGCAACTTGCGGAACATTTCAACACCAGTTACAACTGACTTCTTGTCTTCACCCAAACCAAGGATTTCAACTTCGTCACCTACATGGATAACACCAGCTTCGATACGACCAGTAGCTACAGTACCACGACCAGTGATTGAGAATACGTCTTCAACCGGCATCAAGAACGGTTTGTCAACATCACGCGGAGGCAGAGGAATCCAAGTATCACAAGCTTCCATCAGCTCCATAACCTTCTCTTCCCACTTTTCAACGCCATTCAACGCACCAAGAGCAGAGCCCTGGATAAACGGAGTGTTGTCGCCATCGAATTCGTAAGCTGAAAGCAGTTCACGCATTTCCATTTCAACGAGCTCCAACATTTCAGCGTCGTCTACCATATCACACTTGTTCATGAATACAACCAGTCTCGGTACGTTTACCTGACGAGCCAACAAGATATGTTCACGAGTCTGAGGCATCGGACCATCAGTAGCAGCAACTACGATGATAGCACCGTCCATCTGAGCAGCACCAGTTACCATGTTCTTTACGTAGTCAGCGTGACCCGGGCAGTCTACGTGAGCGTAGTGACGATTAGCCGTTTCATACTCTACGTGAGAAGTATTGATAGTGATACCTCTTTCTTTTTCTTCAGGAGCGTTATCGATAGAATCGAAAGAACGCAGTTCAGAAAGACCTTTCTTTGCCAACACTGTAGTGATAGCAGCTGTCAACGTGGTTTTACCGTGGTCAACGTGACCAATTGTACCAATGTTTACGTGCGGTTTGGTACGTTCGAATTTCTCTTTAGCCATAGCTTTACTTGTTATTTATTTGATTAATAATCAGCTTTTACATTTTTGTGAGCTGTTACCGGGACTTGAACCCGGGACCTCTTCCTTACCAAGGAAGTGCTCTACCGCTGAGCTATAACAGCAAGGAGAATAAGAGTTGTGGGCAAAGATGGATTCGAACCACCGAAGGCGTAAGCCAGCAGATTTACAGTCTGCCCCATTTGGCCACTCTGGTATTTGCCCCTACATTATAAAAAGAACTCTTTTCCTTACTAAATCATCGCAGAGTAAACTTTACCCGAACGATTTCCGTTTTCATATCACCTCCACCTCGTGAAGAAAGACTTATTCCACTCATCCTTGAGCGAGCCTCTTGTCGGATTCGAACCAACGACCCCGAGATTACAAATCACGTGCTCTGGCCAACTGAGCTAAAGAGGCAAGCTAAAAAATGCAACCGTAACGTTCATAGCGTGAGCGAAACGGCTGCAAATTTAGACATTTATTTTTTACCCGCAAAATTTTAGCGGAAAATTATTTGCTCCGTTGCTTTTCCTTGTACTTAACCAGCTGTTTTCCCAAAGCTTCCAGACATAAATCTACCGCTTCTTCAAACGTATCACAAACCTTGTTTGCATAAAACTCACCATTGGGAACCAACACTTTCACTCCGGCTTCTTTATTTTCGGCTGTTTCTGGTTTTACTACCTTTAATGACACCTCTACTTTCTTTATATCGTCGTAAAATTTCTCCAACTTAGCAACTTTCTTTTGAACGAAAGACTGCAATTGCTCTGACGCATCAAAGTGAATCGATTGAATTCTTACTTCCATACTTACCTCCTTTTTACTTTAGGCTCGGGGATGAGCCTGATTATACACTTTTTTAAGCTCTTCAAAAGTAGTATGCGTATAAATTTCCGTTGTCGCCAGACTCTCGTGCCCGAGGAGTTCTTTTATCGAACCTAAATCAGCACCATTGTTCAGCATAGCCGTTGCAAAGGTGTGCCTCAGCACGTGGGGACTTCTTTTTTTTACAGTCACTACCTTCGAAAGGTTTCGTTTCACAAGGCATGCTACGATACCGCGGTAAAGCCTCTTTCCATTCTTCCGGATAAAAAAAGCATCCGAGCGAACCGGAACAGCCTCATTCCGCACATTGACATATTCCCTCATCGAGCGCCCCAGCTCCTCATCAAAAGGTATAAGACGTTGCTTATTCCGCTTTCCTGTCACTTTAACGAGAGAAGCCGAAAAATCAATATCTTTGTCATCCAACCCTATCAATTCTGAAAGTCGCATGCCGGTAGCATAGAACATTTCAACAATCATATGGTCGCGACACCCTTCAAAACCTTCACCAAAATCCATATCATCCAACAACCTATCCATCTCACCTTCTCTCAGAAATACTGGAAGCGGTTTTTTCTTTTTGGGCCCCGTAACTTTTCGTAACGGATCTACCGCAACCTCACCTCTCCTCAAAAGGAATTTATAATATGTCCGGATAGAGCTCAGCTTTCGGTTTATCGTATTAGAAGCAAGTCCTTTGTCCATCAAGGAAGCAATCCATTCACGAACAAGTTCTGCATCTACATCCGATGGAGTCAAGTCCCCCCACATTTCTTCTCCAAACCTCTGCAGTTCAAGAATATCCGTCCGATAGTACTCAATCGTACCTTTGGAATAGTTCCGCTCGTACAGAAGATAGTCAAGAAAAGAATCTGTCAACAACATATCGCTACATATCTAAAATCATGCAACGAATGTATGAAAAAGAATTCAATAATTCAAAGGAATTTACGAATTATTAATCTTCTACTTGCTGAAGTTGTTGAACGTAAACAGCACGTTCTTTCTTAAGTCTTTTAGTCACAGACGGTTTATCGAACTGTTGTCTGCGTCTCAATTCCTTAACTGTGCCAGTTTTTTCAAACTTTCTTTTGAATTTCTTCAGCGCTTTTTCAATGTTTTCGCCTTCTTTTACAGGTACTACAATCATTTTCTTTTAATTAAATGTTAATGGTTTAAAAATCTCACGATCAAATTGAGCGGCAAAATTACACATACTTTCTTTATTCACAAAACTTTCTGCAAAAAAATTACCCATAATTCCTAATTATCAAACGAATGAGCAGAGGGAAAGATGTTTTTATTGAGCCAATCCGCTAAAATCCGTGAAGCATGGCAATTTTTTAAAAGAGAATGTGTAACTTTGAAAGCAGAGAATGGAGAGATTATAAACTCATTTACACGCCTACTTAATTACATTTATAAAAATATGGCTCAGACAATCAATCAACGTATAGATGCTTTACGGGCATTGTTAAAAAGAGAAGGCATAGACGCTTTCATTATCCCCAGTACCGACCCGCACCTAAGCGAGTACGTAGCACCGTACTGGAAATCAAGAGAATGGATATCAGGTTTTACCGGTTCGGCAGGCACGGTAGTGATTACCACCGACAAGGCGGGGCTGTGGACAGATTCCCGCTATTTTCTCCAAGCCGAGCAGCAGCTGGAAGGCAGCGGCATCGACTTATACAAGGAAATGTTGCCCGAAACGCCCAGCATCCTCGATTTCCTGCGGGAGAACCTTACAGCGAATTCAGTTGTAGGTATAGACGGAAAGGTATTTTCCACCACACAAGCCATAGCCCTGCAAGAGGATTTGGCAAAAAACGACATCACCATAAAGAGCATTGCCGACCCGATGAATGAGATATGGACAGACCGCCCTCCCATGCCCGAAGCACCCGCCTTTATCCACGAGATGAAATACGCCGGGAAAAGCTGCCCGGACAAACTGGCTGATATCCGCCGGGAAATGAAGAAAAGCGAAGCAGACGTATTATTGGTGTCGGCATTGGACGAGATAGCATGGGCACTCAACATACGCGGCAACGATGTGCATTGCAACCCCGTAGTAGTGAGCTATCTGATAATCAACGAACAAGAAACACACTTTTTCATCCAGCCCGAGAAAGTAACGGAAGAGCTTTCAGCCTATCTGGAAGAAGCCGGCGTCACCATCCACGCTTATGAGGACACCGAATCCTTTGTGACAAAAATACCGGACGGCAGCATCATGCTCGACATGGGAAGGACGAATTATGCCGTTTATTCTGCCCTCCCCCCTTCCTGCCGGGTACTTGACGAGCGCTCACCGATAGCCTTGCTGAAAGCAGTCCGCAATGACCGGGAAATAGCCGGCATCCACGCAGCCATGCAACGCGACGGAGTGGCACTGGTGAAATTCCTGAAATGGCTGGAGGAGGCCGTTCCCGCAGGCAACGAGACAGAAATCAGCGTAGACAAGAAACTACACGAATTCCGTGCCGCACAGCCACTCTACATGGGGGAAAGCTTCGACACCATTGCCGGGTACAAGGAGCATGGAGCCATTGTACACTACGAAGCCACTCCGGAAACGGACGTGCCACTGAAACCCGAGGGATTCCTGCTCCTGGACTCGGGTGCGCAATACCTGGACGGCACTACCGACATCACCCGCACCATCGCACTGGGGGAACTGACCGAAGAAGAGAAGACGGACTACACCCTGATACTGAAAGGACATATCAACCTTGCCATGGCTGTCTTCCCGGAAGGTACGCGAGGAGCGCAACTGGATGTACTGGCCCGCATGCCGATATGGCAGCACCACATGAACTTCCTGCATGGTACCGGACACGGCGTAGGTCATTTCCTCAATGTGCACGAAGGTCCGCAAAGCATCCGTATGAACGAGAATCCGGTAACCCTCCGGCCGGGAATGGTCACTTCCAACGAACCGGGCGTCTATAAAGCCGGAAGTCATGGAATACGCACAGAAAACCTGATGCTGACCGTGAAGGACCGTGAAGGCATGTTCGGAAATTACCTGAAATTCGAAACCATTACCCTCTGCCCCATCTGCAAGAAAGGTATCATCAAAGAGATGCTGACGGCAGAGGAAACGGCATGGCTGGACAACTATCACCAGCATGTATACGAGAAACTTTCGCCAAGCCTGAACGAAGAAGAACGGGAATGGCTGAAGGAAGCATGCAGTAACCTAACTACTAATCACTAAAAAATGGCATTAATAAAATCAGTAAGAGGATTCACTCCCGAAATCGGGGAGAATTGTTTTTTGGCGGACAATGCGGTTATCATTGGTGACGTCAAGATGGGACGGGATTGCAGCATCTGGTTCAGCACCGTGCTGCGAGGTGACGTAAATTCAATCCGCATAGGAAACGGAGTAAATATCCAGGATGGAAGCGTACTCCATACCTTGTACGAGAAATCGACCATAGAGATAGGAGACCACGTATCCGTGGGGCACAACGTGACCATCCACGGAGCTGCCATCAAGGACTATGCTTTGGTAGGGATGGGTTCCACCATCCTTGACCACGCAGTAGTGGGCGAAGGGGCCATTGTCGCCGCCGGTTCCCTGGTATTGAGTAATACGGTCATCGAGCCGGGAAGCATTTGGGGAGGAGTCCCCGCCAAGTTCATCAAGAAAGTGGACCCGAAGCAGGCCAAGGAGCTGAACCAGAAGATTGCACACAACTATCTGATGTATTCCGACTGGTACAAATAAAGGGAGGCAAGGCCCCCCTAAAAAACAGAGCGATAAAGGGATGCCATTCCATCACCTTTATCGCCCTATCGTTATCACTCTTTACTCTTCTAAAAGTTTATCATACTCATTATCTTATCCGTCGCACCGGCATTGCTGGTCACATAATTGCTTGCATTCATGCCTGATTCGCGCAAAAAGACTTCATCTGTCAGCATACGGTCGAGCAAAGTTTTCAGCTCCTCATAATCCTTCACCGAGAAAGCGCCTTTTGTCTCCAGCAACTGGATGGCCTCCTGAAATTTCTGATACTTCGGTCCGAAAATCACCGGAATGCCATAAACTGCAGCCTCAAGGGTATTGTGGATTCCCACTCCGAAACCACCTCCGATATAGGCAATCTCGCCATAGCGGTAAATGGAAGAGAGCAGCCCGAAGCAATCAATAATCAGGCAATCGGCCTTACGGACATTCTTCTCGTTGGCACGGGTATAGCGCACATAAGGGCGTTTCAGTTTACGGATAATCTCTACCAGATGGTTCTCGTCGATGACATGCGGAGCGATAATCAACTTCACCTCCGGATGCTGATTGAAGTATTCAATAAATAAATCCTCGTCCGGCTGCCAAGAGCTTCCTGCCACAAAAGTCATCGTATTGTTCTTGAAAAGCTCCACCAAAGGCAGACGCTTAGCTTCCTCACAAATCTGCAGCACACGGTCAAAACGGGTATCCCCCACCACCGTGACACGGCTGATGCCTATCTTCGCCAGATAGCGTTTGGAGCGTTCATTCTGCACAAACAAATGGTCGAAGTCGCGCAGCACATGTCTGTACGTACCGCCATACCACTTGAAAAATACTTGCCCGCGACGGAAAATGGAGGAAATGCTGTACACCGGAATACGACGCTTATGCAGTTCGTCCAGATAGTTCTTCCAGAACTCGTACTTGATGAAGAATGCCATGCAGGGATTCACGATATCCAGGAACTTCTTCACATTTCGAGGCTTGTCGAAAGGCAGGTAGCAGACAACGTCTGCCCCCCTATAATTCTTGCGGACCTCATAGCCCGACGGCGAGAAGAAAGTCAGCAGAATACCGTAATCCGGATATTTGGCACGAATTTTCTCAATCAACGGCCGTCCCTGCTCGAACTCCCCCAAAGAAGCGGCATGGAACCATATATAGCGCACGTCCTTCTCCAACTGCTGCCGGAGAAGTTCATAAACCACCCAGTGTCCCTTCATCATCTTTCGGGGCTTACGGCTAAATGGAGCAGCCAGATGCACCAGAATATCGTAGATGGCTATTGCCAAGTCATATAGCATACTATATGGATTAAGGATGAAGAAGATTTATTCACTTTAAAGCATCAACAGCACGCTGTATACGGACCAACGTCTCTTCCTTGCCAATCAGCTCGGTAATGTCGAACATGTGCGGACCTTTACACTCGCCCACCACTGACAAGCGGAAGGCATTCATCACATTTCCCATGTGATAGCCACGCTCGGTAATCCAGCCAATCACAATATCTTCGGAAGGCTTGGAGGAGAAATCCCCGATACCGCGCAGCACATCCATCAATTCAGCCATGATGCGGGGAGTATCTTCCGACCAACGTTTCTTCACATCCTTTGCCGCATATTCCGTGGGAGCTACGAAGAAGAAACGGGTCTGGTCCCACAGTTCCTTTACGAAGTTGACGCGTCCCTTCACCAGTGAAATCACTTTCGTAAGGAACTCGTCGCTATAGTTGGAGGCGTCTATGCCGTTAGACTCCAGCACCGGCCTGAAAAGACAAGCTATCTCCGCATCCGGTTTCATCATGATGTACTCATGGTTGAACCAGATACCTTTCTTATAGTCGAATTTGGCACCCGACTTGCTACAATGGCTCAAATCAAACAATTTCACCAATTCATCCATAGACATCAGTTCCTGGTCATTGCCCGGATTCCAGCCCAGCAGAGCCAGGAAATTAATGACCGCTTCGGGCAGATAACCAGATTCGCGGTAACCTGAAGAGACATCTCCCGACTTGGGGTCATGCCACTCCAACGGGAAAACCGGGAAGCCCAGACGGTCGCCGTCACGCTTACTCAATTTGCCGTTACCCTCGGGCTTCAGCAACAAGGGCAAATGCGCAAAGGCAGGCATGGTATCCTCCCACCCAAAGGCACGGTAGAGCAATACATGCAACGGTGCGGAAGGCAACCATTCCTCACCACGTATCACATGGGACACTTCCATCAAATGGTCGTCCACAATATTGGCCAGATGGTAAGTAGGTAGTTCATCTGCCGATTTATAAAGAACCTTGTCATCAAGAATGGAAGAGTTTATCACCACTTCCCCACGAATCAAGTCGTTCACATGCACATCTTCGTTCGGCTCTATCTTGAAACGCACCACGTACTGCTTACCGGCAGCAATCAGCGCGTCTACCTCTTCTTTAGGAAGGGTCAGTGAATTGCACATCTGCATGCGGGTAGAAGCATCGTACTGGAAATTCGCAATCTCCGCACGCTTTACTTCCAGCTCCTCAGGAGTATCGAAAGCGATGTAGGCTTTTCCGGCCTCCAGCAGAATCTGAACATACTTCTTGTATATTTCCCGACGTTCCGACTGACGGTACGGGCCATGGTCTCCACCGAAACTCACGCCCTCGTCAAACGGGATGCCCAACCACTTGAAAGACTCCAGGATATATTCTTCCGCACCCGGTACAAACCGGTTGGAATCAGTATCTTCAATACGAAATATCAAATCTCCTCCATGCTGACGCGCAAAGAGATAATTGTATAAAGCTGTACGCACACCGCCGATGTGCAACGCCCCCGTAGGACTCGGGGCAAAACGGACTCTGACCTTTCTTTCTGTCATAATCTACCTTACTTATGAATATTTTAGACGGCAAAATTAAACCTTTTTTTCCACACTAATGTTTTTTTTTGTACTTTTCGCAAAAATTTCAGCCGATATGAGTTATTTCAATACCCAAAAAGAGTTCTCACTCAGAGATTTGCTATACAGAGCACTGATATTCATCGGCACTGTGGGGATTATTGTCTATTTTCTGCCACGTGACGGTAAATTCAACTACCAGTTCGACATTGACAAGCCCTGGAAGTACGGACAGCTCATGGCCACCTTCGACTTCCCCATCTATAAGGCCGACGAAGTGGTGAAACGCGAGCAGGACAGTATCCTCGCCGCCTTCCAGCCGTATTTCCAGCTGGACAAAAGCATTGAGAAAAGTGTGCTCGCCAAGTTGAAGGCAGACTATCAGACCCACCTGCGCGGCCTGCTTCCCTCCACCGACTACGTCCGCTTTCTGGAAAGGAAACTCTCTGAAGTATATCGCGCCGGCATCGTTTCCACCGAAGAGTTGAACCAACTGCATAAGGACAGCACAACCGCCATCATGGTCATTAACGACAAACTGGCCAACCAGCAGGACATCAACAAGGTATATTCGGTGAAGGATGCCTATAACTATATACTCACGGCCGATACCGCCCACTACCGCCCGGACATTCTACGGCAATGCTCGCTGAACGAATATCTGTTTCCTAATCTAACCTATGACGAGCAGCGGACAGAGACCGCCAAGAAGGAGATGCTCGACAACTATTCATGGGCCAACGGCATCGTACTGAGCGGACAGAAAATCATCGACCGCGGCGAGATTGTCAGCCAGGAGACATACAACATCCTTGAAAGTCTACGGAAAGAATCCATCAAACGCAGTGAGTCCATCGGGCAAAAACGGTTGATGCTGGCGGGGCAGGTACTGTTTGCCAGTATCTTCATGCTGTGTTTCATGCTCTACCTCGACTTGTTCCGTAAAGATTACTACAAGCGCAAGGGCAGCCTCTCCCTGCTCTTCGCCCTCATCATGTTCTATTGCGTGGTGACGGCCATCATGGTTGCCAACAACATATTCAATGTCTATATCATCCCGTATGCCATGCTGCCGGTCATCATCCGGGTGTTCCTCGACTCACGCACGGCCTTCATCGCACAAGTCACCACCATACTGATATGCTCCATCTGCCTGCGCTATCCGCATGAATTCATTCTTCTGCAACTCTCGGCGGGACTGGTTGCCATCTTCAGTCTGAGGGAGCTTTCACAACGGTCGCAACTGTTCCGAACAGCCTTCCTCGTCATATTGACCTACGCTGCCGTCTACTTTGCTTTTGAGCTGATTACAGAAAACGACTTGACAAAAATCAACGGAAGCATGTACACCTATTTCGTCATCAACGGAGTGTTGCTGCTGTTCACCTATCCCCTGCTCTTCCTGGTGGAAAAGACGTTCGGCTTTACCTCCAATGTCACCCTGGTCGAATTGTCCAACATCAATAACAGCCTGCTGCGCCGCATGTCCGAGACAGTTCCCGGCACCTTCCAGCATTCCATGCAGGTTGCCAACCTTGCGGCAGAAGCGGCCAACCGCATCGGAGCCAAAAGCCAGCTGGTACGTACCGGAGCGCTGTATCATGACATCGGCAAGATGGAGAATCCGGTGTTCTTCACCGAGAATCAGTCGGGCGGAGTCAATCCGCACAAGAATCTGGGCTATGAGCAAAGTGCCCAAGTCGTCATCAGCCATGTGACGGACGGGCTGAAGCTGGCCGAGAAGAACAATCTCCCCAAAGTAATCAAGGATTTCATCACCACTCACCATGGTCGTGGAAAAACGAAGTATTTCTATATCTCCTGGAAAAACGAACACCCCGGTGAAGCCCCCAACGAGGAGGCATTCACTTACCCCGGTCCCAACCCGTTCACCAAAGAGCAGGCTATCCTGATGATGGCCGATTCGGTGGAAGCCGCTTCACGCAGTCTGCCCGAATATACGGAAGAGAGCATCAGCAACCTGGTAGACAAGATTATCGATTCGCAAGTGGCAGAAGGCTATTTCAAGGAATGCCCCATCACCTTCAAGGATATCGCCACCGTGAAGAACGTATTCAAGGAGAAGCTGAAGACTATATACCATACCCGCATCAGTTATCCCGAACTTAAAAAATAAGAACTATGGAAGTGACCAGTAAAGAACAGAAAAGAGCCGAACAACTGCTGCAAAGCCAGCACATCGGACTGCACCAAATCAAGAGTTTCAGTTTCATGAAGCGTTACCACCAGGTTCCCCGCAAAAGCAACCTGGCTGCAAAAGACAAATACGGTCCGGGCATACTGACTTTACATCTAAAGGAAGGGAAAGAAAAAGCAATCTATCTGCCTCCTTTCCGTCACCCTTCCTCGGTCATCCGCTACCTGGTCTCCCAAGAAATCCCCTTCGACAACTACGCACCGAGGGAACGGACAGCCGCAAAGATTCCCACAGAAACATACCAGCGCCCGTCACTCTATATGTTCTGGTTCTTTGTCTTATTCCTAGTGTCCCTTATCTTGGGATATTATTCCGTCAGTGGCAACGTATGGTGGGGCTTCATCCCGGCTATCATTTCGTTTGCATTAAGTCTTTTTTTCATCAGCATGCTGATGACCCGCTTCTGTTACCTGACGCTGGACAATGACGGCCTCATCATACACAGCGTAGGCAGGAACATCCGCTATCCGTACCAAAACCTAAGAAAAGTAAACTTCGACTTTGCCCGCGAACAGAATTTCACGCACGTCATGGAATTGTTGGACAACGATTACCGCTATCGTCTGTTTTATATCGGAAGGGTTTCGAGGAAAAAGCTGAATGAGATTACCGAACGCCTGCAACAAGCCGGAGTGGATGCCACTTGCAGCCTAAACGACAACAAACGGTTCTTCCAGGATACGTATATCAGCCACTAAACAGACGTTAGCCAACAAATAAGCTGCCGGATACGGCATCATTCCCGTTTCGCAGATTTCAGAATGATGCCTTTGCACTTGCTCTCAATTTATTTATAATTGCAGGATAAACCTTTTTATAAATAATTTGAAAATGAGCAGAAATGAAATTACCTTACAAGAGATGTTCTCCTCAGTCATTGGGGAACTCCGGGAAAGCGGCAGGTGGGGAACAGCACACATCTACCAGTCAACGGTGAATGCATTCTCGGTATTCGCCAAATGGCAACCGGTGCCCATGCGCAAGCTGAGCCCGACCGTACTGAAGAGATTCGAAAACTTCCTCAAGCAGAGGAATTGTAGTTGGAATACGGTGTCCACCTATATTAAAGCAATACGCTCGGTTTACAACCGGACAGTGGACAGAAAGCTGGTGCGATATGTACCCAGACTGTTTGAACATGTGTATACCGGTACACGGACAGATAGGAAGAAAGCGCTCGAAGCTTCCGACATAGGCTCTTTGGTGCGAGAGACAGAGATGAACCTGCAGGCCGGTAATTCTCCCAACACCCGACAGAAAACAAAAATTTTCTTTGTATTGATGTTTATGCTAAGAGGGATTCCTTTTGTAGACCTAGCGTATCTGCACAAAAGGGACTTACAAGGAAACACCTTGTCTTATAGGCGCAGGAAGACGGGACGGGCACTAACCGTGTCACTCACACCCGAAGCCATGCAGATGGTGAGAATAATAGCAAACAAGGACAAGGACTCTCCTTATTTATTCCCCATATTACAAAGTGAGGAAGGCACAGAAGCGGCATACCGGGAATACCAGTCGGCACTCAGGGCATTCAACCAACGTTTGGCAGTGCTCAGGCAGTGTCTGGGAATGCAGTCGGCACTCAGTAGTTATGCCGCGAGACATACTTGGGCCACCATGGCTTACCACTGCGAGATACATCCCGGAATCATATCAGAAGCCATGGGGCACTCCTCCATCACAGTGACGGAAACCTATCTGAAGCCTTTCAGCAACAGAAAGATTGACGAAGCCAATCAGAAGGTAATTTCTTTTGTAAAAAACGAAGGATATCCAGTATAAAAGAGATTACTTCTTTTAAGGAAGTAGAGCAAACTTGTTGTTTTTTTTTATAATCTTCAAACAAAGTTTTGAGGAACGGATTGATATCGACTTTACAAAAAAATTCCCAACGTAAGCAATAAACTGAAAGATAGAAGCTTTGATTGAAAATTAGGCACTTTTTCACTTCATAATTTCTATTGTAGCTTTTCTATGATGTTGGGGATTAAGACTATATATTATCTTTCCAATATCCTAACGGACTGATTTTTACTATTCTGAACAAAATCAGCCTATTCCCTCCTTATTCCCTGATTATTAACGAAATTAACAAGATTTCATTACCTGCGAAGTAACGGAAAAAATCATGTAATCAACAGCTATGTGAAAGGGAATGAAAATGAGAGATTATTCACTTTTTTATTTTTTAAATTTATAAATTTAAAGTTTTCAATTATGAACAAGAAGTTTCTAAGTGTGATCCTGTTCAGTGCCTTAATGGTTGGTACTGCAGGAACTTTCACGTCTTGTAAGGACTATGATGATGACATTGATCAGATCAACAATGAGTTGACTGGTATCAAGGCTTCAATCAGCGACTTACAGGCAAAAGTGGGCGATGGTAAGTTTGTTACCAACGTTGTGAAAAATGGTGATGGTATTACAATCACTTGGAGTGATAATACTACTAGCACCATTGGAACCATTAAAGGCGATAAAGGGGATAAGGGTGATGCTGCTACAATCACCATCGATCCAGTTACTAAAAATTTCATCATCAACAACGAAGATACCGGTATTTGCTCTGAAGGTAAGAATGGAGTAAATGGCATCAATGCTAAAGCTCCTTCTATCAGTAAGGAAACCGGTAATTGGGTGACTTACGAATGGGATGCTGAAAAGAATGACTATGTCGGCACTGATACTGGCATTTCTGCCATGGGAGCAAGTACTTATGTCGTAGATAAGACCAGCTATTGGGAACTGCACGTTGCAACAAGTGAAAATGGTGAAGGCGAACCTGCTGTCATCAAATTACCCAAAGCCGCATCTATTACAAGCTTGAAAGCGGTTTCTATTAATGACGGTAAGATTGAAGCTGCTAATGTTACAATGAGCTATGGTAAGGCATTGGGTGCTGATGTGAAATTTAATAATGTAACATATAAGAAAGACGCTATTTTGCTTTCACAGACTAGTACATTAAGTGCTATTGTAAATCCTCAGGATGCCGATGCCACTAAATATGCTTATGTTTTGTCCGATTCAAAAGGTAATATGCCTTTCAAGGTGACTAATCCGGTAGCTAACATGACTGAAGATGCATTGACTCGTGCAGCTTCAGTGAACAAGGGTGTATTCGATATGACTGTAGAGTATCTTTCTACAGCAAATTGTGGTAAATCTGCAGGAACTTATGCTTTAACGACTGAAACTGCCGATGGTTTGGTCGCTTCCACATATGATGTAAAAGTGACAGAAAAGGCTGTTAGTGCAATTTCTGTAACTAGCCTGAAAGCTCTTTCTGTTGACATCAATAAGGAACTTGATTTAATCGGATGCTTCAAAAATACTGCTGTTGCTACTGTTGATGGTACTGCTGTTGCCGATTTGACTCCTTATATCGTTGATTACTATTTTGAAATTGCCGATAAGACTGCTGCAGCAAATCTTGGTGCAACTATATCTGGAAATACGATTAAGGCTGAAAAGGCTGGTAGTCTTAATATTAAAGTAAATTATCTGTTAGTAAATGGAACTGTTGCAGAAGCTGCAACTGCCAAGACTATTACAGTAACCTTTAAATATGTTGCTCCTTCAACAACTTTAGGTGATGTAGAATGGACAGTAAATAAAACTAATGCTGATTTCTTCTTGCCATTGGGTGATATTCAAGCAGCTTTGGCTGGTTCAACTGACACTGACCTGCCTTCTGTTGCAAAGGTTGGAAGCATTACTTGGGCAGACGGCAAGGCTCTTACTGAAAAGACAATCACAGTAAACGGTGTGAAATATGGTAAGGATGGAACTGCATTCGATGAAAGCTGGATTACAACAATTGATGCAAGCACTCTTTATGTTAAAAACAGTGCAGGTCAATATGTTTCAGCGGCTGGCTCTAAGATTCAGACCCCGTTGTACATCAAGTTCAGTTTCGATTACACTAAAGCATTCCCAGCAGAAGAAAGCTATCAAATTGTATTGGGCTTGAAGAAGAAGGGAGCCACAGTAAACGCCTTTGAAATTCCTGTTAAGGTTACTATCAAGTCTCCGGCTGAGTCAGCTGTAACTCCGTTCAGCAGACTGTCTGCTTACTTCGTTGGTGACAACGCTGTAGCTTACGGTTCAGCAGATGGTACAGATGTTACTTATAACTTGTTCAAGCTGTACAAAGACATGGGTGCTGAAAAGACCAATGTAGCGTTTACTGAAACGCTTCACGAAATTGATGGACACACTTGTACACCATGGATTACAACAACCGGTGTTGCGGGTGATATCAGCGTTAAGGTATACGACAATGCTCAGAATGCAGACAACAGAGACAATGTTTACTCAACTCGTGAAATCCAGGCTGCTTACACTGTATTCGGCAACGTTCACATCGCTAAGATTGTAGATAAATTCAACTTGACAGTTAAGTCTGAAATCAAGGAAGGTGCCTTGGAAGCTACTGCAGCTGCAAATGCTTCTGGCAATGGTGTTAGTCCTATCAAGGTTAGCTTGAAGAACATCACTGCTAAGGATGTTTACGGAGAGGCTTATAACTTGACTCAGATGTATAAGAAATCAGGTGCTAATTATGTAGCGGATACAACTGAGCCTATGGATAGTAGAATCCAAAGCGTGAGAGTTGTTTTGGCTGATGACAATGCCAAAGAATATCTGGCTATTGAAGACCATAGTGGAAGTCAGTTTGCTCCGACTGAGACTGATGCTTACTCTTACTTCTCAGTAGTGAAGAAGAGCGCAGAAACTGCATTGCAGAACGATGTTCCATGTAAGGTTTCTCTCGTTGTACTTGATAAGTGGGGTGCTACCACAACCACTACTGTAACAATTACTTTGAAGAAGTAAGATATATAGTACATAGATAGACTTGAGGGTATTCCGATAAAACGGAATGCCCTCTTTTTTTCTCCAGAAATTTATTTTCCATCACTTTGCTTCCACACTTCCACCCACCTCCTGCATCCCCCTATCCATCGGCATTTGAGCTGCTGTGGAAGCAACAAAAAAGGTGGAAGCAAATTTTGCTTCCACCTACTCAAAACGCTATAGTTTTACCGTAACCTACTCGTCTCTACCATAATACCCCGTGCAAGGTACATAAATCGGTTGGTTGAGTTTTCCTGCATTCTCGAGTTTGCCTTCGCTGCGAAGCAGGCGAATATGAAGCTGTGCCGTAGAGCGCATCATTCCGCAGAGGCTCTGAAAATCACTGCGCGTAAGGAACTGATGCGTAGAGAAGTAGCTCGTCAGCCGCCTGTCAATCTCCTTGTCACTCAGTTTTTGGGAATGCTCATTCAGCCCCAGTGGTTTAGCTTTGATAGCGCCTATCTCATTCTTCAGTACCTGGTCGGCACGAAACTTGATGCCCTTCAGCTTAATCTTGGTGGTTTTACGTTTGGTCGCAGCGGTCACCGGCTCCGTGCTAGTCAGTACGGGATGAAAGTAACCGATACCGTCCAGATGCACCTGCCGCCCCTCGGCAAGGTCTTCCCCCATGACGTGCGACAAGGCATCCAGCACCGCCGAAACATCAGTCTTCGTCAACGAACAGCGTTCCTGAATCCGACGTCTCAGTTCGGCAGTACTGGTAGAGCCGTTCAAGCGGATGCGCGGATGAAGTATCTTTTCTTCCCGCTGTTTGTCTTTAGGTTCCGGGAGCTCATACCAATCGAATAAAATTGCCATAGTTCAATGTCTTTTAAGTTGTTGTACAATACGTTCGCGCCCTATGCGGAATAGGTGCGGGTTACGTACTTCATCCGTAAAAGCTTTGGGAAGAGAAACGCCTAACGACCATGAACAGCTCTGCTTACGGTCGTCAAGCGATTGCTTCATGGCCGTAAGCAGAGCTGTTCATGGTCGTTAGGCGTCATCTATTCCCTATACAAAAGTAGACAAACAAAGGGAGAAAAACAAAGGAATGCCTATGTTTTAAAAAAGAAATCCAAAGGTTTCCGATACCACGCTGTATAGTTTGTGGAAGCAGGGATTTATTTAATAATTATTCTACTGAATACTTGTTTTCCGCCTTCTGATATCGTATCTTTACGAGAATTATATTTACTTAAACAAGCTGACAAACAGAATGAAAATTACCTTGATTAGAGCAGAAAAAGAGAGCGGAAAGGAAGCCCTCAGCACCCTGGAAGTGGATGCACTGATTAAAAAACTGAAAACCGAAACCAAAGCCGGACATGTATCGACCCTCCGGGCCATCCTTCCTCAACTGGAGGGTACTTGCGCCCAATACGAACATATAGACAAACTGCCACGCATCTACCCTGCCGTGGAATATAGCCGTACGCAAGAGGGAGAACGGCAGATGAAGAACTATAACGGACTCGTACAACTGGAAGTAAACCGTCTGTCGGGCATTGCCGAAGCGGAATATGTAAAGCGACAAGCCGCCCTGCTGCCACAGACCTTTGCCGCTTTCTGCGGTTCCAGCGGACGGAGTGCCAAGATATGGGTATTGTTTGCCCTGCCCGACGGCACAACGCCGAAGCGGGAGAGCGATGCCGCCTTGTTTCATGCCCACGCCTACCGTATGGCGGTGAAGTGTTACCAGCCCTTATTGCCGTTTGCCATTACATTGAAAGAACCTTCCCTTACACAGAGTTGCCGCATGACTCTGGATGGATATCCTTACTACAATCCTGCCGCTGTGCCTTTCTGCTTGGAACAACCCCTCGGCATGCCCGAGGAAGAGAACTTCCGGCAACGAAAACTCGCAGAAAAGAACCCGCTGTTGCGGCTGCATCCGGACAGTAAAGCCTCGGACACCTTCGCCATACTCTTCGAATCGGCCCTTGACCGTGCATTTCGCGAATTGGACGGCTGGAAACGGGACGAGGATTTACGGATACTGCTGGTGCCTCTGGCCGAACATTGTTTCAAGGCAGGCATCCCCGAAGAGGAAGTAGTCCGCCAGACATTGATGCACTATTACCGGGAAGCGGATGAATTCATTGTTCGTCAAACGATTCATAACCTATATCAAGAGCTTAAAGGCTTCGGGAAAAAGAGCAGTCTGACGCAAGAGCAGGAGAGCGTTTTCCGGCTGGAAGAGTTTATGGGCCGCCGGTATGAGTTCCGCTACAACACCGTTCTGGATGATTTGGAATACCGTCAGCGCGACTCCGTCCATTTCTATTTCAAGCCTGCTGACCAGCGTGCCCGCAGTACGGTCTCCATGAATGCCCTGAAGGAGGGTATCCGCTTATGGGACCGCGACATCAACCGTTTCCTTACTTCAGACCATGTGCCACTCTATAATCCCGTCGAAGAATACCTTTACGATACCGGCCGCTGGGACGGGAAAGACCGCATCCGGGCGTTGGCTGACCTCGTCCCGTGCCACAATCCTCATTGGCGGGAGTTGTTCTACCGCTGGTTCCTAGGCATGGTGGCACACTGGCGTGGAATGGACCGGCAACACGGAAACAATACTTCTCCTCTGCTTGTCGGTTCCCAAGGGTTCCGGAAATCCACCTTTTGCCGCATTTTGCTGCCACCGGAGCTGCGTTTCGGCTATACGGACAGCATTGACTTCAAGAGCAGGCAGGAAGCGGAACGCAGCCTGGGACGCTTTCTGCTCGTCAACATCGACGAGTTCGACCAAATCAACATCAACCAGCAGGGCTTTCTGAAGCATCTGCTGCAGAAACCGGTTGCCAACCTGCGCAAACCCTACGGCAGCACCATCCGGGAGATGCGGCGGTATGCCTCCTTCATCGGCACCAGCAACCAGAAGGACTTGTTGTCAGACCCCAGTGGCACCCGCCGTTTCATCTGCATTGAGGTCACCGGCCCCATTGATACGAATGTCACCATCAACTACCGCCAGCTCTATGCACAAGCTCTGAATGCCGTAGCCAAAGGTGAGCGCTACTGGCTGGATGATGCCGATGAAGCCATCTTGAAGCGGACGAACCGGGAATTTGAACAGCTCACCCCACTGGAACAACTCTTCCACAGCCATTTCCGTGCGGCAGAAGAGGATGAGGAGGGGCAATGGATGATGCCCATGCAGATTCTTTCCGCCTTGCAGACAAAGACGCGGGACCGTCTGGCAATCAACAAGGTTGCCGTATTCGGGCGGACGCTCAAGAAGCTTGAAATACCGAACAAGAAGTCACGGCAGGGGACACTGTATCATGTAATGCCGCTGGATTAAATGCTCTGCAGTAACCCGGCACAAGCATCCTCCAGAATGTCCAGCACATACTCAAAACCTTCGGAACCGCCGTAGTAGGGGTCCGGTACATGGTCGGCATGGGTAAACTTTGTACAGTATTCCGTCATGCGGTGTATCTTGCTCCATTCGGCGGTTGAAGGGGCGCGGTCTTTCAGGTCGTCGATGTTGCGGTCGTCCATACCGATAATCAGGTCGAAGTTGTAAAAATCCTCGGTACGTACGGGGCGCGAAAGATGCGTCAGATTGTATCCACGGCGGGCAGCATGGGCACGCATCCGGCTGTCCGGCAGTTCGCCCTGGTGATAAGACAGAATGCCTGCAGAATCGATTAAAAACTCATCCGCACGTCCGGCTTCTTCTACCAGATGCTTCATGACTCCCTCTGCCGAGGAGGAACGGCAAATGTTGCCAAGGCAAACGAAAAGTATCTTCTTCATATTTCTATAGTTACGAGTTATTTACATCGGGTCTACATCATAATACACTATCAGCGACTTGAAGCGGTCTTCCGCTACCATCTCCTTTTGCACCTGGACGAGCAGTTCGCGGGCACGGGCCATCGGGGCATTGGTTTCTATCTTCAAGACAATCTTTCGGATGAACAGGGTCTGTACGCGTGCTACGGGCGGCTTGTCCGGTCCCAGTACCCGGTTGCCAAAGACGGTGCGGAGCTTGGCGGCCATAGTCTGTGCCATGAGGTCGAGCAGGGTCTCGTTCCGGTTCTTCAGGTAGACATACACCAGGCGGTAGTAGGGCGGGTAGTGGAACATCTGGCGTTCGGCAAGCTGCCCGCCTACCATGGCTTCGTAGTCGTTGGCAATGACTTGCGGGATGATGGGATGGTCGATGCTTTTGGTTTGTAGCACCACCCTGCCGCGCTTGTTCTTCCGTCCGGCGCGTCCGGCAACCTGCGCCATCAGCTGGAAGGCGCGCTCGTAGGCGCGGAAGTCGGGATAGTTCAGCATGGTGTCGGCATTGAGTATGCCCACAATGCTGACGTGGTCGAAGTCCAGACCCTTGGACACCATTTGTGTGCCTATCAGGATGTCCGTCTTGCCTTGCTGGAAATCGGAGATGATGCGCTCGTAAGCGGTACGGGTGCGGGTGGTGTCCAAGTCCATACGGGCTACTCGAGCGTCGGGGAAAAGGGCTTTGATGTCATCTTCTATTTTCTCCGTGCCGAAGCCGCGGTTGCGCAGGTCAGTGCCCTCGCAGGCGGGGCAGATGCGGGGCAGTTGGTAGGTGTAGCCACAGTAGTGGCAGGTCAGTTGGTTCAGCCCCTTGTGGTAGGTGAGGCTGACGTCGCAGTTCTTGCACTTGGGTACCCAGCCGCAGGTGTTGCACTCTATCATGGGGGCGAAGCCGCGGCGGTTCTGAAAGAGGATGACTTGTTCTTTCTGTTCCAGCGCTTCGCGGATGTATTGCAGGAGCAGTGGAGAGAATGGACCTTTCATCATCTTCTTGCGGTGCAGTTCCTTAATGTCTACGGGGATAATCTCCGGCAGTTGTATCTCTTTATAGCGTTCTTTCAGTTCCACGAGGCCATACTTACCGGATGTGGCATTGTGCCAAGTCTCTACAGAAGGGGTTGCCGTACCCAACAGAGTTTTGGCGCCGTACATGGAGGCGAGTACAATGGCTGCATTGCGAGCATGATAGCGAGGGGCGGGGTCTTGCTGCTTGTAGGTGTTTTCGTGCTCCTCGTCCACAATCACGAGACCGAGGTTGCGGAAAGGAAGGAAGACGGAGGAGCGGACGCCGAGAATAATGTCATAGTCTGCTTCCGACAGCTGCTTCTGCCAGATTTCCACCCGTTCGGCATCGGGGAACTTGGAGTGATAGATGCCCAGTCGGGAGCCGAATACGCGTTGCAGGCGCTCTGTGATTTGTGCAGTGAGAGCTATTTCGGGCAGGAGATAGAGCACTTGCTTTCCTTGCCGGATGGTTTCTTCTATCAGATGAATATAGACTTCGGTCTTGCCGCTTGCCGTGACGCCATGCAGCAGGCAGACGTTCTTGCTTTGAAAATTCTCTAAGATGGAGTGATAAGCGCGTTGCTGGTGCTCGTTCAGCGGGTTGACGGGGATGACTTCTTTGAGGAGTGTTTTGTCTATGCGGCCTATTTCCTGCTGGTAGACTTCGAATACACCACGGTCCACAAGACCGTTGAATACGGCAGGGGTGGCGGAGGTGCGTTGCAGCAGTTCGGCTTTGGAGACTTCTTTTATATCTCGTCCGCTGAGGTAGCCGGAGAGTTCCAGGTACTTCATCAGCAGGTCCAGTTGCTTGGGGGCACGGCGCTGCAACTCGTCGAAGAAGATGTGCAGGCGGTGTTCGTTGCGGGCGGCAGTGGTAAGGCGCACTCGGTTTTCGGTCTTAGGCTTATAGGTACGGCGCAATTCTTCCTTTACGAAGATGGCCTCTTTGTCGAGCAGTGACTTGATGACAGAAAGTATGTTCTTGATGCCGGTCTCTTTCTCCAGTTTCGTCACGCATTGCTCCGGGTCGGCAGAGAGCATATCCAGTATCTTCTGTTCCTTCTCCGGCAGGCGGACGTCGGACTCGAAATCGGGGTTGTACTCTACGATTGTTTCGCTTTCCAGCTTCAGGCCGGAGGGTAGGGCGGCTTTGTAGACGTCTCCTTGTGTGCAGAGGTAGTAGTCGGAGAGCCATTCCCAGAACTTGAACTGCCGCGGGAGCAGTATGGGGCGGGCATCCAGCAAGGCGGACACTTCCTTTACTTCGTATTCGGTGGGGGCACAATAGTGCACGTTGCGCACGATGGCTGTATAGTATTTCTTCCGTCCGAATGGCACTACCACCCGGCAACCGGTCTGCACTTCATCCGCCCACTCGTCGGGCAGGGAGTAGGTGAAGCAGCTGTGCAAAGGCAAAGGCAATATGACGTCGGCAAACTTTTTCATCGCGGGGACAAAGATAGTGGAAAGTGGAGGGAGAATGAAATGAACGGGGGCATTTTTTATGCTGAGGAGGGGGAGGAGGCTGTTGTGGATTTGGGATGAAGATAAGGGGGGATATGGGTATTGCAGATTTTATGGGTAGGATGGGGGTAGAAGTATGGGGAAACTGGTGCAAGTGTTTTATAAACTTTGTTCGATGTATTAAAATAAGAATGAGCTAGTTATGGTAAAACTATGGCGTCTTGAATAGGTGGAAGCAAATTTTGCTTCCACTTTTGGGAGTTACTTCCACAGCGGGGTAAATGCCGATGGACAGGGGGATGCAGGAGGTGGGTGGAAGTGTGGAAGCAAAGTAGGGAGAAAAAAGTAGGAGAAAACAATTTTGTTTTCTCCTACCCTCATAAAGTACGGAAGCTTATTTTTTCAGTTAGGCTTCTCTTTCATCAATTACTAAGAATGAAAAAATTATTTCTTAATAACGAAGTATGGATATTCCTCAGGATTTTCGTGTCCGAAGAAGTCTACCATTGTGAACTTCAAGGTTGCAATAACATCAGAAGTCGGTGGATTTTGTCCCAATCTTGAAACAAATACAAATTCTTGAGTAACCGCATCAAATGTTACAGTAAAGTATTCGTCATCCACATTGTTAGAAGCCAAGTGGCATTCTTTGATATTTGCAGCAACAAAAGTAGGCGCGTAATCTATATCACCTTTCTTGAACTTCAGAATATTAGCAAGAGCAATTCTTGTTTCAGAAACGTTATAGATTAAGGATTCCTTAATTGGATTCTTCTTGTCATCAAAGTTCTTCCATTCAGAAGTGAAACCTTCACCACATACAAGTCTCAGTTTGAAGTTCTGGGCAGCCGGGGCTTTTACAGTGTAAGAGTAGTCTGCCGTTTCTGATGAAACATTGCTGTACTTATAGGATACGGTTACATCGTACATCTTTCCTTCTGGTTTATCTGCAAACAGAGCTGCTGCTTTATCCTTGTCATTGTTTACATCGAGATAGAATCCATATCTAGCAGCACTTGCCTTATCAGAGTAGAATACAATCTGCTTTTCTGCGCAAGTGAATGTATAGTTGAAGTCGATGATTGCGTTGGTAGGATCAGAAACGCCATTGAATGCTGTACCCAGATTATGGATAGTAGTATTCCAGTTAGCTTCTGTTACTTCAACAACCTTTGCGCCTTCTTTGTCAAGTTGGTTGGCCTTAGCAGAGAATGCAGCAGGGAATTCTGGCATCTTCTTGGTTATTTCAATGGCAACTTTCTTAACTATTACATTCTTCTTACTATCGGTAAAGTTGAAATACATCTTATAAGTACCATTATCCTTGAACTTATTCAAATTATCCTTCAATGAAATAACTAACTTGCCTTCCTGTCTGTCGAAGTTTTTGACGAAATTTTCATTGTCATTCGGATTATTCTCTATGTCAAATATCAAATTACCTTCCTCATATTCATTATATTTATCTTCAAACAGTTTCAGAAGTTCTTCGTCCAAATCAATCTCAACATCACGTTCGTAATCACCATCAGGAGCATTCCATACCGGTACGTAATCAGCCTTCAACGTAGTAGTCATAGCATCGATGTCGCCTACTGCTACATAGAATGCCTTACCGTCCGGGTCAACCAAAGAACCGTTATTATTTACTGCATATACGCGGAAACCGATAATGTCACCATCAGCCTTCTCTGCATTGATAGACATTTCAATCTTACGGTTTGTCGTAATTGTATTCAGTCCTTCGATATCTGCCTCATAAGAGTTCCATGCCGTGATTTCAGACGGAGCACTTTCTACGGCACGTTGCGCGTCGAGCACTACATAGAAACCATAGATACCACTGATATCCTCATCACTATAACTCAATTCTACGGTAAACTTTTCACCTACTTTTGTAGAGAAGAAAGATTTGCTAGAACCTTCTTTGTCACGGTTATCGCCACCCTTCCAAAGGTCTTGGTCTCTCCATGTGCCATATTTAGTAGTAGCATCAATAGATACATAAGAGCCGTTTTCCTCTATACGGTTTCCGTTTCCATCAACATTCCATTTATAGTCATAGAACAGCTTTTTGCTTGCATCAGCAGTTAAAGTTCCATCTTCAGCATACTGGAAACGGTTACGCAGATCATTCACATCCTTGTCGTTGACCTTGAAATTCAGTTCATACTGCGGTGTATATACAGAACCCAGTGTCAATTCATAACCGGTTGTCACACTACGTTCCACGTCGCCCGGTTTGTCTGTTACTGCTACTGCGTAGAGAATATCCTTCAGTTTCTTCACCGGTTCGTCTTCAGCGTTGCCGCTCTTATAGTCAAACTTTGCAGCTTTCAGCAAATTCTCTTCTGTATAGTTATCCTTGTTCAACTTGAATACGACTTTCCACAGACCATTAGAAGATACACCTCTGGTGGTTACTGTGCCTTTAAACTGCTCCACTTTCTCAACAGTCACCAGTTCATCTAGATTGCCCAGTGCAGAATTGACAAATGAAATCTGTCCTTCGGTCAAGGTGGCATTAGCCGGTGACACACGAATCAATACAGAGTCGCTGATGAATGCTCTTTCACCTTTTTTGAACTCCTTTTGATTAATGATTTCATAAGAATTTGCCTCTACTTCGTCGGAGCTGCCTTTACCAAACACACGGTCTTCTACAGCTTCAGCAGTACGCAAATCCATTATAGAAGGCTCACCTTCAATAATATTGTCAGTTTTGCTGCCGAATGAATAATTCAACAATTCTACATGAGTAACAGCTTTACTGAATGCAGCAGAAATCAAGTCTAATTTAGCGCCTACAACTTCTGTTACTTGTGCTGCAATTTTTGCAGCCATTTCTTCTGTCAGCTCGCCAGCTTGCAATTTTTCCAAATCAGCTTTTAAAGCAGCAATGGCAGCATCGTTGGTTCCTTTATATTCATCCAAAGCGGCAATTTGTGCTTCAATGGCAGCTTTGTTCTTACCAATCTGTTCTGCATTGGCAGCGACATCAGCTTTCAAGGTAGTGATGCTGCTCTGCAAAGCTACATCTGCTGCTGCCAATTTTTCCAATGTTGCTTCAGTAGTAGTTTTGAACTGTTCCAAAGTCTGGATTCTACCTGAAATTTCAGCCAGTTTTTCTTCTATTGCTGCTATACCGGCTTTGTCGGCCTCTTGCAACTCGGCTTTGACTTTTTCCAATTCAGCCTTTGCTGCAGCAATAGCAGCTTCTTGTGCTGCAAGGGCAGCCTTTGAAGCCTCGTCTTTTGCAGCAGCGATTTCACTCTGCAAACCACTTTGTGCAGACTGCAAATTGCTGATTGAGCTCTCTACAGCAGTAATCTTGGCACTCAGACCATTTTGACCGTCGATTTGTTCCTGCAAGTTGTTGATGTCATCATCGTAGTCCTTACAAGACGTAAACGTTCCTGCAGTACCAACCATTAAGGCACTGAACAGGATCACACTTAGAAACTTCTTGTTCATAATTGAAAACTTTAAATTTATAAATTTAAAAAATAAAAAAGTGAATAATCTCTCATTTTATATTCCATTCCTATATCCGTTTTGTTATATGATTTTCCGTTACTTCGCAGGTAACGGAGGAATTTTCCGTGCAAACATAATCGTTTTTCTATAAATGAGCAAATAATAATGCTGTTTTTTTATAATTAATCGAAAAATCTGCATTTAAGCGCACTTTTTTGTTAATGGAATTGTTGTTGCCCCAGCTATTAGCGTATTTGTACGTGTGTTCTGTATTACAGAGGAGTTACCCTTATACATATTATAAATAAGAATTGTATAATTAAAATTGAAGATGAAAGAGATTACCTTACAAGAAATGCTGTCAACTATTATTGGAGAGCTTCGGAAAAATGGAAGATGGGGAACAGCCCATATTTACCAATCCACATTGAATGTGTTTTCCGTATTCAACAACTATCAGAATTTGCATCTGCGCAAACTGAATTCAGTGGTTTTAAAACGTTTTGAAATGTACCTGCGCCAACGGGATTGTAGTTGGAATACCGTTTCCACCTATATGAAAGTCATCCGTTCGGCTTATAACCGAGCTGTAGATTTACGATATGTCCGTTATATTCCCAGGTTGTTTGAACATGTGTATACGGGAACTAAAGCGGACAAGAAAAGAGCATTGGAAGCTTCGGATATAGGAGCTTTAGTTTGCGAGACAGAGATGGATTTGTCCAAAAGGATTCCCTCCTCGAGACTTCAAAAAGCAAAAATGCTATTCGTGTTTATGTTTATGATGCGTGGTCTTCCGTTTGTCGATTTGGCTTTTTTGCGTAAGAAAGACTTGCAAGGTAACGTATTATCCTATCGTAGAAGAAAAACTGGTCACACCTTGCGGGTACTTCTGTCCCCTGAAGCCTTGCAGTTGGTACGCATGGTGTCCAATAAGGACGAAAACTCACCTTATTTATTTCCAATATTACATAGCAAGGAGGGTACCGAAGCGGCTTATAAAGAGTATCAATCAGCTCTGAGACGTTTTAACTATCAGTTATCAACTTTAAAAACACATTTAAACATGAGTTCACATCTTAGCTCGTATTCGGCAAGACACACATGGGCTACAATGGCATATTATTGCGAGATTCACCCTGGAATTATTTCCGAAGCGATGGGACACTCATCGATAAATGTTACTGAAACCTATCTCAAACCCTTCAACGACAAGAAGATTGATGAGGCAAATGAGAAGGTAATTTCTTTTGTGAAAAGCAATGGAATGTCGGCATAGTTTTTTTGCTTTTTATTGATAGAATAGTCTAAATATGTACTTATTTATTCCTCCCGCAAGAGACTTCTCTTGAAGGGAAGGATCGCCTTGTTTGTTTCTCAGCCACCTTTTCTTATGTCAAAGTACTACAAAATAAGACTTTATATTTTCCCCTGCCTTGCAAACCTTTTGAGTCTCTTTCACCTCAATCTTATTTCTTAGTCCTATTATAAGAATTCCACCTATAAGCCCCTCCTTATCTTTATTCATTTAAAATATTATAAACAATTATAGATGTATCGAAACTGTATTAAACATCTTTTTATATAATTGATTAAATATAGATTCCCGTTACCTGCGAAGTAACGGAAAATTTTAACAAAAAAAATAAGAGAAAGTAATA
>OBZD01000076.1_pt1 | contig 115518 bp, 88 predicted proteins | sample 1501551 | NCBI WGS metagenome assembly OBZD01 (sample SAMEA2580221, study PRJEB22360) | human gut metagenome | biome: human gut; feature: human-associated habitat; material: faeces | place: Denmark | collected 2008/2010 | reverse complement strand
TCCGGGGCTATTTGATTAATTGTTTAACTCGTCCCATTTTAACGGGACACTAATGAACGTAATTAATAAATATTGCTCAAACGAGCGCATAAAGAAATTTGTAGATTCAATAAGCAGCAGAGAAGCAACTGATTTGTATGAAACCCTTTGGGGTAATAAGGAAGAGTCAGCCTGTTTCGAAGTTGAAAAGGGTGAAAATGGAAATATCTATATCACCAATGTTGCGGGTATAATTTTCGCAATTGTGGGTTCAAAGTTGAACATACTGAAAAATTGTTTAGAGGATAAAGCTTAAAAAGATGAATGCGTAAAAAAGCTTTCCTAAAAAACATATACATTGTAAAAAGAGAATATTAAAAATTGAAAAAACAATGAGAAAATTTGAAGATCTCAAGATAGCGGTGGCCGGTACTGGCTACGTAGGACTTAGTATAGCAACTTTGCTGTCGCAGAAGCATGAGGTGACTGCAGTTGACGTGATACCGGAGAAGGTGGAGAAGATTAATAATCGTATTTCGCCTATCCAGGATGAGTATATCGAGAAGTATTTCGTTGAGAAGGAACTGAATCTGAAGGCTACTCTTGATGGCGCAAGCGCTTATGCTGATGCTGACTATGTGGTGATTGCAGCTCCTACGAACTATGACCCAGTGAAGAATTTCTTCGATACACACCATATTGAGGATGTGATTGACTTGGTGCTGTCGGTTAATCCAGAAGCAACGATGGTGATTAAGTCAACGATACCTGTTGGCTATTGCCGTTCGCTGTACATGAAGTACGCCAAGAAGTTTGCCGAGATGGGACCTATGGCTGATGGCAAGCGCAGGGAGTTCCGTCTGCTGTTCTCGCCTGAGTTCTTGCGTGAGAGCAAGGCACTGGAGGATAACCTGTGGCCAAGTCGAATCATTGTTGGCTTCCCGAAGATGATTCAGGATGCTGAGTTCGATGAGGAGAACAAGGCTATTCAGACCATTCAGGGCAACCACATGAAGGAGGCGGCTGAGACATTCGCGAAGTTGCTGCAGGAGGGCGCTATCAAGGAGAACATAGACACGCTGTTCATGGGATTGAAGGAGGCTGAGGCGGTGAAGCTGTTTGCAAATACCTATTTGGCTCTGCGTGTGTCGTACTTCAACGAGTTGGATACTTACGCTGAGGTGAAGGGTTTGGACGCACAGGCTATCATTCAGGGCATTGGACTGGATCCACGTATCGGTACGCACTACAACAATCCATCGTTCGGATATGGCGGTTACTGCCTGCCTAAGGATACCAAGCAGTTGCTGGCGAACTATGCCGATGTGCCACAAAATATGATGACGGCTATTGTGGAGAGCAACCGCACTCGCAAGGATTTCATCGCTGATCAAGTACTGAAGAAGGCTGGCTGGTATGACTATTACAGCAATAATCAGTATGCTGGTAACAAGGATAAGGTGGTGATTGGCGTGTATCGCTTGACAATGAAGGCTAATTCGGACAACTTCCGTCAGTCGGCTATTCAGGGTATCATGAAGCGCATCAAGGCCAAGGGTGCTGAGGTAATCATCTACGAGCCAACGCTGAAGGATGGTGACAACTTCTTCGGTTCACTGGTAGTCAATGACTTGGCTAAGTTCAAGGTGATGTCGAAGGCCATCATAGTGAACCGCTATGACGCATGTCTGGATGATGTGCAGGAGAAGGTTTATACGCGTGACTTGTTCAGAAGGGATTAAGGTTCATTAAAGAAATAAAACATTCATGCAGAAAGTTTTGATTTTGATGGATATGCCTTTGTTTCCATATAGGATATATGCCTATAATGGGTTGGCAGACAGAGGATATGACCTCACTGTTGTCTCCGTTAGCAATGAGGATGCTAAATATGACATTCCTCTGAAATTTAAGCATATCAGAATGAGTAAGAAAATGTACGGAGGCTTTGTGAAGTTGAAAAATTTCGGAACCATAAATCCAGATGCATACGATATAATTGTAGTCGATCCGAATCTTAGAATGTTGGATTTTTATAGGTTCTACCGTAAAAAGTATTGGGACAAACTTATAGGATGGGGACATCATAAGGGAAGGACTACAGGCAATAAACTTGCAGAGTGGGTTAGATGGAGTTTCTTTACAAAGTTCAGAGCACTGGTGTTCTATGATTATGAAACTAGGAAAGAGTATGTAGAGCATGGGTTTGACGCAGATCGGTTGTTCGTAGCCAATAATACTCAATATGTTGATTTGTCAATGGTTGACCTAAAAGCTAAGCGTAATAGTTTTATCTATGTTGGCAGAATCCAAGAAAGAAAAGCTATTGATAAAGCGCTGGAGGCTTTTGCAATAGTTAAACAAAAAACAAAAGATACAGACCTCATATTTAAAGTTGTTGGAGGTGGAGATGCAAGTCAACTCAAAGAACTGTGTAAACAGCTCGAAATAGAAGAATCTGTAGTCTTTACAGGAACCATACATGATGAACATTCTCTTGCCGATATTTTTAATAATGCATACGGATATGTGTCGCCTGGTCATGTAGGTTTAGGAGTGTTACATGGGCTTGCTTTTGGAGTGCCAGTAATTACATGCACTGGAAGGAAGCACAGTCTTGAAGTCGTGAATTGTAAGCCTGTGAACAGTTTCTTGGTAGATTTCGATAAGCAGTCGATAGCAGACGCAATGCTAAAACTATGCACGGATGTAGAGTTGTTTGGGAAAATGTCTTTATCAGCACACGAGTATTATACTCAGTTCTGCACCATCGACAAGATGGTGGATGGTGTGGATGATGCTATAAAATACTTGACAAAATGAAAACAGATTTCAACGGATACCAAATTATATACGTAGAGATAGATTCTGTGCTGTTGTTCCGTAATTTTGCTATATATCAGTATTTTAATAATACTAATCTCATGCGAAAGATATGCGTAATGCCAACAAGTGCAGTAAAGAGGATACTTGCTAGGTTTCGTTTATCTAACAGATTGCTGAGATTGAGCCCAAGGTGCTGTGAAAAGCTTTCGGATAGCCAGTATGTATTATCCCTCTGCAACAAGATTTGGGTGGTCAATACTGCAACGAATTGGGTTACTATTATCAACACAGAGCGAGTGGGTTTTAGTACTCCATTGAACCTATGCAGGTGTGGCAACAAGATATTTTGGGGCGATTATGGTGCGAATCCATCGTATGATAGCGTGAATATATATGAACTGAATGAGTGCTTGGAAATGAATACTGTATATACTTTTCCATCGGGTTCGGTTCGTCATGTACACAACATTATTTGGGATGAAGACCAGGGATGTTTCTGGGTTCTGACTGGTGATAATGAAAAAAAGGCTGGCATATATAAAGCTACAAAGGATTGGAAAGAGGTTACGCCATTAAAGACCGGGGAGCAGAAATATAGGGCCGTTGTCGGCTTTCCGTGCAATGGAGGTCTGATATATGCGACTGATTCAGTTGAGCATGAAAACTTTATATATTATGTAGATAGTCAGGGACGAGAATCAATCGTATCTTCGATAAACGGCAGCTGTATATATGGTGGGCAGGTTAAGGATTATTATCTCTTCTCAACAACTGTAGAGTCACCAGAGGGTCGTGGTATCAGTGCCTTGCTTTCAACAAAGCTCGGCGGCGGAATAAAGAATAGGAACGTGGAATTATTGCGAGTGGATAAACATACAAGTGATGTTAACACCGCAAAAGTCTTTAAAAAGGACATTTGGCCAATGAAACTGTTGCAATATGGTGTGGTTACAATACCTTCTGGACAAGAGTATAGTAACGATATCTGGATACAACCTATTGCTTGTAACAAGGTTGATGGCAGTAATATAAACATCAAAGTATGAAATTGAAATACTTATTAGGAATAATACAGAGTCGTGGGGTAAGAAATCTCTCTTATAGGTCATGGTATATGCTACAAACCAAAACCGGTAGGTTGGCAAAACGTTTTCCCACAAGGCCTTCTTATGTAAAACTCCCTTTTCTTGAAGAGTGGAAGAATTCTGATTATTATATTTTCAACGATCGGGCTTCTTTGTCATCTAACAAGGTGCAGAGTGTGCTGCTTAGAGAAAAAGCAGAGAAGATTCTTACTGGAAATCTACAATACTTCAGTGCGGAATGGCATGACCTCGGAAAGGACTGGAACTGGCATGTAAATCCTATAACAGGATTTGAATATGACCACCATCAACACTGGACGCAAATCAATGAACTAAATAAGAAATCGGGTGACATCAAGTTTGTTTGGGAGGCTTCTCGTTTTTGCTTCTTGTATGATATAGTAAGATACGATTACCATTTTGATTTGGACCATTCAGAGTTTGTTGTCAGTAAAATTCTTGATTGGATTGAGAAGAACCCATTGAATTGCGGTCCCAACTATAAATGTAGTCAGGAAATATCTCTCCGAGTCTTGAACTGGTTGTTTGCCCTAAACTTCTATAAGAACAGTACATTTTTAACTGAGGATAGGTGGAACACAATAATACAATCTATTTATTGGCAGATCAACCATGTATATGAAAATATTAACTTCTCACGCTATACGGTAAGGAATAATCATGCCATAACAGAGACAATGACATTGTTTCTTATGGGGTTGATATTTCCAACAATGCCAGATGCGAAGAAGTGGCGAAAGAATGGAAAGAAATGGTTTGAACAAGAGATAAAATACCAGGTAGCGAATGATGGTACATTTATTCAAGATAGTATGAACTATCACCGCGTGTTGATACAATTGTTAACCATAGCCATTTCCATTAGTGACAAAAATGGAGACAAACTTTCAGAAGATATTTATGAAAATGCTCATAAGGCATTGAATTTCCTTTATCAATGTCAGGATGAAGTATCTGGATGGATGCCTAATTATGGATCTAATGATGGGGCGCTATTTTTCCCGCTCTCAAATGCCGATTATCGTGACTATCGACCACAGCTTGATGCTTTGCATGTATTGTTGACAGGACGTAACCTCTATAATGAACAATACGAGGATGCCTTATGGTTTGGTGCAACAGTCAAAAGACATCACTCTATGCCTCCATTGAAAAGAAAATATGGCATAGTACGATTCGAAAAGAGTGGTTATTTCTTGATACGCGAAAAAGATACATTGACATTTATGCGTTGTGGTAAGTGGAATGGAAAACAAGGATGCACGGATGAATTGCATCTGGACATTTGGCATAATGGTGAAAATGTGTTATTGGATGGCGGTTCTTACAGTTATAATACTACTCCTGAACTGGTTCGATATTTTAGCGGTACAGAGTCGCACAACACTGTGATGATTGGTGATAATGATCAGATGATGAAAGGTCCGAGGTTCGTGTGGATGTTTCCACCGACAATATTATGTGCAGATGCGCTTGAAACGGATCACGAATATGTGATTTCTGGTCAAATTGTGGCCTTTAAGCATATGGGTAAGAATATAGCAATCAAAAGAGAAATAAGAAAGAAGAAAGGAGTACATGAATGGTGTGTTTCAGATTGTGTGCAGAATTGTCCAATAGAAGATGCAAGGCAACTTTGGCATAGTGTGTCATCCAATGTGGTGTTTAAATCCAGTTCAGGAACAATTCAAACAGAGGAAGCATTCTATTCAAGTTATTACGGAAAGAAAGAACCTTGCACGAAAACAGTGTTCATATTTAACAATGAAATAAAAACAAAAATTACAATAAGATAATGAAGGTATTATATTTTCATCAGCACTTTACTACTCCTAAAGCAGGAGGCGCTATACGTTCTTACGAATTTGCTAAAAGACTGATTGCTAGAGGACATCAGGTTACGATGGTAACGGGTGGTGACTATAAGAAATTCGGATTGACTCCAACCCATAAGAAAAATATATATCGTGGAGATATTGACGGAATAGATGTTATTCAAATATCAATTCCATACAGCAATAGCGATGGGCTAATAAAGCGTGCCTTGTCGTTTGTTAAGTTTGCATGGAAGGGTGTGCAGATTGCAATGAAGGAAGAGTATGATCTGTTGTTTGCAACGACAACACCACTCACTGCTGGAATTCCGGGTATAGCTGCAAAATGGTTCCGCAGAAAACCCTTCGTGTTCGAGGTTAGAGATCTATGGCCAGAACTGCCAAAGGCATTAGGAATGAAAAACCCCTTGGCTCTGCTTGGTATGAGCATCTTGGAGAAGAGAAGTTATCATGCTGCAGACGCTTGTATTGGTCTCTCACCTGGTATCAGAGAGGGTATTTTGAAACGCAGTCAAAAGGGCAAGAAGGTTGCAATGATTCCTAATGGCTGCGACCTTGATATCTTTACTCCTGGTAGTCGTGCCGATTTTCCTCTCGAAGGTTTTGATCCTACAGATACAATAGCTGTATTTACAGGAGCACATGGTATTGCCAATGGAATAGGTGCTATACTTGATGCTGCTAAGGTCTTGAAGGATAAAGGTAGAAACGATATAAAACTTGTATTTGTGGGCGATGGTAAAATGAAGCCCGCAATGGTCGTGCGTGCCCAAAAAGAGGGCTTAGATAATTGCAGATTCTATGATCCTGTAAATAAAGCAACACTGAAGGGAATTATGTCATCGGCTGATATAGGTCTGATGGTTCTTGCTAACGTGCCGGCATTCTATTATGGAACTTCACCTAATAAGTTTTTTGATTATATTTCATCTGGTTTGCCAGTACTTAATAATTACCCTGGTTGGTTGGCTGATATGATTTCTGAGCATGATTGTGGTGTAGTCGTAAAACCAGAAGACCCTGTGGCATTTGCTGATGGGCTGATTATGCTTGCAGATAATAAAGATAAGCGTGAGGCTTGGGGAAAACATTCTCGTACACTCGCTGAGTCTCAATTTGGGCGAGATCTTCTCGGAAAACAGTTCGTGGACTTCCTGGAGGAGGTATATAATAATGCAAAATAAGATTGACAATATTTTTTTTCAGCTCATACGAGTGTCTCTTGGTCTTGAGCCTTGCCTGCCTGTTTCTCCAACTGATTCTCAATGGATGGATTTGTACGAGATTGCTAAAAAGCAATCACTGATTGGTGTCTGTTTTGCTGGCGTGCAGAGGTTACAAAAGCAATATCAGTCACCCCCAGAGATACTGTACTTGCAGTGGATGGGTATGGCTGCGAAGATTCAGCAGAGGAACCAGCGCATGAATAAACATTGTGCAGAGCTTATATCTCGCCTTGAAAAAGAAGGATTTAAAGCTTGTATTCTAAAAGGGCAAGGTGTAGGTTATATGCTCACCACCTTGCAGACCTTCGACAACCCGGAGATATTGATGTTTTGGCTAGTGGTGGTTTTGAAAAGGTATTTCATTACGCTAAAAGCATATCTAATGAAGCAAATTTTGGTTATCTGAATACCCATCTGAATGTATTTGATGATACAGAGGTAGAACTACATTGGCGACCATGTAATCTGCCTAATGTGTTTGCCAATAATCGTCTGCAAAGGTGGATTGCTGATAACGAGTCTGAAATCTATAATTCTAAGTACGTACTCCCTGGATATGTAACCATAATAACACCTTCTGTTAGATTCAATCGCATATTTATCTTACTTCATGCCTATAAGCACATGTTTGATGAAGGATTGGGTATGAGGCACTTGATGGATTTATATTTTGTATATATGGCTGAACTGCCATCTGTTCCCGATAGAAAAGAATTCAAAGAGTTGACGAAGGATTTCGGAGTCGCAAAATTCACACGAGCTATTATGTGGATCCTTAACGAGGTATTTAGAATGCCAAGTTCATATATAATGATTGAGCCGGATGAGAAGTATGGTCGTATAATCCTAGACAAGGTTATCGCAGGGGGTAATTTTGGACACTATGAAAGCGCAGTAAAGAAATTGTCTCGAAACATTCACATCCAGGCATTATTGACAAGAGTTCAACATAATTGGGATATGCTTATGGCATTCCCTTCTGAGTTTTTATGGTCGCCATTATGGTTGGCTTATCATTTTTTCTGGAAAAGGTTCATAAAGAAGTAAAATCTAGTTTGATAATGTTATACGCAATAGCTCATTTTTTAAGAGATAAATGTCCGTTTATCTGGGACATGATAGATATAGTGAATGCTTGGTTGTTTTCGATGCGATATGGCAAGAAACTGAAGGCGATAGAGAGTGGCATATTGGAACAGTACGCCAAGGAGTGCTGCATGAAGGTTGTGCCGATGTGTGAGGTGCCAACTGAGCAACTGGTGGCATTCTTTGCAGCACAGCCGGGGGAGGCTTATACATTCTTCAAACCTCATGGATTCGATGGGAAGAGCATCAAGAAGTTGCAGCGGAATCGCTCGTTCTTGGCTTATATTCTGATGGACTCAAACTCTTCAAACCTTTCAGACTCTTCAAACCGTCCTGCGATAGCAGGTTACTGTTTCATCCGCAGTTTCTTCCATGGCAAGGGGTTCCGTGGCAGGATGGTGGGCATTGATCATCGTGGCCGTGGGCTGGGTACCAAGATGAACCGTCTGATGAATGATGTGGGCTTCGGTATTGGGCTCAGACTGTTCGAAACAGTGTCGAAGGATAATGTGGCTTCATACCGCTCGGCATTGTCGGCAAGCAATGTAAAGGTGGTGGAAGAGATGCCGCATAATGAAGTGTATCTGGAGATATTGAATGATTAGTCGCAATTTTTCGGGAATTATGGGATTTATAAAATCATTGGCTAAGGCAGTATGGGCGTTTTGCTCGTATCTGTTTTGGCCGCAAAAGAATAAACGTATATGATACTGAAAAGACTTTTTGACATAGTAGCGAGCTTTTGTGGCTTGCTAATACTTTGGCCTGTACTGGTCGTGACGGCGATATTGATTAAGATAAAGATGCCAGGTGGGCCTGCGTTCTTCTGTCAGAAGAGAGTGGGTAAGGATGGAAATTTGTTTACTTGCCATAAGTTCAGGTCGATGACGGTAAAGCATAATGGCTCGTCTGTGTCGGTGTCGGGAGATAGTCGTATCACTCCGTTCGGGGCGAAACTGAGGCACTATAAGATTGATGAGCTGCCGGAACTGTGGGATGTGCTGATTGGTAATATGAGTTTCGTAGGGCCAAGGCCTGATGTGCCTGGGTATGCGGACAAGTTGGAAGGCGAGGATCGCGATGTGCTGAAGCTGAGGCCGGGAATCACGGGTCCAGCGACATTGAAATACCGATTGGAGGATGAGATGATAAGTGAGTATGTGGCGAAACGTCAGGCAGAGGGCGATACAAGAGATTCTCAAGTTATAGCCGTGGAGTACAATGATACGGTTATTTATCCGGACAAAGTCCGCCTGAATTGCTATTATTATCGCAATTACTCGTTTTGGAAAGACATCGAGATGATCTTTGCCACTGTGCTAGGAAAGAAAGTAAGGTATATGGACGAAGAAATATAAATCTGAGTATAAACAATTAGAAAAATAAAAGATTATGGCTGAAGAGCGTAAAACTATTTATTTGTGTCTTGCTCACATGAGCGAAGACGGTATTGAACAGAAGTATGTGAAGGAGGCATTCGATACGAACTGGGTTGTGCCGATGGGACCGAACGTGAATGCGTTTGAGGAGGACCTGCGTAAGTTCGTTACGGGCAACGTGGAGAGTACGGTATATGCTGATTCGCGTTGGCCGGAGGCTACGGCTGCGGCTTGGAACCTGAACCCTGCTCTGAAGGATACCAAGGTGGTGTGCCTCTCGGCTGGTACGGCTGCTGTGCATTTGGCATTGCTGGCGTGTGGCGTTGGACAGGGGGACGAGGTGATTGTGCAGTCGTTCACTTTCTGTGCGTCTTCACATCCAATCACTTATCTGGGTGCTAAGCCGGTGTTCGTGGGCTCAGAAGGCGAGACATGGAATATGGATCCTGTGCTGCTGGAGAAGGCTATCCTCGACCGTAAGGCGAAGACGGGCAGGTATCCGAAGGCGATTGTGCCGGTGGCTCTGTATGGTATGCCGTATAAGATTGACGAGATTATGGCAATTGCAGATAAGTACGGCATCCCTGTGGTGGAGGATGCTGCCGAGGGTATGGGCTCACGCTTCAATGGTCAGGTGCTTGGTACGTTCGGCAGGTTCGGCGTGCTGTCGTTCAATGGTAATAAGATGATTACGACTTCGGGCGGAGGTGCTCTGATTTGCCGTAACGCTGAGGAGGCGAACACAATCATGTGGTATGCTACTCAGGCGCGTGATGCATATCCGTATTACGAACATACGGCTATCGGATATAACTACCGCATGTCGAATGTATGTGCTGGTATCGGCCGTGGTCAAATGACAGTATTGGATGCGCATATCGCACACCATAAGCATGTGCAAGAACTGTACAAGGAACTGCTTGCTGACGTGCCAGGAGTACACCTTCACGAACAGCCTGCCGATCCTCGCTACGATGCAAACTTCTGGCTGTGTGCAGCAACCATCGATAATGATGTGCACGTGAAGGGTCAGGAGGATGCGTACAAAGAGGTGATTAAGACTGCCGTGGGTGGTGCTGCCGGTGTTATCAAGGCGGTAGATAGCGCCACCACCGACTGCCAGCCAAATGAGAACGTAGAAGCCCTTCGCGTGTTCATGCTCAGCAAGAAAGTCGAGTGCCGCCCAGTGTGGAAGCCTATGCACAAGCAGCCGGTGTATGCCGGATGCGACACATACACCAACGGCATCGAAGAGGATCTTTTCAAGGTCGGCTTCTGCCTCCCAGCAGGTCCGTACGTTTCAGACGATGATGTCCGCTACATTGTAGATTGCATTAAAGAAGCAATCGCTGATTAATGTCTAAGAAGTCATCAATGATTTCATTTCAAACAATATGGAGAGGTATGTGCAAACTCTGTGCATACCTCTTCGTCCCTCAAATGGGAAGACAAAGGCACAGAATGGAACAACTCAAGAAGGACATCACCTACATCATTGGTAACGAACGTGCTGAAGGTAGTATCGCTCCTGTGTCTCCGCTGTATATCTCTCGTGTACTCAATGTGCCATTAAAGGATGTTGAGAAATGTATGAAGGAGATATAGAAAGATCGTTGGAGTTGGTAAATCTGTTATGTGTGACTCAACAAGGTTACGACTCATTGAGGCATCATAGATTGTTATAGGTGAAAGGAGGAAGGAAATTCATCTATAACAGAAATGAGAAAAGGTTTTATTATTTGCCTATTGCTGATGGCGGCGCTGTCGGCTATGGCGGCGAGGACGGGCAGGATGTCTATCCTTGGGAATGTGTGTGAGTATGACACGGTGTTGTACAGGACGATTGCTCCGGGTGCGACATTGCTGCAGGTGAGGTTTGACGCTATCAAGGATGGGGCGAAGACCTATGATATGCTTGGCCATATCATAGAGATTGACATGACGAATCCTTACAACAAGTTCACGCCGAAGCTGAGTTGCAATGGCTACTATGAGTGGACATCTGTGCTCATGGAACTACAGAGTGAGCAGAGGGCTGGCAAGAAGGCTGTGGCTGCGATGTCGGGCTTTGCATTCACCGAATCTGGTGGCGGAGGTGGAACCACAAAGGTTGCTGAGGTTGCCGGTCCTATGGTTAGCGATGGTGTTATATATCATCAGGATAGAGGCAGCAGGATTCAGTACTATTACGGAGCGGACAGGATGGCGTATGTTGGTTATGCGCAACTGTCGGGTAGCGTGACAGTGGGAAGCGAATCGTGGACTATCGGGCAGGTAAACCGTTTCCGTGATATTGCAGATGCATACGGTGAGATAAGTTTGTTCTGCAATGGCATTGAGAAGAGTCAGATGACTTCTGCTAAAAGGAGTTCGGGAGTGGACGTTAAGGTTCGGTTGCAGAACTCAAGGAAGCAGGTGATTGCTGGTGAGGAGATAGAGTGTGAGGTTGTTGCCGTGATGAATGGCGGTGGAAACAAATTTGACGATGGAGAGGCAATGCTGTCGGCTGATGGGGCAATGGCTGAGAAGCTGAAGACTCTTAGCGTTAGTCAGAAGGTGACTATTTCGGTGAACACTGTGGATGGCAGCGGAAACAAACTGGATGTGGCGCATCTGGCTCCAATCTTCGCTGGTATGGCTATCAATGGTGGTTCGCTGAACACAGATCCAAAACTGTCCAATACTGCTACTGTGATTCTTGGCGTTTCGGCAGATAACACGAAAACGTATATTGGTGCCTTGGATCAGAACAGATCACATGCAACTTACCTTTGCTTCGCAGAACTGATGATGAACCTTGGCGCGTATGATGCGATGTATATGGATGGCGGTCCTTCGGTGGACTTTGCCGTGGATGATGCTGTTATTACAGACAACCTGTGCTCGAGCGATGGCGGACGTGCCGTGGGTTCGTGCTTTATGCTGTACAGCACTGCTCCGGATGATGCGAACGTAGTGCGTATAGAGGTGGATGATGATTCGGAGCGTGTGATGCATGTGGGCGATGAACTGAAGATAATGGCGTGGGGATATAACCAGTATGACGAGATGGTGCGTGCGGATGTGACGACTACCGATGAGGTGACGGTGACATGCACGAACAACCTGGGATACTGGTACAACAAGAAGTTCGTTGCCTCGCAGGAGGGGGGGGCGAGATTATCCTCACCACGAAGTCGGGATACACAAAGAGGATTCCGCTGGCAGTGGAAGGTAGGGTTGACCTGCAGATTTCTCCTGCACGTATATTCACGGGCGAGGGACGTGCCGTACAGGCGAAGCTATGGTACACAGAGAGGGGCAACGCCAAGGAGGTTGACCCAACGGAGGCGGTGTGGAGCACGTACAACGACAATGTGCTGAAGAGTGTCACTGGCGGACTGATAGAGCCTTGGATTCTGGGTGGCGGCACTAATCGTGCCACGGTGTCTGCCCAGTACAAGGGTTTGACGGCTGAGGTGAGTGTGACGGTTGAGGATCTGGACGAGGCGACCGACCACATAGACCTGATGTCGCACGTGATACGCGAGACAAAGGTGAACTACCAGCTGCCAAGTGTGCCAACATCATTCGAGATGTGGAGGCTTTGCGTGCTTTTATGCTTGGCAAAAAAATAGAGGCACGTCCGGTTTGGAAACCGATGCACAAGCAGCCGGTCTATAAGGATGCTCCGGCTTATATCAATGGGGTATCCGAAGCTATTTTTAAAATCGGTATGTGCCTTCCTGCCGGGCCGTGGGTGACTGATGAAGATGTATATTATATCGTGGAGTGTATAAAAGAGGCTATAGTAAAATAATAGATGAAAATACAGCTTTTTTAACTACGACCTTGACAACGCTGTCGGTTGCCAATACGTTTGTCAATGCGGATTTCATCTATACCGTTGTCTGTTCCGTTCTAGTCTTCTGCTTCTTCAATTTCTGCAAGCGTGCCAAATATTCACCGCCTGATGCTTCATGAGAATATCGGACTACCGCATCGCAAACATCTTATCAGATTATGGCGAATGAGCTGAAGATTCCCCATATCATAGTATCTTTGACCTATATGGCAGTACAGGCAATCATCATCGTAGGATATCTTGATTAAGTTGGCTTGCCTAATCTGTCAGCTTGTAAATCAATACTTTATGAACTTATCTCAGAAAACAGCTTCAGCGAGGCTGTTTTCTTTGTTTGCAGGCAAATATATCCTCACCTTTGCATTGTTGATCAACAAAAGGAGATTAAAAACCATGTTGAATTAAAAATGTAAAAAGGAGAAAGATAGTATGCCTTTATTTTATTATGCAAGACAGTCGTCTCTGGCGACGAAAGAAGGTGCCAAACTTTGGCATCTGAGTTTGAAGAAAGTGGGAAGGGCCGTGGATGCGCAACAGCTGGCTGAGGTGATTGCCGAGAAGTCTTCATTGACTCCGGGTGACGTACATAATGTAATCCGTAACCTGATGACGGTAATGAGGAGCCAGTTGCTGAACAGCCGTACGGTGCGTCTGGATGGCCTGGGCACATTCACCATGAAGGCCCGTACGCGAGGTAAGGGAGTGGTCAAATCTGAAGACGTGAATCCCAATCAGGTGACTGCTTTGCGCTGCCAGTTTACTCCGGAATACACGCGCCCGGCTGCCATCGGCACTACGCGTGCCCTGCTCCAGGGTGTGGAGTTTGAGAAATGGATGGGAGTGGTTACGGACGGTAAGGATGATGCCGGTGATGGTGGTAATTCCGGTGGCGGTTCCGACGGTGACCAGGGAGAGAACCCATTAGGATAAGATGTATTTACTAATTTTGAAAGATTAAGACTATGAAAAAGAACGTTTGGGACAAGATTTTGAAGGTAGTGATAGCTGTTGCTTCCGCCATATTGGGAGCTTTAGGCGCCAATGCAATGAATGTATAAATTGTAGATTTATATAGAATATTAGGAGAAAGGCGCTGAAGGAAAAGCACTTCATCGCCTTTTTGTTATTTTCTTCATTTATAATTCCCTGCCAACCAAAAAATCTTATTACCTTTGCAAGTCACTTTTGGAAACAATAAAAATATAATGATATGAATATCTCTTATAATTGGTTGAAAGAGTATGTCGATTTCGATTTGACACCGGATGAAGTTGCTGCGGCACTGACCTCCATCGGACTGGAAACGGGAAGTGTGGAAGAGGTGCAAACCATTAAAGGCGGACTGGAAGGACTGGTCATCGGCGAAGTGTTGACATGCGAAGCTCATCCTAACTCAGACCATATGCACGTCACTACGGTGAACCTGGGACAAGGTGAACCCGTGCAGATTGTATGCGGCGCTCCGAATGTAGCTGCCGGACAGAAAGTGGTAGTAGCCACGTTGGGTACAAAACTGTATGACGGTGACGAATGCTTTACCATCAAGAAATCAAAACTTCGTGGCGTGGAATCTGTCGGCATGATTTGTGCTGAGGATGAAATCGGTATCGGTACAGACCACGCAGGTATCATCGTACTGCCGGAGACTGCTGTTCCGGGTACGCTTGCCAAGGACTACTATAACATCAAGAGCGATTACGTGCTGGAAGTGGACATCACTCCCAACCGTGCCGATGCTTGCTCACATTATGGGGTGGCACGTGACTTGTATGCCTACTTGATACAGAACGGTAAGCCGGCTACTTTAAAGAAACCTTCGGTAGACGCTTTTGCGGTAGAAAATCACGATTTGGATATTAAAGTAACTGTAGAGAACAGCGAGGCATGTCCCCGATATGCCGGCGTTACGGTGAAAGGGGTTACAGTGAAAGAAAGCCCCGAATGGTTGCAGAACAAGTTGCGTATTATCGGTCTGCGTCCTATCAATAATGTGGTGGATATTACCAACTATATAGTCCATGCTTTCGGCCAGCCGCTGCACTGCTTCGATGCAGATAAGATTAAAGGCGGTGAGGTGATTGTAAAGACCATGCCGGAAGGTACTCCGTTTGTAACTCTTGATGGCGTGGAGCGTAAATTGAACGAACGCGACCTGATGATTTGCAACAAGGAAGAGGCGATGTGTATTGCCGGTGTGTTCGGCGGTCTGGATTCCGGTTCTACGGAAACCACCAAGGATGTGTTCCTTGAAAGTGCCTACTTCCATCCCACATGGGTGCGCAAGACAGCCCGTCGTCATGGATTGAACACAGATGCTTCTTTCCGTTTTGAAAGAGGTATTGACCCGAATGCCACTATTTACTGCCTGAAGCTGGCTGCTTTGATGGTAAAGGAACTTGCCGGAGGTACCATTTCTTCTGAAATAAAAGATGTGTGCGCCGCTCCTGCCAAGGATTTCCGTGTGGAACTTGCCTATGAGAAAGTGAACTCACTGATTGGTAAAGTTATTCCGGTGGATACCATCAAGAGCATCGTGACAAGTCTGGAAATGAAGATTGTAGACGAGACAGCCGAAGGGCTTACACTGGATGTTCCTCCTTACCGTGTGGACGTGCAGCGCGATTGCGATGTGATAGAGGATATTCTGCGTATCTACGGATATAATAATGTGGAGATTCCGACTACCTTGAAGTCTTGTCTGACTACCAAGGGTGAATATGATAAATCCAACAAACTGCAGAACTTGGTTGCCGAGCAGCTGGTGGGCTGTGGTTTCAATGAGATTCTGAATAACTCATTGACTCGTGCCGCTTACTATGACAACTTGGAGTCTTATCCATCAAAGAATCTGGTAATGTTGCTGAATCCGTTGAGTGCAGACTTGAATGCCATGCGTCAGACACTGCTTTTCGGTGGATTGGAAAGCATCTCGCACAACGCCAACCGTAAGAATGCAGACCTGAAATTCTTTGAATTCGGTAATTGTTATCACTTCAACGAGAAAAAGAAGAATCCGGAGAAAGTGCTTGCCGCTTATTCCGAAGACTATCATCTTGGTTTGTGGGTGACTGGCAAGAGGGTGGCCAACTCATGGGCTCATCCGGATGAGAACAGCTCGGTATATGAGCTGAAGGCATACGTTGAGAATGTCTTTGCCAGATTGGGGCTGCACATGCATGATTTGGTTGTCGGCAATCTGACTGATGACATCTATGCTGCCGGTTTATCCGTACAGACAAGGGGTGGAAAGCGGTTGGCTACTTTCGGTATTGTAACAAAGAAGCTGCTGAAGGCATTCGATATTGACAACGAGGTTTACTATGCCGATTTCAACTGGAAAGAATTGCTGAAGGCCATCCGCAATGTGAAGGTGAGCTATACGGAAATCTCCAAGTTCCCTGCCGTGAAACGCGACTTGGCGTTACTGCTCGACAAGAAAGTGCAATTTGCGGAAATCGAGAAGATTGCCTACGAGACGGAGAAAAAGCTGCTGAAGGAGGTTTCTCTCTTCGACGTTTACGAGGGTAAGAATCTGGAAGCCGGTAAGAAGAGTTACGCGGTGAGCTTCCTGCTGCAGGATGAGAATGCCACGTTGAACGATAAGCAGATTGACAAGATTATGTCCAAACTAGTGAAGAACCTGGAGGACAAGTTGAATGCCAAGCTGCGTTGATTCATTATTCAGAATTTATAATTCATAATTTAAAATACAGTTCCAATGGGAAGAGCGTTTGAATATAGAAAAGCTGCCAAATTGAAAAGATGGGGTCACATGGCAAAGACCTTTACAAGACTGGGTAAACAAATTGCTATTGCGGTGAAGGCCGGTGGTCCGGAGCCGGAAAACAACCCGACACTGCGTTCGGTAATCGCTACTTGTAAGCGTGAAAACATGCCGAAGGATAATATTGAACGTGCTATCAAGAATGCGATGGGTAAAGACCAGAGCGACTATAAGGGTATGACTTATGAAGGATACGGTCCTCACGGTGTAGCTGTTTTTGTGGATACGCTGACTGATAATACTACCCGTACAGTAGCCGATGTGCGTTCCGTGTTCAACAAGTTCGGCGGTAACTTGGGAACAATGGGTTCACTGGCTTTCTTGTTTGACCACAAGTGTGTGTTCACTTTCAAGAAGAAAGACGGTATCGATATGGAGGAACTCATTCTTGACTTGATAGACTATGACGTAGAGGAAGACTACGAAGAGGATGAAGAAGAAGGTACTATCACTATTTATGGTGATCCGAAAAGCTATGCAGCTATCCAGAAACATTTGGAAGAGTGCGGTTTTGAAGATGTCGGCGGTGAGTTTACCTATATCCCGAACGATATGAAGGATGTGACTCCCGAGCAACGCGAAACTATCGACAAGATGATAGAGCGTCTCGAAGAGTTTGATGATGTACAGACGGTTTATACTAACATGAAACCGGAAGAAGGCGGAGAATAATGACATATACATACAAGACGCAAGGTACGTGTAGCAGTAACATCGAACTGGATGTGGAAGATGGTATTGTGAAAGAAGTGGCATTTTGGGGTGGATGTAATGGAAACCTGCAAGGACTTTCACGTTTGGTGAAAGGCATGCCGGTAGATGCGGTGATTGCTCGTTTGGAAGGAATTCGCTGCGGAAGACGTTCCACTTCCTGCCCCGACCAATTGTGCAAGGCATTGCACGAGATGGGGTATTGAGCCTCCTGCCTGAAAGAATGGATGAGAGCCCCTGACATTGAAAGATGCCAGGGGCTTTTTTTGAACCTAACATGGAGGTATTTGTTATTATTTGAGTATTTTTACGCTCTTAATTGAACAGACACAATGAAGAATATTTTTAAAGACTTGAAACGGAGAGACCACAAACGCTATCTGGGCGGTCTGGACGTTTTTAAATATATAGGTCCCGGACTGCTGGTGACTGTGGGCTTTATTGACCCGGGGAACTGGGCATCTAATTTTGCGGCAGGGTCTGAATTTGGCTATTCATTGCTGTGGGTCGTGACTTTATCCACTATCATGCTGATTGTATTGCAGCATAATGTGGCGCATCTTGGCATTGTAACCGGCTTGTGCTTGTCCGAAGCCGCTACCAAATATACTCCTTCCTGGGTGTCGCGTCCCATATTGGGTACAGCAGTGCTGGCTTCCATCTCGACTTCGCTGGCAGAGATATTGGGAGGTGCCATCGCTTTGCAGATGCTGTTTGACATTCCCATCATATGGGGCTCTATCTTGACTACCGTATTTGTAGTCGTCATGCTTTTCACTAATTCCTACAAGAAGATAGAACGTTCCATCATTGCTTTTGTTTCGGTCATCGGGCTCTCCTTTATCTATGAGCTGTTTCTGGTGAAGATAGATTGGCCGCTGGCTGCACAAGGGTGGGTGACACCTTCGTTTCCGCATGGGAGTATGCTGATTATCATGAGTGTACTCGGTGCGGTGGTGATGCCGCATAATCTGTTTCTGCATTCGGAAGTGATACAGAGCCATGAATATAATAAGAAAGATGATGCGTCCATCCGTAAGGTGTTGAAATATGAATTGTTCGACACGCTGTTCTCTATGATTGTGGGATGGGCCATCAACAGTGCCATGATACTGCTGGCAGCGGCAACTTTCTTTAAAAGCAGTATTCAGGTGGAAGAGTTGCAGCAGGCCAAATCCTTGCTGGAGCCGTTGCTGGGGAGCAGTGCTGCCGTGGTTTTTGCATTGGCATTACTGATGGCGGGTATATCTTCTACGATAACCAGCGGTATGGCGGCAGGTTCTATCTTTGCCGGTATTTTCGGAGAATCCTATCATATCAAAGATAGTCACTCGCAGGTGGGTGTGATTCTGTCGCTGGGCATTGCACTGCTGCTGATTTTCTTTATCGGAGACCCGTTCAAAGGACTGCTGATTTCACAGATGATACTGAGCATCCAGCTGCCGTTCACGGTTTTCCTGCAAGTAGGATTGACTTCTTCGCGCAAAGTGATGGGGCAGTATGTAAACAGCAAATGGAGTACATTTGTACTTTATGCCATTGCTGCGGTGGTCACTGTGCTGAATATCATGCTGCTGGTATCCGAGTTGACATCTTGAATAATTCATTTTTAAGAAATCAAATAAGTAGTATGAAGATTATTACATATAACGTAAATGGGCTGAGGGCTGCCGTGACAAAAGGTTTTCCCGAGTGGCTGGCACAAGAGCAGCCGGATGTGCTTTGTTTGCAGGAAACAAAGTTGCAACCGGAACAGTATCCGGCAGAGGCGCTGGATTCTTTGGGGTATAAGCATTACCTATATTCTGCACAGAAGAAGGGGTATAGCGGAGTCGCTATTCTGAGCAAGCAAGAACCGGACCATGTGGAATATGGTATGGGTATTGAAGAATACGATAACGAAGGGCGCTTTATCCGTGCCGACTTCGGCGATGTGTCCGTTGTGAGTGTTTATCATCCTTCCGGTACTAGCGGTGATGAACGCCAGGCCTTTAAGATGGTCTGGTTGGAGAAATTCCAGGAATATGTATTGGAGCTGGAACGTACGCGTCCTAAACTCATTCTTTGCGGCGATTATAATATCTGCCATGAGGCAATAGACATTCACGACCCTATCAGGAATGCCACCAACAGTGGCTTCCTGCCTGAAGAGCGGGAGTGGATGACGCGCTTTCTCAATGCGGGATTCATAGATTCCTTCCGTTGGCTTCATCCCGACAAGCAGGAATATACGTGGTGGAGCTATCGCTTTAATTCACGTGCCAAGAACAAAGGGTGGCGCATTGATTATTGCATGGTGAGTGAACCGGTGCGTCCGATGTTGAAGGAGGCGAGAATATTGGGTGACGTTGTTCATTCGGACCATTGTCCGATGTTGTTGGAAATTACAGAATAATGATGATGGAAACAAAAGACAGAATCGAAAAAGCTGTGGAGCTTTTCAAGAGTGGCTATAACTGTTCGCAATCGGTAGTGGGAGCTTTTGCAGATATGTATGGTTTTACAGAAGAGCAGGCTTTCCGGATGTCCGCCTCTTTTGGTGGTGGCATAGGTCGTATGAGGCAGACATGCGGTGCTGCATGCGGCATGTTCCTATTGGCCGGATTGGAAAAAGGAGCTGTGGAAGGCAAGGACCGTGAAGGTAAGGCGGCAAACTATGCGTTGGTGCAGGAGCTGGCTGCTGAATTCAAGAAACGAAACGGCTCTTTGATATGTGCTGAATTGTTGGGGTTGAGAAAACCGGAAGGTTCGTCCGTTCCGGAAGCCCGTACCGAGCAGTATTATGCTAAACGCCCGTGTGCCAGGATGGTAGAGGTAGCTGCCCAAATTTGGACCGAATACCTGGAAAAAACGTCCTCAAAGTAAGAAAAAAGAACTTTTTTACCTCTTAGTAAGAAAAAAAGTGCCTAATAACGTGTTGTATAACATAAATATACCTATCTTTGCAGCGATATAAAAACACCGACATCTCTATCTTTGGAGATGAGGATAACGTTTAACTAAAAGCAAATAGAAATGTTAAAAGAAAAAGCTGGTAATGTTGCAGGACAGATTTGGACTGCACTGAATGGCACAGATGGCTTGACTCACAAGCAAATCAAGAAAGCAACTAAACTGATCGACAAGGACTTCTTCCTGGGATTGGGCTGGTTGTTAAGAGAAGACAAGGTCTCTACTTCTGAAGTGGAAGGCGAATTGTTTGTAAAGCTGAACTAAGCGAGGAATTGATTGGAATGTTATAAAAAGATGCGTTGGTACATGAATATGTTATCAACGCATTTTTTTTATTTGCTCTGTTTTCACTATCTTTGCGCACCCAATTAATAGATAGTTATTGACAATGAAGAATATACGAAATTTTTGCATTATTGCCCATATCGACCACGGTAAATCAACTTTGGCAGACCGTCTGCTGGAATTTACCAATACTATACAAGTAACTAACGGACAGATGCTGGATGACATGGACCTTGAGAAGGAAAGAGGTATCACCATCAAGAGCCATGCCATACAAATGGAGTATACATATAAAGGCGAAAAGTATATTCTGAACTTGATAGACACTCCGGGACACGTTGACTTCTCGTACGAGGTGTCACGTTCCATCGCCGCTTGTGAAGGAGCCTTGCTTATTGTAGATGCTTCGCAAGGAGTGCAGGCGCAGACCATTTCAAACCTCTATATGGCGATTGAGCATGATTTGGAGATTATTCCCGTCATCAACAAATGTGACATGGCAAGCGCCATGCCCGAGGAAGTGGAGGATGAGATCGTCGAACTGTTGGGTTGCAAGCGTGATGAGATTATCCGTGCTTCCGGCAAAACAGGCATGGGAGTGGAAGAGATTCTGGCTGCGGTCATTGAGCGTATCCCTCATCCGGAGGGTGACGAGGAAGCTCCGTTGCAGGCGTTGATTTTCGATTCTGTCTTCAATTCTTTCCGTGGTATCATTGCATATTTCAAGATAGTGAACGGTGTGATTCGTAAAGGGGATAAAGTGAAATTCTTCAATACAGGCAAGGAATATGATGCGGATGAAATCGGAGTGCTCAAAATGGAAATGATGCCACGTCCGGAGTTGCGTACGGGGGATGTGGGCTATATCATCTCGGGTATCAAAACCTCTAAGGAAGTGAAAGTAGGCGATACGATTACGCATATTGCCCGTCCTTGCGAAGAGGCCATCGCCGGTTTTGAGGAGGTGAAGCCGATGGTTTTTGCCGGTGTGTACCCCATCGAGGCAGAAGATTTCGAGGACTTGCGTTCTTCTTTGGAGAAGTTGCAGTTGAATGATGCTTCGCTGACTTTCCAGCCTGAGTCTTCATTAGCTTTGGGCTTTGGTTTCCGTTGCGGTTTCCTTGGGCTGCTCCATATGGAGATTGTGCAGGAACGCCTTGACCGTGAATTTGACATGAACGTTATCACCACCGTGCCCAACGTTTCCTACAATATCTATGACAAGCAGGGAAATATGACTGAAGTGCATAACCCCGGCAGCATGCCCGACCCTACCATGATAGACCGTATTGAGGAGCCCTATATCCGTGCCTCGGTGATTACCGCCACTGATTACATCGGCCCTATCATGACTCTTTGTCTGGGCAAGCGTGGCGAGCTGGTGAAGCAGGAATATATTTCAGGTAACCGTGTAGAAATATACTATGACATGCCTCTTGGCGAAATAGTTATCGATTTCTATGATAAATTGAAGAGTATCTCTAAGGGATATGCCTCTTTTGACTATCATCCCAACGGTTTTCGTCCTTCCAAACTGGTGAAGCTGGATATTTTGCTGAACGGTGAGCCGGTGGATGCTCTTTCTACCTTGACACACTTTGACAATGCCTACGAATTGGGACGCCGGATGTGCGAAAAGTTGAAAGACCTGATTCCGAGACAGCAGTTCGATATCGCCATTCAGGCTGCTATCGGTGCCAAGATTATTTCCCGGGAAACGATTAAGGCTGTGCGTAAGGACGTAACGGCCAAATGTTATGGAGGTGACGTGAGCCGTAAACGAAAATTGCTTGAGAAACAGAAGAGAGGTAAGAAGCGTATGAAACAGATTGGTAATGTGGAAGTACCTCAGAAAGCGTTCCTTGCAGTCTTGAAGCTGGATTGATGTCGAAAGGATGAAATCTTAAATCAAATATACTTCTTTATGATTATTTTGCGTACTGTGAAAAACTTCTCGTCGCTGAATATAGCGGCGAGCATCTTGCTGTTTTTGATGGCTATTTTGGCGGCCGTTATTGCTAATTCGCCGATGGCTCCGCTGTATCAGGGCTTTCTTTTGCAGGAACTGCATCTGCGTATCGGAGACTTCAACTTGTTCTCCCATGGCGGTCATCCGTTGAAAATGATTGAGTTTATAAACGACTGCCTGATGACTGTTTTCTTTCTGGCTGTGGGGTTGGAGATAAAGCGGGAACTGCTGGTGGGTGAACTTTCTTCCTTTCGTAAAGCCTCTTTACCTTTTGTAGCGGCGTGTGGCGGTATGCTGGTGCCGGTCATTGTCTATTCACTTCTGGTCGTTCAGGGCACTCCGGAAACGCGCGGTATGGCTATACCGATGGCTACGGATATTGCTTTTTCATTGGGTGTACTCAGTCTGCTGGGTAAACGGGTGCCTTTGAGTCTGAAAATTTTCCTGACGGCATTTGCAGTGGTCGATGATATTGGCGGCATTCTGGTTATTGCCATTTTCTATAGTTCCGAAGTGGCTTACGGATACCTAATTGTAGCCGCTGCCCTTTATTTCTTCCTTTACTATATGGGGAAATTCGGTATGACACAGAAGATATTCTTCCTGCTTATCGGGCTGATTATTTGGTATTTGTTCCTTCAGTCGGGCATTCACAGCACTATTTCCGGAGTGATACTGGCCTTTGTAATACCGGCCCGTCCCCGTTTGGATGCCGGGAAATACATTAAGCGTATCCGCGATATCATCGGTGATTTTCCGGTTTCCAAATCGGATAATATTATATTGACCAATGAGCAGATTGCCACTCTAAAACAAGTAGAACGCGCTTCTGATTATGTGATTAGTCCTTTGCAATCCTTGGAAGACAATTTGCATGGTACGGTAAACTTTGTGATACTGCCGCTTTTTGCTTTTGCCAATGCTGGTGTGGTGTTCAGTGGAGGCGGTGGCGTTGTTGGAGCTGTTAGTATAGCGGTGGCTGCAGGATTGCTTCTTGGTAAGTTTATCGGTATTTTTCTGTTTACCTGGCTGGCGGTCAAGAGTGGTTTGTCCTCGATGCCTCCGGGAATGAATTGGAGAAGTGTTGCCGGAGTATCCTTGTTGGGGGGGATTGGTTTTACGGTATCTTTATTTATTGCCAACCTTTCTTTTGCAGGAGAATATCCGGATCTGCTGAACCAGGCGAAGTTTGGTGTATTGCTGGGAACGATTGTTGCCGGTATGTTGGGATATATGGTACTGAATGCGGTGTTGCCGAAGGTTAAGAACAAATAGATCTCCACTTTGGAATACTGGACGAAGAATCGGTTCTTTAGGGATATTCAGTAAATCCTTTGAAAGATAAGTTGGCATGTGTCAATGATTTAAGAAAACGTATTCTCTGTTACAGAAACAGAAGAAATAGCCCATTATTCTTAAAAAACATTCGTATCTTTGCTGATACAAGTCGAAAGGACCTTCCAGATATGAAACACATAAAGGCAGTTGCCGGATACATATTGATTCTTTCTCTCTGCCTCGTGTGTGCGCACCCTGCCCATGCGGAGACACGGCGCATTGCGCTGATACACTCTTTCGAGCCGGGCTATCCGCCTGCTGCGAAGGCTTTGGAACTGTTGCAAAAAGAGTTCAGCCTTCTCGGCTTGGACTGCGATGTACGCGAATACTATCTGGACTGCGACCGCTACATGGAGGAGGCAGAAAACCTTCGTATGGCCGGTTTCGTGGACGACCTCTCTGCCTGGGGAGCCGAGTTGATAGCTGTGCTCGACGACCAGGCTGCCTATGCGCTGATGGCATGCAGACACCCGTTGGCGCATGAAATACCCGTTGTGTTCAGCGGTGTGAACTATCCCAACATATCTCTGCTCCTGCAATACCCCAACATCACGGGCTATGCCGACACGCCCGATTACTTGCGTACCATACGCATGATAGAGAGTATCATGGGAAAGTCGCGCATCTGCCTGATGAACGGACAAGTGTTTCTGGACCGCAAGATATGGCATGCGTTGAATGAGCAGTGCCGTGGGCAGGGGTTCGCCATCGTGACCTCTACCGAGGGTGCTTACTTTGCCGGTTCCTCCTATCACCGTGTGCGCGAGAGGGAGACTATCAGCCCTATACTGAAACGGCAGAACATAGACGTGTTGCTGGACACCACGAAGATTGTGCGCATGACGAGCGACTCCATAGCGATACGCCATCTGATGTGGCTGGGACGCGGCGACAATACGTTGCTGCTCTACACCAAGCGAGACTATACCACCAAGCGTGTGGGCATGCTCTTCGACAATCCCACGTTTCAGACCATTAACGAGGGCTTCGGCTTTGCCGACTACTTGCTGGGAGGATATTTCACTCCACTGGAAAGCCAGATAAGATACATGGCGACCGGTATCAAGGAACGCCTCGAAGGGCGGATGCCCCGGCAGCAGGTGACGGAATGCGCCAAGCAGTACGTGCTGAACTGGCATGTGCTGCAGAAGTATGGTATCCCGCTCGAGAGCATTCCGGCAGAGTACACTGTGATGTATATCCCTTTTTCGGAGCGCTATCGCTATCCTATACTTATCGGTTCCATCTTGGGCGCTGTCTTCGTGCTGACGGTGATAGTCTTGCTCTCCTTTAGCCTGCTGCGCGAACGCAGGCGCAAGCGTGAGGCATTGCGAAACCTCCTCTACGAGCATGAGACCCTCTGCCTGGCCATCGAAGGAAATTCTACCTACGCCTGGCGACTGGAGGGAGATTCCGTGTCCTGCGACTCGCAGTTTTGCGAGCTTATTCATCATCGCCCCGGCCGTCTTCTGCTCGATGAAATCACTCCCTACATCCATCCCGACGACTTACCCGCCTTCCGCAAGAACATAGCGGCAAGGCATGAACGCACGCACCACAAGGGGCAGTATCGCTGTAACTTCACCGGTGAGTTCCAGTGGTGGGAGTTCAGCTACAATACCATCCACACCCCCGGACACGCACCCATCATAGCCGGATTGCTGCAGAATATCCAGGAACTGAAAGACCACGAGCAGGAGCTGATAGAATCCCGCGAGCTGGCGGAGCAGGCCGAACTGAAACAGTCGTTCCTCAACAACATGAGCCACGAGATCCGCACTCCGCTCAATGCCATTGTCGGCTTCTCGGACATGCTGGCCAATGAGCCGGAGTTTTCAAACGAAGAGCGGCAGGAGTTTGTGGACATTATCAACACCAATACCAAACTGCTGCTGAAGCTGGTGGGCGATGTGCTGGAACTGTCGCGCATCGAGTCGGGTAACCTCTCGTTCACCTTTCAGCGGGAGAGCGTGTGCCGGTTGCTCGATGACGTCTATCAGACGCATAGCCTGCTTATCCGGCCGCCGTTGCAGTTCCTCAAGGATTTCCCTCCCGAAGATGTGCAGGTGAATGTAGACCCCATGCGACTGACACAGGTACTCACCAACTTCCTGAACAATGCCAACAAGTTTACGAAAGAAGGCAGCATCCGGCTGGGGTATTGCTGTCCGTCCGGCATGAGCGAGGTACATCTTTATGTGGAAGACACCGGCATAGGCATTCCGCACAGCGAGCAGAAGATGATTTTCGAGCGTTTCTACAAGCGCAGCGAGTTTTCCCAAGGCGTCGGGCTGGGCTTGTCCATCTGTGTGCTCATTGTCGAAAAGATGGGAGGACGCATCGAACTCCAGTCCGAGGAAGGCCGTGGAAGCCGTTTCACAGTGGTACTGCCTTGTATTGAATAAATCCTTAAAAAATGTAATCGCGTTGTAATGCCTTTATATATAATTTTGCGTATCTTTGCCAATGTTTTAAGAAATATAACGTTTTAAGAAACTAATTTAAAAGACATTATGTTAAAGAGAGTAAGAATTATACTGACGGTGCTGCTGCTACTGGCCACCGTGGGTGTAGATGCGCAGGTCACCACAGCTTCTATGGCGGGTAAGGTGGCGGATGCAAGTAATGAGCCCATTATTGGTGCCACTGTCCAGGCGGTGCACCAGCCTTCCGGTTCGCGCTACGGAACCGTGACCAATGTCGACGGACGCTATTCCATCCAGGGTATGCGCACCGGTGGTCCCTATCGGGTAGAGATTTCCTATATCGGCTATCAGACAGTTATTTATAAGGACATCACTCTCCAACTGGGCGAGGTGTATAACCTGAACGTAGAGATGAGCGAATCTTCCGAGCTGCTGAACGAAGTGATTGTGACGGCTGCCAAGACCAAGTTTACCGCCGAAAAGACGGGTGCCACTACCAACATCTCTTCTGCACAGATAACGCAGCTCCCTACCGTGAACCGCAGTATCAGCGACATCGCCCGCCTTTCTCCCTACGCCAACGGCATGAGCTTTGCCGGAGGTGACGGACGTTCCACGAATTTCACCATCGACGGTGCCAACTTCAACAACAACTTTGGACTGAGTTCCAACCTTCCCGGTGGCGGAAATCCCATCTCGATGGATGCCATCGAAGAAGTGCAGGTAGTTGTCGCCCCGTTCGACGTACGCCAGACGAACTTCATCGGCGGTGGCATCAATGCCATCACCAAGAGTGGTACGAACACATTCAGAGGTACTGCCTATACCTATTACCGCAACCAGGACATGCGTGGTAACCGCATCAACGGCGAGGACCTGGGAGCACGTTCCGATGAGTCCAAGACCACCTACGGCTTCACGCTGGGTGGTCCCATCATCAAGAACAAGTTGTTCTTCTTTGTGAACTACGAAAAAGAGAAGACTCCGGGAGAGGTTATAAAGTATCGCGCGCGCGAGGACGGCGAAGATGCGAAAGGTATGGTGTCCCGTACACTGAAGTCGGACATGGAGAAGGTGTACAACCATCTGAAGGACAAATACGGCTATGATGCAGGCTCCTACACCAATTTCCCTGCCGACGAGGAGAACACCAAGCTGCTGGCCCGCATCGACTGGAACATCACGGACCGCCATCGCTTGAGTCTCCGCTACAACAATACGAAGAATACGGCTTGGAATGCCCCGAACGGTAACTCTTCCGATACGGGATATCGTTTGAACAATACTTACCGCGTAGGTACGCAGTCTATGGCGTTTGCCAACAGCATGTATTCTATGGACAACAAGGTGCAGTCTTGGGCGGCAGATTTGAATAGTCGTTTCACCGATAAGATTTCCAATCAGTTGCTGTTTACCTACACCAATATTGAGGACATGCGCGGCACCAATTCTTCTCCTTTCCCCTTCATTGACATCATGGCAGGCAAGGACGAGAATGGAAACCAGATTCTGGAACCGTATATGAGTGCCGGTTACGAGCTGTTCACTTACAACAATGGTGTGAAGAACAAGATTACGAACATTACCGATAACTTCACCTTCTTCACCGGTAACCACAAGCTGACGGCAGGCCTTAGCTACGAGCACCAGTTTGCCAATAACGCCTATATGCGTAACGGTACGGGATACTATCGCTACAACAGTCTGGAAGATTTCCTGAGTGGCGCAGCTCCCGAATCATTCGCTTTGACTTATGGTTTCAACGGTGTGGCCAACCCCAATGCCCAGGTTACCTTCAACCAGCTTGGCTTCTATGCCCAAGATGAATGGAATCTCGGCAACAGTCTGAAACTGACCTACGGTATCCGTTTCGACAACTTGATGTTCGACAACGACGACCTCCAGAGAAACGATGCCATCTATGAGCTTGACTTCGACGGGCAGCACATCGACACCGGCAAGTGGCCGGATTCCAGATGGCAGATTTCTCCCCGTGTAGGTTTCGTTTGGGATGTGTTCAAGGACAAGTCGCTGAAAGTACGTGGAGGTACGGGTGTGTTTACGGGACGTCTGCCGTTGGTTTTCTTCACCAATATGCCGACCAATGCTTCTATGGTACAGAACTCTGTTACCTTTAAGACCCAATATGACAATGGAAAAGTGGTGGGCCACGATTCCCGTCTGGATCAGTTGGCAGGTGGCATGATTACGGACATGAACCAGATAATCGACAAGTTCAACCTCCCCACCACGATTGAGAAACACGTGGCGGGGAGTAAGATTTCGGGTGTGGCCAAGGACTTCAAGATGCCACAGGTGTGGAAGTCGTCTATTGCGGTGGATTATCAGGTACCCGTATCTTTCCCCTTGACCGTGACGGGAGAGTTCATGTTTACAAAGAATGTGAATGCCGTTACCATCAACAATATCAATATCAAGAACCCCGACGAATGGAAATACAATAAGCTGACCACCGTCAAGGGCGCTGATGGAAAAGAGGTGACAACTACGGAACTGCTGCATACAGGTATGCAACGTTTCAATGGTGCGGATAACCGCATGGTGTACTCTTATTCTCTTTATGACAACCCCGATAAGAATGTGAAATATGCAGGCGACTTCGTGCATTACAATGGCAAGAATGCCGTGGTGCTCGACAATACATCCAAAGGCTACGGCTATACGGCAAACATCACGGTGAATGCCCAGCCGTTGGACGACCTGATGCTGATGCTGGCTTATACGCACACGGAGTCCAAAGAAGTTTCCGGTCTTCCGGGCAGCGACCCCATCTCTACTTGGCAGGGACTGAACACGATTGACGGTTCCAATTATGTGGATGCACAACGTTCACAGTATGTGGTTCCCGACAAGGTGATTGCTTCCGTGGGCTACTACATTCCCTTCAGACACAAAGGCCTGCTTCGCGGTACGCACCTGAATCTGTTCTATTCCGGTTATTCTTCCGGCGGTTACAGCTTCTGCTACACCAATGACATGAACGGTGACGGCATCAACAACGACCTGATGTACATTCCGAAGGACGATAGTGAAATCAACTTCAAGACAGAGGAAGACCGCGTTGCTTTCTGGAAATTCGTAGAGCAGGATTCGTACCTGAAGAATCACAAAGGACAGTATGCCGAGGCTTATGCTGCCCGTGCTCCGTGGGTGCACCGCTTTGACTTCCGTCTGCTGGAGGATTTTGAATTCAAGATTGGCAAGACCAAGCATTGCTTCCAGTTGAGTTTCGACATCATGAACGTGGGTAATCTTATTAACTCCAAATGGGGTATCTCCAAGACCAACACCGTTTCCAACAGCAACCGAATCCTGAAGTATGAAGGGGTGAAGAGCGTCACTGATCTGACTCCGGTATTCTCCATGTATAAGGTGAACGGTGAATATCCTACCAAGACTTACGACACCTATCAGAACTACAGCGAATGCTGGAAGTTGCAAGTCGGCATCCGTTATGTGTTCAACTAACCGGATGTAGACAACCTCCGCTGAATGGCGGAATATGATAAGGCAAGGGCTGTCCTGGAAATTCCGGGATAGCCCTTGCTGTTTTGGGCTTTCTTTACTTTATTGTATTTCAACCTCCATAATCACTGGATTGTGGTCGCTGCACAAATCCAGGTCCGGAGAGTAGTATGCAATACCCTTCAGACTGGGGGAGTGGAAGATGTAGTCAATACGCAACATGCGTTTGGCATAGCGGTAGGTGTACATGTATCCGTTTCCGGCAGTGCGGAATCCGTCTTTGAGGGTTTTCCTCAAATGGTGGTAGGTGTAGGAGGAAGGTATCGAGTTGAAATCGCCGCATAACAGCACGGGATAGGGGCTGGCCTTGGCGTAGTGGCTGATGACGTAAGCCTGTGTGGCCCGTTTCACGAAGTTTTCGTGCAGGGTGCCTGCGGCATCTTTGGCTGCCTGGACTTCGCGGCGGGTGTCGTCGGTGGCCAGCTCGCGTTCCCACTTCCTGCGCTTCTGGCTGACGCTGGTGGTCTGCAGGTGGTTGTTTATCAGACGTATGGTATCTGTATCCATCACTACATCGCACATCATGCTACAGTTGGAGCTGCGCTGGTAAGTGATGAAACGGTGGTTCGCCAATGGATAGCGGCTGAATACGGCGATAGGCAGTACGCCCTTGGAGTCTTCGGAAGGGATGAGCGCGTGTGACCAATGCGAGAGTATGCGCCGTATGCTGTCCGTGGGGAAGTCGCTGTTGTCTCCGAACTCCTGGAAGCACAGCACATCCACGCCCTCCTGCTGCATGTACCGGGCTATCTCCTTGCAGGAATAACCGGTAATCTCACCTCCAAAGTTGTGTATGTTGTAGGTGGCTATCTTCAGATACTTGCCTGCCGGGGTTTTGTCTTTCGGCAGGTGGAGCTGGAAGACAGACGTCAGATATCCCCAGTTGCAGAAGAATGCCGCCAGCGGAACCAGTGCCCAGCGCTTATGGGCCAATGCCCAGCAGAGTGCCGTTATCAGATTGACAATCAGGAGTACGGGCACTGCCAGCCCCAGTAATGGCATGATGGCGGAATCGACCGGAGCCACGTTTCTTGAGAAGGCTGCCACTATGGTGATGGTGGCCAAAACGAATGTTGCTGCTATCAGGCAGATGTAGAACAGACCTTTTACGGCGGACTTTCCCATGTTGTTTGCTTGTTTGTTTTGTTATGGTACCCTGCCATACAGAGCTTGTTACAGCATCTCTTCCACCGGGATATACAGCGAAGAGATGCTGTAATGTCTGTTATTTATTCACTACGTTCACCGGCTTGCCGTCTTGGTAGGCTTTGATGTTTTCGAGCATAATCAGCATGAGGCGTTCGCGTGCGGCCGTGCTTGCCCAGGCAATGTGCGGAGTGATGTAGCAGTTACGGGCAGAGAGCAATGGATTGTCGGCACGGGGAGGCTCCTGCGAGAGTACGTCTACGCCGGCGGCATAGATGGTGCCGTTGTTAAGTGCATTGGCAAGGTCTTGTTCGTTGATGAGCGGGCCGCGTCCGGTATTGATGAGGATGGCGGTGGGCTTCATCAGCCGGAGCCGTTCTGCATTCACCATCTCGCGGGTGGAGTCGGTGAGGGGACAGTGCAGGCTGATGATGTCACATTCGCGGAACAACTCGTCCAGCTCCATCTTGCGGATTTCGGGAGGAAGCTGGAAGTTGGTCTTGGAGGTGTAGGCACATACCTTCATACCGAAGCCGATGGCGATGCGGGCGGTGGTGAAGCCGGTGTGCCCCAGGCCTACGATTCCGAGCTTTTTTTCGCGCAGTTCGATGAGCGGCGTGTCCCAGAAGCAGAAGTCCTTGCTTGCTGTCCAGCGGCCTCGGTGCACCTCTTCAGAGTGGTGTTGCACTTGTTGGGTGATGTTCAGAATATGGGCAAAGACCATCTGGGCAACGGAGTCGGTGCTGTAGGCGGGAATATTGGTGACAATGATGCCGCGTTCTTTGGCAGCGGCGGTGTCTACGATGTTGTATCCGGTAGCCAGCACACCGATGTATTTCAGTTCGGGCAGTGCCGTCATGTGCTCAGCGGTGAGCACGGTTTTGTTGGTCAGCAGGATTTCTGCACCAGCGGCGCGTTCCAATACTTCCGCAGGGGCGGTGCGGTCGTAGATGGTGCACTCGCCCAAGGCTTGCAATTCGTCCCAGCAAAGGTCGCCGGGGTTGGCGGCATAGCCGTCTAATACTACTATATTCATGGAGTTATAAGTTATTTGTTGTGGGGATTTTCTGTATCCGAGTTTTAATCTCTAACTTTTAATTTTAATTGATAGTTTACCATTTCTTTTCCTCTCCCCAGAGTTGCTGCATCCGTTCCTTGTGCTTCTGCTCGGCAGGGTTGAGTTGTGGCTCCCAGATACGGCGGTCTTTCAATTTGTCGGGCAGGAATTGCTGCTTGACGAAGTTGCCGGGGTAGTCGTGAGCGTACTTGTACTTCTCGCCGTAGCCCAACTGCTTCATCAGCTTGGTAGGGGCGTTGCGCAGGTGCAGGGGGACGGGGAGGTTGCCCGTTTCACGTACCAGTTCCAGGGCATTGTTGATGGCCATATAGGCGGAGTTGCTCTTGGGGCTGGTGGCAAGGTATATGGTGGCTTCTGCCAGTGGGATACGTCCTTCGGGCCATCCCACTTTCATCAGCGTGTCGAAGCAGGCGTTGGCAAGCAGCAGTGCGTTGGGGTTGGCCAGTCCGATGTCTTCGGAGGCGGAGATGACGAGGCGGCGGGCTATGAAGGCAGGGTCTTCACCTCCTTCGACCATGCGCGCCAGCCAGTAGATGGCGCCATCCGGGTCGCTGCCGCGAATGGATTTGATAAAGGCGGAGATGATGTCGTAGTGCATCTCGCCGTCCTTATCGTAGGCAAGAGGGTTCTGTTGCAGGCGTTCGGTCACCATGTCGTCGGTGATGAGGACAGGGTCTGCGGCTTCGGAGTCTACCACCAGTTCGAGGATGTTGAGCAGCTTGCGGGCGTCTCCTCCGCTGAAGCGGAGCATGGCGGTGGTTTCTTCCAGTTCTATCTTCCGTTCCTTCAGCACGGTGTCTGTGGTGATGGCACGTTGCAGCAGTTCCAGCAGGTCGTCCTTCTCCAGTGACTTCAAGGTATAGAGCTGGCAGCGGGACAGCAGCGGGCGGATGACCTCGAACGAAGGGTTCTCCGTGGTGGCGCCTATCAGCGTCACGGTGCCTTGCTCCACGGCTCCCAGCAGTGAGTCTTGCTGCGATTTGCTGAAGCGGTGTATCTCGTCAATGAAGAGGATGGGACTGGCTTGCGAGAAGAAACGGTTGCTCTTGGCGCGCTCTATCACGTCGCGCACGTCCTTCACGCCGCTGGTCACGGCACTGAGCGTATAGAAAGGAGTTTCCAGCTTGTTGGCGATAATCTGCGCCAAGGTTGTCTTTCCCACTCCCGGAGGACCCCATAGGATAAACGAAGAGATACGTCCTGCATCAATCATCTTACGCAGCACTGCACCTGGTCCCACTAAATGTTTCTGACCGATATATTCATCTAATGTTCTTGGTCTAAGCCGTTCTGCTAATGGTTGCATAGTATGTAACTCTTAAAATATCATTAATATCATGAAGCGTATACCGCCCTTCTTCACTCCCGGTATGTCCGTATAGGTCAGCCTACGTACATATTCTATGTGGAGCAGTTTGAAGATATTGTAGATACCTACGCTGGCTTCCACATAGGGAGTCTTGCCCATGACGTGGCTGGTGGGTACACCGTCGCGCATGGGGAAGAGGAATAAGTCGGGATTGTTGCTCTTGTACGGGTTGTTCTTGTCCGTCAGCGTGCCCCACAAGCCACGGATGCGGAACATCTCGCGCCACTTCAGCTTCTTGATGAGCGGGATGCGGTTGAAGAGTTTTCCGTTCATGTCGTAGCTTAGGTTGAGGGAGGCGTAGCGGTCGTTCAGGAACTCCATGTTGTTGATGAGGTTGAAGGACTCGTTGTTCTGCGTGATGTACGAGAGGTTCGCCATCGGCAGGTTCAGCAGGGGGAAGGGAACGGTGTTCCATTGCGCACCGGCACGTGCCGTTACGTCCAGCTTGCCCCACGAGCCGAGCCAGAAGCGCTTGCGGATGCTGGCTTCCGTCAGGTTGAAGTTATACTCTCCACCCAGCACGCCCTTGAATCCGGCGGTGTGGGAGAGGGTGAAGGTGGGCGCATCCAACGATACGGGCACGCGGCGTTGCTTGGTGTTGACGAAGGTCTCACCGGGAGCGTAACGCAAAGTCACACCCAGCTCGGTGGTGGTGATGTCGTGCACCAACGTATTTTTTTCGTCCCATTGTCCGGGTGTCCCTCCGTTGTTCTTCCAGTATTGCAATTGTCCGGCAGGCTGGTCGTTACGATGGCGCGCCATGGCCTGTACGGAGAAGCCGGTATTGGTCTCCAGCTCGTAAGTCAGCGTGGCGTCGCGCATGTAGGACATCTGGTCCACCGTCGTCCATTTCCAGCCGACAAACAAGTTGTCCTTGTCCGTGGCGAGATACTTGTCCATGGGAGACATCACGTCGTAGGTGTACTTGAAGGCGATATAGTGTTTCGGGAACTCCCACAATACGTATTCGCGCTTGTTGAAGGAGTAGGCCACCTGTCCGGAGTAGAACCATTTCTTGTCCTTGGTTCCGTAGGCACCGTAGCCGCTCAGGCTCCAATGCGGGTCAAGGTTACCTGTTGTCATACCGCTCAGACGGAAGCGCGTGCCGTTGACGTAGTTGCTGGTTATCATCGTGTTGATGGGACCGAAGTCGAACTTGCTGGGATGCTTCTTGCCACCCGTCTCCACGAAGTTCTCAATCAAGGCTTTCGCCCCGAAGATAACGTACTTGAAGCCGGGAATCTGCTCGATGCGGTTCATGAATACGTCCATCGTGCTCTCTTTCTTGGTGAGGGGCACTTGGCGGACTTTCGCCCAGTATTCGTCGCTCTTGGCAAGCATGTTCGCTTCCTTGATGACGTTTCCTTTCAGACGGAAGAGGCGGGGCTCTATTTCCGTGAATTGATAGTCGCTGTATTTGGTGGTCCGTTGCACTTCCAGGCCTTGGATACCTTTCACGAAGTGCAGTTCCACGGTCATGTCGTCGTCGGTCAACACCCAGTTGCTGTCGGGCAGTTGTTCGAACTGCTGCACGATGTCGAGGTTTTCCACGAAGTTGACACCCGTCTTCTTGGGTAGGTTCATGGTACATTTCTTCACGGCATAGGTGGAGTCCTTCACCACGTAGAGGTGCCCCGTGAAACCGAAGTCCTGCGGGTTCTGCGGAACGAAGGTGAGGTGCACGCACTCCTGCTTATCCACCATGAGCGTGTCCATCAAGTAGTATTTGTAGAAGTTGATGGCTCCGCGACCGATGGGGCTGACGAAGCGGCGTTGCAGCAGCCGGATGTCGTCGTCGTAGATGTTGATGTCGGAGAATACGTCCGTAAGGATGGTCCCCAGCATGTCTCCGGTGTTGAAGAACTCTTCGATACCAGTGGAGTTCATGCCTTCGATGATGGTCTTTTCGCTCTTGGGGCTTTTACGGAAAATGGTCTTGCTCGCCGTCTCCTTGATGGAGATGGGTAGAATCATCTTGTTGGTCTTGGGCGATACCTCCACCTGGTCTTTGAAGAAGGAGAATTTCTTGTAAATACCTTTCTCCATTTTGTCGGGGGTAACGTCGTTGAGCGACATCTTCATCTTTTCATATTTCTGATACTGATAGTAGTCGTTCTCTTCCAGTTTCAAGGCCTTCTTGTTCTCGATGACCTTCTTCATAAACTCCACGGCGGGGTTGTTCTTGCGGGAATATTTCTCCTTCTTGGGTTTCACGACGACCTCGGAGAGCATGATGTCGTCCGGTTGCAACTTGACGTTCAGCACCCGGGTACCGGGATTCAATTTCACTTTCTTGGTGATATAACCTACAGCGGAGAATGTCAGCTCATCCCAGCCTTTGTGGGTTTCAACCTGGTATTCACCGTTTGCGTTGGAGATGCCGCCTACACCTTTCCCTTCATACTGTACGGTGATATACATCAGCGGTTCGTTCGTGAGAGAGTCTGTGATGACACCCTTAATTTGGGCGGATGCGCTGATGGAGACAAACAGTGACAGCAGGAAAAGGGCATAAATTATATATCTTTGCTTCATAAGTTACAGATAATTCGGGCACAAAGTTAACAAATTAAGGTTAATCAAGAAGCAAATATAGACTAAAGAAACGGGAGATATGGTTAAATGAACGTGAAAGTCGTATGTCTTGTTTGCTGGATACAGATAAAAAATGTACGGAATCCTTGTAGAGAAGTTGCCGGATATAAAGGATAAAGTTGCGCAATGTATGGAGAAAGCTCTATCCCAAGCCTTGGGATAGAAAGACCCAAGCTTGGGATAAGCGTCCGTAGGTTTGGGATAGACGTTTGCAAGCTTGGGATGGAATTTATGGAGGATTATGAATTGTTGCCGTTCAGTAGTGTCTGTACGATGCGTTCCGCCGTCCGTCCGTCCCAGCGGTCGGGTAGGATGGCGTGCTTCCATTCTCCGTGCAGCAGCTTGTCGAGCGAGGCGGAGAGGGCGAAGGAGTTTTCGCCGACCAGCTCGTTGGTACCGATACGCCAGGTTTCGGGATGCTCGGCGTAGGTGTTGAGGGTGATGCAGGGGACATCAAGGAAGGTGGCTTCTTCGGCAATGTTGCCCGAGTCGGTGACGATGCCCCGTGCCTGATTGATGAGGAACCCGAAGTGCAGGTAGCTCTGTGGAGGCAGGATGTGCAGGTTAGGGGCATCCAGTCCCAGTGACTTCACTGCCTTTTGTACATAGGGGTGCAGAGGGGCGACGATAGGCATGCCGTCGGCTTTTTCGATGACGGTTTGGAGCAGGGAGTGCAGCACGGCCTTCTTTTCCAGCAGGTCACGGCGGTTGAGGGTTAGTAGCAAGTAGTTTCCTTTCCGCAGGCCGAGGCTGGAGAACCACATGGGCTGCACCAGGCGGTGGCGGTTGAAGCGGATGGTGTCAATCAGTATGTTGCCCACGTAGTGGATATAGTCGGGTATCATACCCTCTTGGTTGAGATTGCGGTTGGCCACCATGCCGGCAGTGAAGAGATAGTCGGAGATGGCGTCCACGATGGTTCGGTTCACTTCGCGGGGCATGTTCATGTCGAAGGAGCGCGTGCCTGCTATGACGTGCGCCACCTTCAGCCCGCGCTTCTTGGCGACGATGGAGCAACTCATGGTGGCGGTCATGTCATCTACCACCAGTACGACTTGTGCTGGGTGCCCGTCCAACTCGCGCTCGAAGGCAAGCATGATGGAGGCTGCCACCTGCGAGTGGTCATGTCCGGTGACGCCGAGGCAGGCATCCGGTTTCCTCATAGAGAGGTCGGAGAAGAGCGAGGCATCCAGGCTGGTGTCATCCTGCGGACCGGTGTAGACGATGCGGTAGGAGATGTTCTTTCCTGCCTCTCTGGCGGCGTCGATGGCGCGGCAGATGGGGGCTATTTTCATGAAGTTGGGGCGTGCGCCCGATACGATTGTTATTTTCATTGTCGTAATTGGTAAAAAAATGTCGATACAAAAATACGCTTTCTTAGGGAAATTATTTGTTACTTTGCCTATTATTTTCAGAGTGTCTGTTGAAATATGTATTATCTTTTTCGGTTTTGGATGCTCGGATTTAATTTTGGATACTCGAAGCACTTGTTTAATTTTTAATTTTTAATTCTCGAAGTGATAATGCCAACATTTGTTCAGATACTCGATTTCATTGGCACATTTGCCTTTGCCATTAGTGGCATACGTCTGGCCTCGGCCAAGCGGTTCGACTGGTTTGGAGCGTATGTGGTGGGTTTTGTGACGGCCATCGGAGGCGGTACGATACGCGACCTGCTGCTGGACGTCACCCCGGGTTGGATGACGGACCCTATTTATTTGATTTGTACCGGACTGGCCTTGTTGTGGGTCATCCTCTTCGGTAAGCATCTCATCCATCTGCACAATACATTCTTCATATTCGACAGTATCGGCCTGGCACTGTTCACGGTCGTTGGTGTGGGCAAGAGCATCGCGCTGGGCTATCCCTTCTGGGTGGCCATCATCATGGGCAGCATTACCGGAGCTGCGGGAGGTGTGATACGTGACGTATTCATCAACGAAATTCCGCTGATATTCCGGAAGGAGATTTATGCGATGGCTTGTGTGGTGGGAGGAACCTTCTACTGGATGTGCCACCTTCTGGGGATGGAGTCTTTCGTGTGCCAGATTGTGGGTGGTGTGACGGTGTTCGTTACCCGTATACTGGCAGTAAAGTATAGGATTTGCCTTCCTATCCTTTCGGGTAATGAAGAGGAGCAGGAAATGTAGTCTGTTGTTTGCAGTCTGAAAACCTCAGGGATTTTCCGGTGAAACTCGGACATTCCGGAGAAGCACTTCCCAGATGTTTTAAAATAAGATTCCCCGGCATTTTCAAACCGAAATGTCGGGGAATTTTTCATATGTCTCGTTCCCCTTATTAAAGGGAGCGAGGATAGGATTGCTAAAGAGATAAGACTAGGTTAGAACAATGCATCCTTCGTGTTGAAGAGCTTGCGTTCGTTCAGTTTCACTACCTTGCCGAATTTCTCCAGCCGCTTCAGGTCGATGTCCTTCGGGTTGCCCATGATGGAGATGCAGTAAGGTTTGCCTTTGATGTTCTCTTCGTAGAACTTCACGATGTCGTCAAAGGTCAGTGCATCTACTTTCGGCAGGTTTTCTTTGGCTGGGTCGTCCGTGTAGCCTCTGTAGCCCAAGTCTACCAGTTCCATAGCTTTGTTGCGGAAGCTGGGGTGGCTGGTCAGCATGGCTTGGCGGAGGTAGCTCTTGATGTTGCCGATACGTTCCGGATTCTTCGGCATGTCATTGACGAGACTCATCAGTACGTCCAATGCATCGTTTGCCTTGTCGTTCTGGGTACCGATGTAGCCGCGCAGGTAGCTTGCTTTTCCGGCTATGCCTTGCGTGCCGACGAATGCGTAGGCTGTATAGGCCATGGAGCGTTTTTCGCGTATTTCGTTCAGAACGATGCCGGTGAAGTCGAGACCGAAGTACTGGTTGAATGCGCTACGCAGCACGTCGTCCTTCTTGTCAGCCTTCTGCATCGGGATGTAGAGGTGGATTTGGGCTTGTTCTGCATCGTTGTTAGGCAGGAAGTAGACGGTGTTTTCGGTTACCGGCATCATCTCCTTTGCCTGCGGGGAGTTGGACGGGCGTTCGTTGGCTACCAACGGGAGGTTCTTGCTCAGGATGTCGTATACTTGGTCGAAGGGGAGTGTTCCGGTAAAGAATACCTTTGCCTCGTAGTTGGAGGCACGGTTGATGTCGCCCGTCAGTTCTGAAATCTGCAATTCGTAAATCTCCTTGTCGGTCAGCTCCTTGATGTAGTCTGATTTCTCTCCGTAGAGCATGTACTGGCGCAGCGCTTCGTTCAGGATGCTGACGTTGTCTTTACGCTGCTGGCGCATACCCATTGCCGAACCTTTCAGACGTGCTAGTTGCTTTTCGTCCAATTTCGGCATCAGAATCTGGCGTGAAAGTAGCTGGCAGGCTTGCGGCAGGGTGGCTTCGTAGCCCTCCATGATGATGTAGAGGTTGTCTTCATCGGCTGTCACGTGGCAGGTTGCGTTCAGCTTGCTGAGTTCTTCTTTCAGCTCTTGCGGTTCGTAGGCTCCCATGATACCTGCGTTGTTCATCAGTTGGGCGGCATAGCCCAGTTTCGGGAATTCGCGTTCACCGGCTCCGTATTGTACAATCAGCTGGAATACGTTGTTCTCCTTGTTGGGCGTGTAGTACATCTTGGAACGGTCGTTCAGCTGCTTGATTTGCACTTCGCCGTAGTCTGCGAATTTCTCTTCCATCTGTCCGATGGGCAGGTTCTTGAATTGCGTTGCATAAAGCGATTCCTTGCCTACCGGAGGTTCTACGGGTTTGTACCCCGGCTTCTCAATCTTGGCGTTTTTGTCAGGTTTCCCTTTTTCGATATATAGGGCCAGGTAGTTGTCCGACAGGTATTTCTTGGCTACCCGCTTGATGTCGTCAGTAGTGATGGCCATAATCTTGTCCTTGTAGTTGAGTATGTCGCCCAAATCCTGCTCGTTGTAGAAGGCGTTCATCAGTATCATGGCCTTGTCCTCGTTCGACTCCATTTCCAGGTCGAACTGGCGGCATTTCTCGGCTTTGATGGCATCAATTTTCCAGTCCTCGAATTCTCCGTTGGCGATTTGCTGGATGGCTTTCAAGGCTTTCTTTTCGGCGCTTTTGGTAGACTCGAAACGGCGCTGGTTTTCGTCGTAGAGGGGAATGGCCGCTACGATGGCGCGCCCTTGTTCACGGAAAGTACGGGTGTAGGCTCCGGCGCTGGTCAGCTCACCGTCCAGTACCAGCTTGTCCATGGTTCCGGTCTGGCTGTTGTTGTTCAGCAGTGCCAGGGCGATGTCCAGAGCATCTTCGTCGGGATGTCCGGCAGGCACTCCGTTGAATACCATTGCCACTTGCGGGTAGAATCCCACTTTGGCCGAATATTGTTTGCGGCCTTTTATTTCGAGGTTCTGGTAGACCTTGCGCTCGGGTGCGGGCTTTGCAGCCAGACGCCCGAAGGCGGCATTGATGCGTCCGCTGATTTGTTGGGCTTTGATGTTTCCTACGAGTACCAGTACCATGTTTTCGGGTACATACCATTGTTCGTAGAATTCAATCAGCTTGCTCAGGCGGGGATTCTTCAGATGTTCGGGCAGGCCGATGATGGAACGGGAGTAAGGATGTCCCTCAAAAGCTTTCTCCATCACGAACTGGTTCTGTGCACGTCCCTGGTCATCTTGTGAACGGTTATATTCTTCGTACACGTTTTCCAGCTCCGACTGGAAGGAACGGAATACGGGATGCAGGAAACGTTGTGAGGAAATCTCCAGCCATTTGTTTATCTGATAGGCAGGGAAGGAGCTGTGATAGAAGGTCCAGTCATAGTAGGTTCCTGCATTTACCCCTTTGGCGCCCATGCTTTCCATCAGGTTGGAGTATTCATTGGGAAGCCCCAGCTTTCCGGCCTTGACGGTCAGCTCATTGATTTCCTTGCTGATGGCTTCTTTTTTTACCGGGTCGGCTTCTTCGGCCATCTGGTCGTACTTGGCGATGATTTCCTTGTAGATCGGTTCTTCTTCCGTCCAGTTCAGCGCGCCTATCTTGTCTGTTCCTTTAAACATGACGTGCTCCAGGTAGTGTGCAAGTCCCGTGTACTCTTCGGGGTCGTTGATGGAACCGGCACGTACGCCTACCAGTCCGAATACGTCCGATTTGGATTCGTCTTCCCATATATATACGGAAAGACCGTTCTTCAGCTTGAACGCTTTCAGTCCTTGTCCAAAGGAGGGCAGGGAGATGATGACGGCAGCCAGCAGAAGAAGTGACTTTAATTGAAATGATTTCATAAAATAAAGTGTTTTTATATAATAAAAGTGTTTCCCTATATGTAGGCAAAGCTATAAAAAAATCACGTAACATTTACGAAATCTTCGGAAAAATGATGATTTTCAGTACATGATATCACCCGTAAACTATCATAGAGGGGGTGGAAACTGTCAAATGATAGTTTTTACCCCTAATAAAAACCGTATTCCGTCCCCCGGAGCTTCAAATCTTCCTTATACTTGCAACCGTAAAACCTAAACCATTATTAACTATTTAAAAATTGAGCAAAGTATGAATACTTACAGTTTTAGAAAAGATTTACTTGCAGTGCAAGAAGAACTGCTTCGCTTTGCATACAAGTTGACAGCCGACCGGGAAGAAGCGAATGATTTGTTGCAAGAGACGTCTCTCAAGGCTTTGGATAACGAAGACAAATTTGAACCCGACACCAATTTCAAAGGTTGGATGTATACCATTATGCGCAACATCTTTATCAATAATTACCGGAAAATAGTTCGCGAACAGACTTTTGTAGACCAGACGGACAATCAGTATCACCTCAGTATGCCCCAGGACTCTGGTTTTGCCAGTACCGAAGGTGCCTACGACCTGAAAGAAATGCACCGCATCGTCAATGCCCTTCCACGCGACTATAAAGTCCCTTTCTCCATGCACGTGTCCGGTTTCAAGTACCGTGAGATTGCCGAACGTCTCGGTCTTCCACTCGGAACAGTGAAAAGCCGCATCTTCTTTACACGTCAGAAGTTGCAGGATGAACTGAAAGATTTCATCTGATAATAGTTTGGTAGTAGCAATATGATATATAACATATTGATTGCGATGAATTTTTAAGGATTATTCTTGACTATATGTCAGAATAATCCTTTATATTTGTATATGTTAAGTTAACCGAAGAAAAAAATCTCTTATTACTGACTATGATGAAAAAGGAAATTAAATTCAGTCTTGTTTACCGGGACATGTGGCAGTCGTCCGGTAAGTATCAACCCCGGGTAGACCAGTTGGTACGCATTGCTCCGTTGATAGTAGAAATGGGCTGTTTTGCACGCGTCGAAACGAACGGAGGAGCTTTTGAGCAGGTAAACCTTCTGTACGGCGAAAATCCCAATAAGGCTGTACGCGCCTTTACCGCGCCTTTCAGGGAAGCAGGTATACAGACGCATATGCTTGATCGCGGGCTGAATGCACTGCGCATGTATCCCGTTCCAGCAGATGTGCGCCGGCTGATGTACAAGGTGAAGCATGCCCAGGGTGTGGACATTACCCGTATCTTCTGCGGACTGAACGAGACGCGGAACATAATTCCTTCCATCAAATATGCCCTGGAAGCGGGCATGATACCGCAGGCTACGCTCTGCATCACGTATTCTCCTGTCCATACGGTGGAATACTATGCCGGTATTGCCGACCGATTGATTGAAGCCGGGGCACCCGAAATCTGCTTGAAGGATATGGCTGGCATCGGACGTCCGGGTATGCTGGGACAGCTTGTCAGAACCATTAAGGAGAAGCATCCCGATGTGCTGATACAATACCACGGGCATAGCGGTCCCGGACTTTCTATGGCTTCCATTCTCGAAGTCTGCGAGAACGGTGCCGACATCATCGATGTGGCGATGGAACCCATGTCGTGGGGCAAGGTTCATCCGGACATCATCTCCGTGCAGGCCATGCTGAAAGATCTGGGTTTTCAGGTGCCCGACATAAACATGAAAGCCTACATGAAAGCCCGTGCCATGACGCAGGAGTTCATTGACGATTTCTTGGGTTATTTCATGGATCCCACCAATAAACATATGTCCTCACTCTTGCTGAAGTGCGGTTTGCCGGGTGGCATGATGGGCTCCATGATGGCCGACTTGAAGGGAGTGCATTCCGGCATCAACATGATACTGCGCGGCAAGAATGAGCCGGAACTCAGTCTGGACGACTTACTCGTCATGCTGTTCGACGAAGTGGAATATGTATGGCCCAAACTGGGCTATCCTCCTTTGGTGACTCCTTTCAGCCAGTATGTGAAGAATGTGGCTCTGATGAACCTCATGCAGCAAGTAAAGGGAGAGGAGCGCTGGACGATGATAGACAACCATACGTGGGACATGATTCTGGGCAAGAGCGGACGCCTGCCCGGTACTTTGGCGCCCGAGATAGTGGAACTGGCCAAGTCCAAGGGTTTTGAGTTCGTGGATACGGACCCGCAGCTGAACTACCCGGATGCTCTGGATACATACCGGAAAGAGATGGACGAAAACGGTTGGGAATATGGCGATGATGACGAGGAACTCTTCGAGCTTGCCATGCACGACCGGCAGTATCGCGACTATAAATCCGGCGTTGCCAAGAAACGTTTTGAGGATGACCTGCAGCGTGCCAAGGATGCGGCGATGGCCAAAAATGGATACTCGGAAGAGGAAATCAAGAAGCTGAAGCGTGCAAAGGCAGACCCGATAATCGCGCCTTCCAAAGGGCAAGTGCTTTGGGAGGTTTCTGTCGAAGGTCCTTCTTCTGCTCCTTTCATTGGACGCAAGTACCAGCATGATGAGGTGTTCTGCTACATCTCTACGCCATGGGGTGAATACGAGAAGATATGGACCGGATTTACCGGACGTGTGGTGGAAGTCTGTGCCAAGCAAGGGGATGTGGTCAATAAAGGCGATGTGATAGCCTATATCCAGCGGAGTGATATCTTTGCATAAATGAGAACTTGAAAAAGTGGAATTTCACTGAAAGTTGATAACGTAGTAGGGTGATAATGCGATAGTTTATCACCCTACAGTCCTTTCAGTCATCCTTTATTGTCCAACCATTTCTTGATGGTTTCCTTCAGTACTTCTTGGGTGAAGGGTTTGGTAAGGAAGTCGTTGCAACCTGCTTCCAGGGCAGCCTGCTTGTCGTGTTCGTAGGCATAGGCTGTAAGGGCGATGATGGGGATGTCCGGCGCCAGTTCACGGATGATGCGTGTGGCGTCGATTCCGTCAAGGTTGGGCATTTTCATGTCCATCAGGATGAGGTCGGGATGGACTTCCTCGAACATAGTTACGGCTTCCATGCCGTCTTTGGCATGTTTCAACCGATAGAGCCGGCCTAAAATGGCGTTAATTAGGATGAAATTGCTTTCTGTATCTTCGGCAATCAGGATGGTTTTGGAAGGAGGGGTAGGGAGTGTTCCGGCTTCTTCATTCTTCGGGGAAGTTCCGGGGGCTGTATTTCTGCTCCTCTGCTCTGTGGAATGTGCCTTTGCTGTCGTTTCCCGGTTGTTCTCTTCCTTCTTTTCCATCTCTGTTTTGCTGGAGGATTCCAGTGGGAGGACAAAAATAAATGTGGTGCCTTTATCCACTTCCGAAGTGACGGATATGTTGCCGCCCAGGCGTTCGATGATAGTCTTGCAGATGGAAAGTCCCAATCCGGTGCCTTGGGCAAAGTTGTTCACTTTGACAAAACGTTCGAATATCCGGTCCACTTTGTCCGGTGCAATTCCCATACCCGTATCGGTGACGTGGAATGCTACATACTTGCCTTCCCGGTGATACCCGTAACTGATGTACCCGGCGGGGGTGAACTTGAAGGCATTGCCTATCAGATTGGAAATGACCTGGAAAATCCGGTTCTTGTCTCCGTCAATCACGATATTCTCGTCAGAGGGTTCGTATATCAGCTCCACTCCTTTGGGACAGCGGAAAATATGTGCGTCGTGTATCTCCTTGCAGAGCGGATGGAGGCGTACGGGCGTGATGGTGAACTCCACGATACCCGATTCGATTTTTGATAAGTCGAGAATTTCGTTAATGAGCTGGAGCAGGCGTTCGTTGTTCGATTCTACTATTTCGTAATAGCCTAGCCGTTCCTTCTCGTCGGTGCTTTCGGCAATGATGCGCGAGAAGCCTACAATGGCATTGAGCGGTGTGCGTATCTCATGGCTCATGTTGGCGAGGAAAGCGGATTTGAGCTGGTCGGAAGTCTCGGCTTTCTCCTTGGCTACGAGCAATTCCCGTTTCATCTGTTCCATTTCCGTGATGTCCCATTCGATGTTCAGCAGGATGGGGGAGAAGTCGTTGCTTTCAATCTTCATCTTTCGCTTGTCCAGATAGATGGGGGTTCCGTTTCCGTCGCGTTCTTCCGCAATCCAGTGCATCTCTTTGCCGGTCCTGGCTATTTCAATGTCTTGTGCTCTTTTTTCCTGGGCAGTCTCCAGGGGATAAAAGTCGAAGTCGTCTTTCCCCAATGCCTCTTGTATGGGGATTTCGCGGTTGTACGATTCGCGGTTGCGGTAGAGGTACTTGAAGTTGTTGTTGATGTCCTTCACGACAATGCCTGCCGGGAGGTTTTCGATGATTTTGTCCAGAATCAGGTTGAACTGTTTGATTTGTTGCTCATGCCGGATGCGTGTGGATACATCCCTTCCGAAAGTCCAGACCGTCCCTTCGCCTTTGTCACTCGTCACCCAATAGGCGTTTCCTTCTATGGCGAGTACTTCCGGACGCAGTGGCAACGGATTGTGAACAATATAGCCTTGGGAGGTTTCTCCGCGTTTGACACATTCTGCAAATTCTTTCCACGATTTTTTGTCTCTTCCATACGAAGGCAAGTCGTATATTTTCAGTTTCGTGATGTCTTGGGTATTGCCGATGCCATGTCGCTCCTTGAAGCAGCGGTTGCCGAATATCAGTGTACCGTCTTCGTGTGCCGAGTAAATATCTTCGGTGGAGTTGTTGATGGCATGTGTCAGCAAGTTGATATCGTTGCGCCGTTGCTGAATGTCGGTGATATTCTGTATATATCCTTCCAGAATGGTATTTTTGTCTTTATGATATTCGCGTGCAAAGGCCTTGAGCCGTATATAGAAAATCTTTTCCTGAAGCAAGATGCGGTAGTCCACACTGTTTTCCATTTTCCCTTTTAGGTTTTCTTTCAGCCAGTTGGTGAAAGATTTCCGGTCTTCGGGAAGTATCAGTTTCAGATAGTCGTTCAGATTGATTTCTTGTGTCTCCTCTGTGCATAGGATATCGGTGTGTCCGGCATATTTGAAGCTTTGGGTGTCTGAATCGTATTGCCAGTTTCCGATAAGCGCAGCTTTTTGGATTTCATTCAACTCTTGGTTTTTTCTTTCGAGTTCCAGCTTGCGCTGGCTACGTTCCGTGATGTCGCGGTATTGGCAGAGCACCATTCCGTCAAAGGGGGACATGATACACTTGAAGAAATAAGTGGTGCCGTTCAAGGCCATTTCGTAGTTATGGGTAGAGCGTATTTTGTGCGTCAGTACTCTTTTAAAGTCCGGATAGATTTGGTTATAAGTGGATAAGGGAATTAGTTGGAACAGATTCTTGCCCAGTAACCGGTCTTCCTTCAAGAACCAGAGATTGATGTTGTAAACTGCAATGTCCACACAAATACCGTCTTTGTCCAGAAGAATCATGGTGTCGGATGTCAGCTTTAACAGTCTTTCGGCGTTTTCAGCTTGTTTTAAAATGTTTTTCATTCTTATAGTATTAGTTTCATGCCCTTCTGGCCTTCTCCCATGCGCCGCTTGCATTGTCTTTACGTTTGCGCAGGTAGTTGAATCCTCGTATGACGTTGACGTTCATAAAAAGGAAATAGTAGGGGATGAAAAGTATCTTGTTCTTTATATGCTTCGTTGAAAGGTAGTACCCCCAACTTCCCATGAGGTAGAAAAAAGCTTGTAACAGCCAGATGATGGCATACAGTAATGGCGTGCTTGTCGTAAAGATGAGAATTGTGTTGAGGGGAAGCAATAGAAACAATAGGATAGGAGTGAGCGACCAGCGCAGCACCCGGTGGGAAATATATTGGAAACAGAATGTGCCGTAACGGAACGGGTTGAGCAGCGGACGTAGCCGCCAGATAGACTGCAAGCCACCGGCAGCGATGCGCACCTTGCGCTTTTCTTCCTCGCGCATATCTGCCGAGCCGCTTTCTACGGCATAGGCATTGGCGCAATAGGCAATGGTGTGTCCCTGCATGACGATGTGCAGGGAGAGTGTGAAGTCGTCGAGCAACGTGTCTGTTTGCATTTCTTCGAACAGATTGCGGCGCACGGCAAACAACTCACCCGCTGCTCCTACTGCTGAATAGAGGCGTGCGTCGAGCGCTTTGAGGGTGGATTCGTATTTCCAGTACAACCCTTCTCCCCCAGAGGCAGCATTGTCCTTACTTTGCACAGCAATACGTTTTTCGCCTGCCACGCATCCCACTTTAGGGTCGGTGAAGGCGTGCACTATCTCCCGTAGGGCTTTTCGGTTGAGGTGCGTATTGGCATCGGTGAATACGACAAGGGGCGTTCCTACGAAATGTATACCGCGGTTCAGGGCGGCTGTCTTGCCTTGGCGTTGGGGTTGGTGGAGGACGGTGGCTTGCGGCCAGCGGGAGAGGCGTTCGTTGGTACGGTCGTTGCTGCCGTCGGTCACCCAAAGAATGCGTAGCTTGTCGGCAGGATAGTCCAGCTCCAGACAGTTGCGCATTTTTTCGTCCACTACATCTTCTTCATTATAGGCGGCGATAAACAGAGTCAATGGGGGCAATGCGTTGTCGGTGGGCATAGGCCAGAGGGTAGGTGTGTGGAAGCACTCTTTTATCTTGACCAGAATATATAATAATATACCATAGCCTATATAGGTATAGAACACTATGAATAAACTTATCCAGAAGAGTATCTCAAGAACTTTCATGCTTCTGTTTTGTTTGCTATCTTTTTGAGGAAAAAGAAATGTGATTGCCAAAAGTATGGATAATCTTTTACTGATGCAAGAAAAAGAAAAGAAAAATGAAATGTTTGTGTCTCAAGAGGTAAAGTTTGGTTTTCAAGGCATTTTGATGTTATAATCATTCTCCATAGGAGGGAGACGGGCAGATACGGCAAGGTAAGGCGTTACTCAAAACGCTTCTGTCATATTGAAGTAAAACAACATCTGGTTGTTTACCGTGTTTTTGCCTAAATCCAGGCGGACGTTCATGCGTGGCTGTACCTCAATGCGTAGACCTACACCATAGTTGGGCAGTACGCCCTCTATCTTGCCAGGAGTGGGGCCCATGAAGCCGCACCCGGTCCAGGCTACAAAACCTATGTGGTTGAGCATCCGCTTCAGCCAGGTGCTGCGGTCGGTATTGAGCATCTGCCGGTATTCTGCCATGACCACGTGCGAGGACTTGTCGCGATACTGCCCCATGTAGTAGCCGCGCAGGTCGAAAGGCGTTCCGGTGAGGGCGTATTGCGTCAGTGGGACGTCGCCGAACACGTTCTTGGTCTGTGCCGTCCACGCAAGCACCCTGCGCTTGCCCAGTGACTTGTATTGGCGGTAGTCTATCTCCAGGCGGTAGAAGGTCTGGTCGCTTCCGATGAATTTGGTGTACATCATGCCGCGGAAATCCAGATACATGCCGCGGTAGGCGTTGGCGGGAACGTCACGGCTGTCGTATGTCAGCAGGAAGCCGAGGCCGGAGTTGAAGTTGTTGTAGCCGTTGGCCGTACCGCCTGCCTCTTTGTACGAAGGTTCGTTCACCAAGAACTTGCCGGGCTCCGTCAGGTGGTCATAATTGATGTCTATTTGAGGTCCGGCAAAGATATTGCTGTTGCCCAGCCGGAAGAGGAACCAGGGGTTGATTTGCACGCCGCTGTATCGGTATTTGCTGGTACTGTCGCTTCGTACGTAATCTTTATTGGTATTATAGCCGATGCCGTAAAAGTTTTCTTCCGTATTTTTATAGCTAAACTTTCCGAAGATACGGAAACGGTCACCCTTGAAGAAGAGTTGAGGCTTGGAGAAAAGATTGATGCCACCGTTGAACATGAAGGCGATGGCCATGGGCACTACGGAGCGCAACTGCGTGGTGTCGCTGGGGTTTATGCGGAAGGTCATCAGGGCGCTTCCTCCCAGCACGGCACCGAAGTCGGGAGTGTAGCTGGGTCCACCCAGAATATTGTAATGCAGATTCCGGCGCGCTACCTTTTGCTTGCGTAGTTCTTTTTTTGTCAGTGCGGGAACGCTGTCGTTTGTGGCGGCCGCAGTCTGTTCCTGGGCATAAAGGGTGGTGGCGAACAGCACCAGTGCGATAATGCTTAGTATATATCTTTTCATGTCGTACGAAATGTGGGTGCAAAGGAAACTATTTTATTCCGAATAGTTTTCACTGTAATAGATAATAAATCTAAAGATGTCACTAAAATTATCAAAAAAGACATTACTTTTGTCTGCTTCACGAAGCAAGACATCAATAACTAAAAACACATAATCTGAATGAAGAAACGATTTTTATCTGTAATTGTTCTGAGTGCCGCACTGCTTTCTGTGCAGGCACAAGAAGGAAAAGGCGGCATCAGCCCCGAAATGCTTGGGCAAATCAAGCAAAGTTATCAAGGCACGGCTGCCGACAAGGCTCTCCGCAATGCCATAGGCAATAATGACATCCGTAAACTGGCACTCAACCAGGAGAATATGCAGGGCATGGATACCCACTTCTCCGTCAAGGTAGAGTCCAGAGGCATCACCGACCAGAAGTCGTCCGGCCGTTGCTGGTTGTTCACCGGGCTCAACGTGATGCGGGCCAAGACCCTTGCCGAATACGGTTTCCAGTCTTTTGAGTTCTCCGAAGTCTATCCTTTCTTCTGGGACCAGTTGGAGAAGGCAAACCTCTTCTTGCAAGGCATCATCGACACCTCCAAGAGTCCCCTGACTGATAAAACCGTAGAATGGCTCTTCCAGCATCCGCTGAGCGATGGGGGTACCTTTACCGGTGTGGCCGACATTGTTTCCAAATACGGCCTTGTTCCTAAAGATGCCATGCCTGAAACAAACAGCAGTGAAAATACCTCCCGCATGGCCAACCTCATCTCTCTGAAGCTGAAAGAGTATGGTCTGCAACTACGTGATATGGCTGCCGCCGGTGCCAAGCCCGCAGCTCTGGAGAAGGAGAAAACCACAATGCTCGGAACCATCTACCGCATGTTGGTGCTGAACCTTGGTGTACCTCCCACGGAGTTCGACTATGTCTGCCACGATGCTAAGGGTAATCCCGTGGAGATAGAGCATCACACTCCCATGTCTTTCCTTGAGAAGTATGGAGACAAACAACTGCTGACCAACTACGTAATGCTGATGAACGATCCCAGTCGTAAGTATTATAAGTGCTATGAAATAGACTACGACCGTCACCGTTACGACGGTAAAAACTGGACTTATGTCAACCTGCCCGTAGAGGATATTAAGGAGATGGCCATCGCCTCCTTGAAGGACAGCACCATGATGTACTTCTCTTGCGATGTGGGCAAGTTCCTGAACTCTGAACGCGGTCTGCTTGATGTGAAAAATTATGACTACGAGTCACTGATGGGTACTACCTTCGGAATGGATAAAAAACAACGCATTCAGACCTTCTCCAGCGGCTCGTCCCACGCCATGACCTTGATGGCTGTTGACTTGAACAAAGACGGAAAGCCCGTAAAATGGATGGTAGAGAATAGCTGGGGAGCTGCTTCCGGTTACCAGGGACATCTCATCATGACCGACGAGTGGTTCAATGAATACATGTTCCGCTTGGTGGTGGAGACAAAGTATGTTCCTGCCAAAGTGATGGAATTGTTCAAACAAAAACCTATCCGCCTGCCGGCATGGGACCCGATGTTTGCTGAAGAAAAGTGATGATAAGGATTAGAGGTTAAGGATTAGTGATTAGTGGGGCTGCGCTATGATTCCGCAGGGTATTAATCCCTAATCCTTAACCCCTAATCCTTGTTCTCGTGTTCGTTAACGAAAGGGATTACGGAAATTTCTCCGTAATTCCTTTCTTTTTTGCTCTTTATTCACGTTCTTTTTTGCTACTTTTGCGGCAAATTAATGAAACCATTATTTTAAATAAACGCATGGCAAATGTAATTAAGTTACGTAGAGGCCTTGACATCAACCTGAAAGGCGCTGCTGCCCAGGAACTTGTGTCTGTTAAGGAACCAGGATTTTATTCGCTGATTCCCGATGACTATACAGGCATCACTCCGAAAGTGGTGGTCAAAGAGCAGGAATATGTGATGGCCGGGGGACCCTTGTTTATCGACAAGAATCATCCTGAATTGAAATTTGTTTCGCCCGTCAGTGGCGTAGTGACAAGCGTGGAGCGTGGTGCGCGCCGTAAGGTGCTGAACATCGTTGTAGAGGCTGCCACTGAACAAGACTATGAGGAATTTGGCAAGATGGACCCGTCCAAGATGAGCGGCCAGCAGGTAAAAGAAGCTCTTTTGCAGGCAGGTATGTTCGCTTTCATCCGCCAACGTCCGTACGACGTTATCGCTGACCCGACGGTGACTCCGAAAGCTATTTTCATTTCGGCTTTCGACAGTAATCCTCTGGCTCCCGATTTCGAATTCGCTCTGAAAGGAGAAGAAGCAAACTTCCAGACGGGACTCGACGCTTTGTCAAAGATGGCAAAGACGTATCTGGGTATTAGTGTAAAACAAAAGGCTGCTGCCCTTGTGCAGGCAAAGAACGTTACCGTAACAGCTTTCGACGGACCGCATCCGGCAGGCAACGTGGGTGTACAGATTAACCACATCTCTCCGGTAGTGAAAGGTGAAACGGTCTGGACTATCAGTGCCGAAGCCGTACTTTTCATCGGACGTCTGATGAATACCGGTCATGTAGACTTGACCCGTACGGTAGCTGTAACGGGTTCCGAAGTGTTGAAACCCGCTTATTGCAAGCTGAAAGTCGGCGCTCTGCTGACGAACGTTTTCAAAGGTAACGTGACTACCGACAAGGACCTCCGCTACATCAGCGGTAACGTGCTGACCGGTAAGAAAATTTCTCCGAACGGCTTCCTCGGCTCTTTCGACAGCCAGCTGACCGTTATTCCCGAAGGAGATGAAATCCATGAAATGTTGGGTTGGATTATGCCGCGCTTTAATCAGTTCAGCGTCAACCGCTCTTACTTCAGCTGGCTGATGGGCAAGAAGGAATATGTGATAGATGCCCGTATCAAGGGTGGCGAACGTCACATGATTATGTCCAACGAATACGACCGCGTATTTCCAATGGACATCTTCCCCGAATATCTGGTGAAAGCAATCATTGCAGGTGATATTGACCGTATGGAGGCTCTGGGTATCTACGAAGTAGCTCCTGAAGATTTCGCTCTCTGCGAATTCGTATGTTCTTCCAAAGTGGAAGTGCAGCGCATCGTACGTGCAGGACTCGATATGCTTCGTGCCGAAATGGCATAATCGGGGCGTATGGCAAATCGTAAATTGTAAATCGTAAAATCGTAAATATATTAATGAAAGCGTTAAGAAATTATCTCGACAAGATAAAGCCGAACTTTGAAGAAGGCGGCAAATTCCACGCATTTCGTTCGGTGTTCGACGGCTTCGAAACATTCTTGTTCGTGCCTAATGCCACTTCGAAATCGGGAACGCATATTCACGACTCCATTGACAGCAAACGCATCATGTCGATGGTGGTTATTGCGTTAGTACCGGCACTGCTGTTCGGTATGTATAACGTAGGTTACCAGCATTTCCATGCTACCGGTGCCACCGGCGGCTTCTGGGAAATGTTCATCTACGGTTTCTTGGCTGTATTGCCAAAAATCATTGTATCTTATGTAGTAGGTCTCGGCATTGAGTTCGTAGTGGCTCAGTGGAAGAAGGAGGAGATTCAGGAAGGCTTCCTGGTTTCCGGTATCTTGATTCCGATGATTGTTCCGGTAGACTGTCCGTTGTGGATTCTAGCGGTGGCTACTGCATTCTCTGTAATTTTTGCTAAGGAAGTATTCGGTGGTACGGGTATGAACGTGTTCAACGTAGCTTTGATTACCCGTGCATTCTTGTTCTTTGCTTATCCTACGAAGATGTCGGGTGATGCCGTTTGGGTATCGGGCGACAGCATCTTTGGTCTGGGGCAGTCGGTAGACGGACTGACGGTAGCTACTCCGCTGGGTGCAGCCGCTACCTCGGGCGCCGTTCCGGAATTCTCTTGGGACATGGTGACCGGCCTTATTCCGGGTTCTATCGGTGAGACAAGCGTAATTGCCATCGCTCTGGGTGCCATTTTGCTGTTGTGGACGGGCATTGCAAGCTGGAAGACGATGTTTTCCGTATTCGTAGGTGGCGCCTTCATGGCATGGGTATTCAATACAATCGGTCCCGACACCCCGATGGCACAGATGCCTTGGTACGAACACCTCGTGCTGGGTGGTTTCTGCTTCGGTGCCGTGTTCATGGCTACCGACCCCGTTACATCGGCACGTACAGAGACCGGTAAGTATATCTTCGGATTCCTGATTGGTGTCATGGCTATCATTATCCGTGTGCTCAACCCTGGTTATCCCGAAGGTATGATGCTTGCCATTCTGCTGATGAATATCTTCGCTCCGCTGATTGACTATTGTGTGGTACAGGGCAACATCAGCCGTCGCGAGAAACGTGCAATCAAGTCTAACAATTAATAAATACCGGAAAAGAAATGAATACCAATAGTAATAGTTATACTATCATTTATGCTTCGGTAATGGTTGTTATCGTTGCATTCCTGCTGGCATTTGTAAGTTCTTCCTTGCGCGAGACGCAGAACAAGAACGTGGAACTTGACACGAAGAAGCAGATTCTTGCTGCACTCAACATCAAGGACGTAAAGGATGCCGAAGCTGAATATAATAAATATGTAAAGGGCGATATGCTGATGAACGTTGACGGTACGCTGACTGAGAATACCGGTGCATTTGCTACCGCTTACGAGAAGGAAGCCAAAGAAAATAACCGTCTGCATGTATTCGTGGCAGAAGTTAAAGGCGAGAAGAAATATGTATTCCCCGTTTACGGTGCCGGTCTTTGGGGTGCTATCTGGGGATATGTTGCACTAAACAGCGACAAGGATACCGTTTACGGTGTTTACTTCTCCCATGCCAGTGAGACTCCGGGTCTGGGTGCCGAAATTGCAACTCCCCAGTTTCAGGGTGAATTCACTGGAAAGAAAACATTGGAGAACGGCGAGGTGGCCCTCGGTGTTGTGAAGAACGGCAAGGTAGAGAAACCTGACTATCAGGTTGACGGCATTTCCGGTGGTACCATCACTTCTGTTGGTGTGGATGCTATGTTGAAGGCTTGTCTGAGCAGCTACAAGAACTTTTTAACTAATAATAATGAGGAGGAATAAGAATATGGGACAATTGTTTTCAAAGAAGAATAAAGAAATATTCTCTACTCCGCTGGGACTGAACAATCCTGTTACCGTGCAGGTATTGGGTATCTGTTCTGCTTTGGCTGTTACTGCCAAGCTGGAGCCCGCCATTGTGATGGGGCTTTCAGTGACGGTGATTACGGCATTCTCCAATGTAGTGATTTCACTGCTGCGCAAGACGATACCCAACCGTATCCGTATCATCGTTCAGCTGGTGGTTGTTGCTGCGTTGGTAACTATTGTAAGTGAGATTCTGAAAGCTTTTGCTTACGACGTAAGTGTGCAGCTTTCTGTATATGTAGGTCTGATTATTACCAACTGTATCCTGATGGGACGCTTGGAAGCATTTGCCATGCAGAACGGTCCCTGGGAGTCTTTCCTTGACGGTGTGGGTAATGGTTTGGGATATGCCAAGATTCTGGTAATCGTAGCTTTCTTCCGCGAGCTTCTGGGTTCGGGAACGTTGCTCGGTTTCAACATCTTGAACTATGAACCTCTGCAGAAGTTGGGCTATGTGAACAACGGCTTGATGCTGATGCCGCCAATGGCATTGATTCTTTGCGCTTGCATCATCTGGTATCAGCGTGCACGTCACAAAGAATTGCAGGAAAAGCAGTAATAAATAAATGAAGAATGAAAAATGAAAGAATGAAAAATGGGCTGCTCTGCTGCAGTACAAGTTCTCATTGCTTTAATTCTTTAATTCTTTAATTCTTAATTTATCGAAGAGATATGGAACATTTAATAAGTTTATTCGTCCGCTCTATCTTTGTGGACAACATGATATTCGCGTTCTTCCTCGGTATGTGTTCTTACCTTGCCGTATCGAAGAATGTGAAGACTGCCGTAGGACTGGGTATCGCCGTAACTTTCGTGTTGGTAGTTACGCTTCCGGTCAACTATTTATTGCAGACAAAGGTGCTGGCTGCCAACGCAATCATTGAAGGCGTTGACCTCAGCTTCCTGAGCTTTATTCTTTTCATTGCTGTAATCGCAGCTATCGTTCAGTTGGTGGAAATGATTGTAGAGCGTTTCAGCCCTTCGCTGTATGCTTCACTCGGTATCTTCCTGCCGTTGATTGCTGTAAACTGTGCCATCATGGGTGCTTCTCTTTTCATGCAGCAGCGCATCACGCTGGGTGAGAGCGACCCGAAATTCATCGGTGGCATTGCTGATGCTGTCTCTTATGCGTTGGGCTCCGGTATCGGTTGGTTGCTGGCTATCGTAGGCTTGGCTGCCATCCGTGAAAAAATGGCCTATTCTGACGTTCCGGCTCCACTGAAAGGACTGGGCATCACGTTTATCACTGTAGGTCTGATGGCAATGGCATTTATGTGTTTCTCTGGTTTGAACATCTAAAAGAAAGGAATAAAACAATGGATATGAATATGATATTAGCAAGCATTGGAGTATTCCTCGTGGTTGTCATCCTGCTTGTTGTTATCCTGCTGGTTGCCAAGAATTTCTTGGTGCCTTCGGGTAATGTAAAACTGACTATCAATGGTGATAAGGAACTGGACGTAGCTTCCGGTTCTACATTGCTGAATACGCTGTCTGTAAACGGTGTGTTCCTTTCCTCCGCTTGTGGTGGTAAAGGTTCCTGCGGACAGTGCAAATGCCAGGTAATGGAAGGTGGGGGTGAAATCTTGCCTTCTGAGACTCCGCACTTCAGCCGTAAGCAAATACAAGATCACTGGCGTCTGGGTTGCCAGGTGAAGGTAAAAGGCGATATGGCTATCAAGGTTCCCGAAAGCGTACTGGGCGTGAAAGAGTGGGAGTGCGAGGTTATCTCCAACAAGAATGTGGCTACGTTCATCAAAGAGTTCATCGTTGCTTTGCCCAAAGGCGAGCACATGGATTTCGTTCCGGGTTCTTATGCGCAGATTAAGATTCCTAAATATTCGATGGATTATGATAAGGACATCGATAAGGAACTTATCGGTAAGGAATACTTGCCTGCATGGGAGAAATTCGGTCTGTTGGGCTTGAAGTGCCGCAATGACGAAGAAACCATCCGTGCTTACTCCATGGCCAACTATCCTGCTGAAGGCGACCGCATCATGCTGACGGTACGTATCGCTACGCCTCCGTTTAAGCCGAAAGACCAGGGACCGGGCTTCATGGATGTAATGCCGGGTATCGCTTCTTCTTATATCTTTACCCTGAAACCGGGTGATAAGGTGACTATGAGTGGTCCTTACGGAGACTTCCATCCGATATTCGACTCTAAGAAGGAGATGATGTGGATCGGTGGTGGTGCCGGTATGGCTCCGTTGCGTGCACAGATTATGCATATGACGAAGACACTGCACACTACAGATCGCGTGATGAATTACTTCTACGGTGCACGTGCATTGAATGAAGTGTTCTATCTGGAAGACTTCCTGCAGATTGAAAAGGATTTCCCCAACTTCAAGTTCCATCTTGCACTGGACCGTCCCGATCCGGCAGCCGATGCAGCGGGCGTGAAGTATACTCCGGGCTTCGTACACAACGTAATTTACGAGACTTACTTGAAAGACCACGAAGCTCCCGAAGACATCGAATACTACATGTGTGGTCCCGGCCCGATGTCGAAGGCTGTTGAGAAGATGCTCGACGACCTCGGCGTTCCGGCTCAGAACCTGATGTTCGACAACTTCGGCGGATAATCTTCCTTGTCCGTCTTGAGATAAAAAAACTCCGGCATGGCCTTCAGGGCTTTGCCGGAGTTTTTGGTTCGAGGCATTCCTCTCTAATGAAGATTCTTCGTAGCTTTTTCTTTATTCCTTGATATGAATCAGTGCATTGGCCAGAATGGCTGTTACTCCTCCGGTGGTAATTCCCGAAGAGAAGATATTTCTTAATGTTTCGGGAAGTTGGCATAATATTTCCGGAACAAGTTCTACGCTTAGTCCCAAAGAGAAACTGATAGCCATGACTAATGTTGCCTTACGGTTGATTTCTTGTGCAGCGATAATGCGTATGCCTGCCGCTGCCACTGTTCCGAACATAAGCAGGGTAGCGCCGCCCAATACCGGTTCCGGCATCAATGAAAATACCAGGCCTACGGCGGGGAAAAGCCCGAGTATTACCAGGAATCCTGCTATATAGTAACCTACATAACGGCTTGCCACTCCCGTCAGTTGTATCATCCCGTTGTTTTGGGCAAATACGGAGTTGGGAAAAGAGTTGAGCATACCTGCCAGCATGGAGTTGAAGCCGTCGGCAAGGATACCGCCCGAAGCGCGTTTTACGAATGTTTCTCCTTCCACCGGTTCGCCGGATATGAGCGAATTGGCTGTGATGTCACCGTATGCTTCGATAGCGGTAATCATGAAAATAAGTCCTAAGGCAATGATGGTTGAGATGCTGAAGTCCAATCCGTAACGGAACGGCATCGGGAGATTGAAACCGCCATAGCTTTGTATGGATGTAAAATCTACTATCCCCATGAACCATGCCACGATATAGCCTATAACCAATCCGATGACAATGGAACTCATCCTCATATACCGGTTGGAACTACGGTTGAAGGCAATGATGAGTAGCAACACCAGGGCCGCCAGTCCCACATGGCGCAGACTGCCGAAACTGCCGTCCGCTTGCGCTGCCGCACCGCCTCCGCAAGCAGTAATTCCCACTTTTATCAGACTCATTCCAATGAGAGTGACAACGATTCCCGAAATGAGGGGCGTAATGATTCTCTTGGTATATTTCAAAATCCGGCTGATGAACATTTCCACGGTAGATGCTGCGATGCAGGAACCGAAGATAAGCGGAAGCCCGCCCATCGTTCCGGCAGCAATAATGGGTCCGATAAAGGAAAAACTGGTTCCCTGGATGCAGAGTAACCCCGTACCCAATCCTCCGAACCTGCGGCACTGGATGAACGTTGAAATGCCCGAAGCGAACAATGCCATGGATACCAGATAACCGGTGGTTTCGGCATCGAGTTTCAGTGCTCCGGCAATAATGAGGGGAGGGGTGATGATGGCAACGAATATGGCAAGCAGGTGTTGCAGGGCGGCAAAGAATGCTTCCTTGAAAGGCGGCTTGTCATTCAGTCCGTATATCAGCCCGTTTTTTAACTTTTCTCCTTCTTGATTGTCCTCCATGTGTGCAGCGGTTTATCTGATTTTGATTTCACAATTATCCAGACTCTCGATGATGGCAAGTGATTCCACATGGATGCCTTGTTCGCGCAATTCGTCGCCACCATGCTGGAATGCCTTCTCGATGATGAATCCCATACCGGCCAGTTCGGCACCTGCCTGCTTCACAAGGTCAATCATGCCTTTGGCTGCATTGCCATTGGCCAGAAAGTCGTCAATGAACAGTACCTTGTCACCCGGACAAAGGAAGTCCTTGCTGACACAGACCTCGTACGAACGGTTCTTGGTGAAGGAAAATACGGTGGTGGTCAGCATGTTTTCCATGGTACTCGGTTTCTTCTTCTTGGCAAATACTACGGGCAGTTCCAGCAGATAACCTACCATGATGGCAGGGGCAATTCCGCTCGCCTCTACTGTAATGACCTTGTTGATGGAGGTGGAAGCGAACCGTCTGACAAATTCCACGCCGATGGATTTCATCAGGATGGGGTCCATTTGGTGATTAATGAAGTTGTCTACTTTCAGAATGCCTCCGGGGAAGCATTTTCCGTCTTTGAGAATGCGGTCTTTCAGAGTTTTCATGTTGGATGATGTTTTATTGAATGTTATCGTTTTCCTCTTCTGTTTCTTCTTGAATGGTGTCTTTGGGCAGCAATCTTGGAGAAATGCGTTTCTTGGGAGTGAGGCTCATACCTTTCAGCATTTCGGCCTGGCGCACTACGCTGCCGTTACCGTCCGAGAGCTGGTTGAAGGCTTTGTCGTAATCCCTTTGCAGGCTGGCCAGTCGGTCGCCGATACCGAGGAAGGTGTCGGTAAAGCCTGCAATCTTTTCATATAAGATGGTGCCGCGCTTGATGATGGCCTGCACATTCTTTACCTGGTTCTCCTTCTTCCAAAGGTCGAGCGAGAGGCGCAGGGCGCTAATCAGGTTGGTGGGGCTCATCAGTACCACCTTTTTGTTGTAGGCATATTCCCAGAGGTGGGCATCGCTTTGGATGGCGAGGAGGTAGGCACCTTCGGTGGGGATGAACATCATGACGAAATCCGGCGATTGGGCGTCATAATGCGAGTAGTCTTTATGGCTGAGCTCGTCGATGTGGGCGCGGACGGATTGCAGGTGTGCTTTCAGGAAGTGTGCCTGCTCCTCCTTGTTTTCGGCAGAGGTGTAGGCAGCATAGGCAGTCAGCGACACTTTGGAGTCGATAATCATTTCCCGTTCGTCGGGGTACTTCACGATGATGTCGGGCTGCATCTTCTGCCCGCTCTCCTCGTTGATGATGGCTTCGCCCCGTTCGTCTTTTAGAAACTCCTGGCGGAAGTAGTGTTCGCCTTCAATCAGTCCGGAGGCTTGCAACAGACGTTCCAGAATCATTTCGCCCCAGTTGCCTTGCATTTTGGAGTCTCCTTTCAGGGCACGGGTCAAGTTGTTGGCATCTTCGCTGAGGCGGTTGTTCAGCTCCACCAGTTCCTTGATGCGTTCTCCCAGCGAGAAACGTTCTTTGGCTTCGGTGCTGTATACTTGTTCCACCTTTTGGCGGAAGTCCTTCAGGTTATCACCCAGCGGACGGAGCAGATTGCCCAGGTGTTCGGCATTCAGCTTGGTAAAGTCTTCGGCTTTGCTTTGGAAGATACGGTTGGAGAGATTCTCGAACTCGATATTCATGCGCTTGTGCAATGCTTCGGCTTCTTCCTTCTGCAACTTCAATAATTCTATTTCCTTCTTTGTCCCGCTGATTTCGGCCTTCAATGCGGCAGACTTGCGCTCTGCCGCCAGATAGCCGACTACGGTTCCAATGATTATCCCTATAATCAGTAATAATATTTCCATAGATGTTTTGAAGTGTCCGCCTTATTGTGTCAATATTTCGTTTCCGTCTTCAGTAATCAGGATTTGGCTTTCCCATTGGGCAGAAGGCAGTCCGTCGTCTGTGCAGACGGTCCATCCGTCGGCTTCGTCGATAAAGACTTCGTAGCTTCCCATGTTAATCATCGGCTCGATGGTGAACGTCATGCCGGGTACTATCAGCATGCCCGTACCACGTTTACCGAAGTGTTCCACATCCGGTTCTTCGTGGAACTTGACGCCGCAGCCGTGTCCGCAGAGGTCGCGTACCACGCTGTATCCGTTCTTTTCCGCATGCTCCTGGATGGCGGCGCCTACGTCACCAAGGCGTGCCCAGGGCTGTGCGGTCCGTATGCCTATGTCACGGCATTCTTTGGTGACCTGTACCAGCCTCTGCATGTCGGGGCTGACTTCGCCAATCATGAACATGCGTGATGCGTCGGCAAAGTAACCTTTGTAAATGGTGGATACATCTACATTTACAATGTCACCGCTTTTCAAGAATTCCCTGGTGCTGGGAATGCCGTGGCACACTACATCGTTGATGCTGGTGCACACACTTTTGGGGAAGCCTTCGTACATGAAGGGGGCGGGGATGGCGTCGTGGTCTGTGGTGAAGCAATACACCATATGGTCAATTTCGGCTGTGGACATGCCTTCGCGAATGTTCTCGGAGAGATAGTCCAGCAGGGCTGTGTTGATTTTGGCGCTTGCGCGGATACCGGCCAACTGTTCCTCGGTACGGAGTGCGCTTCGCATCGGCAGTTTATATCCTTCTTTCTTATAATGTTGAATTTTGGCTTCTACTTCGTCGGAATAGTTTTTAGGAGTAAACCGGACTCCTTTCATGAACTTTTTCATTGTCTTTTCTTTTTTATGAGACTGCAAAAATACACAATAATGCAGGTGCTTGTACTATCAAGAGCCGAAAAAACATTCGTTTTCTTTATCCCGATACCGGCTTAGAGGGTATTCACCACTTCTATTTCGCTTCTTGAACTGTCTATTCTCCGTACTTGTATCTGGGTCTTTATGCGCTCTTTCAGTCCTTCCACGTGACTGATGATGCCTACCTTCTTGCCACCCATCCGGTGCAGTTTTTCCAATGTGTCCATAACGGTGTTCAGGTAGTCGCTGCTCAGTGTGCCGAAACCTTCGTCGATGAACAGTGTGTCTACCGAGAGGCTTTGGCGGCTGAGGGAAGAAAGCCCGAGGGCAAGCGACAGAGATACCAGGAAGCTTTCGCCGCCCGATAAGGTGCATGCCGGACGTGCCGAGCCTCCTTGATGGAAGTCGCGCAGCAGGATGGTGAGCGAACCGGCCTGGCACTCCAGTTCGTAGCGGTCGGTCAAGCGTTGCAGATAGAAATTGGCGCCTGCCAGCAGTTCTTTCAAGACGAAGCTCTGGGCTATGTTGCGGAAGTTCTTTCCCCGTTCGTCACCGAAGTGACGGCAGAGGCGGTCCCACTTCAGATACTCTTCGCGCAGCCGGTCGGCACGTTCCTTTTCTTCCTTTATCCGGTCGATGTTGCGGGTGTTTTCTTCCAGGCGTAACTTCTGCTGACCGATGGATTGGTTGCCGGCGGTTATCTTTTCTTCGAGATTCGCGATGAGTGCATCCAGGGTTTCGAGGTTTTCGTTTTCTTCTATTTCGGGCTTCCGGTTGATGTGCTCTTCCACTTGTCCGGTGGCCAGATGAAAGGCGGTCGATGCAGCTACTTCTTCCTCTTTAAGTGTCTGCAATGAGGCACGCAATGCTTCTATCCGGGAGCCGGACCAAGCGGATAGGACGGTGATACGCTCCTCGTCGAGAGTGGGGTTGGCGGCATAGAACCCGGTTAAATCCTTTTGCAGCCTTGCCATCTGGTCTGCGGTGGAGGATATGCTTTGTTTCAGTCCGCTTGCTTGTGTATTCAGATTATTCCAGGCAATCCCTAGGTCCTTGATTTCCATTTCCTGTGTTGCTGCAGGTGCGTTGCGCCAGTCGGGGAATGCGGCATCGATGCTTTCCTTGTTGATGTTTATCCCTTCCAGCTCTTTGTGGATAAGGGCAATGGCGGATTTCAGTTCTCTTTGTTTTTCCTGCGCCAGCCGGTAGTTGCGCGTAGCTTGCGTCAGGCGGTCAATAAAGGAGAGGGGGGAGTTCTCCCATTCCGTGTTCCATCCTTCCCAGAGGATGTGGGGAGTGACGCGGTCCATGGTGGCACGTATGTTCTCCTTTTCGTTGGCGGTGAGCGACTCGTAATTGACGATGTTGTTTTTCAGCTCATTCAGCACTCTGTCGGCAGAGTTGAAGGCTTGGCGTGCAGCGTCCACATGTTTTTGGCATTCGTCCTTTTGCCGTTGCAGAGTTATGATTTGTGCGCTGAGCATTTGAACTTCAGTGAGCTTTTCGTTCAGTTTGTCTGCTTCCAGCTTGTTCTCTTCCAGTAGCTTCTTCAGGGTTTCGCCGGTGGTTGTGGAGAGGCCGATGCCGTTGCATTGGGCGCATTTGGCTTGTGCGTCAGTACGGGCAAGGTTGTAGCTCCGGAGCGCTCTTGCTGTGGACTGACGGGCATTCTCTGCCAGCGTTCCGTAGGTCTTAGATTCTGTCCGGTTGTTGTTCAATGCCTGCTCGGCTTCCTTGTATTCTTTCTCTTTTGTTTCCAGGGAGGTGCGTATGGGAGCAAGGACAGACTGGAAATCTTCATCTTTGCAAAGCGATTTTATTTCTTGTCCGCACACGGGGCAAGTATCTCCGACGGCAAGCCGGGAGCGTGCTTCCTTTGCCCACTCTTCTACGGCTTCCTTTTGCTTATCGTAGAGGGTGCGGATGTCATCATAACTTGTTTTCCTGCTGTCGAATGCCGTTTGCAGGAGGACGTATTGTTTTTGGCACGCCTCCACTTTGGCGTTCAAAGCCTTTTCGTTTACCTTTGCCTCGTTCAGTGTCCTTTCCGTTTCAGCCAGTAAAGACAGGGCGCTCAAGGCTTGCAGCAGGTTCTCCCGTCCGGCATCGAGTTTGTTTTTCTTGTCTTGCAGGGCAGGGCGGTCCATGGTTTCAAGCTGCTTATTCCGGAGGTTTATTTCGTTTTGCAATGCATGGTTCTCTTGTTCTTTCCGGGTGAGGGCAGCTTCCTTGTCGGTACGCTCCTTGACTTTTACGGGTTGTTGCGCGGCAAGTCTTTCAAGGTGCGCGTTGTAGGTGTCGATGCGTGTTTGGGCATCGAGTGCGGATTTTAGGCCGGTAATGATGGATTGGCTTTGCTCGAACATGGGCAGTAAGGGCGAATGCTCTTGCAAGTACTTCTCGGCACGATGCAGCTTGTCTTCTTGCTCTTTCAGGAAACCGCATAGCCACTTGCTTCCTCCGTCCAGCCGGGCAAAGGATGCTCTTAACATTCCGGCTTGTGCATAGTTCTGTTGTTGTTGCTGTTGCTGCTGTTTCAAGGTAGAGAGCCAGTTGCGGGCATCGGCGGTGGCGTTCCATTCCTTAATCAGCAGTTCTTTCTGTTTGAATTCGTCCGATTGCAGTTGCGCTTGTTTCCCTTCCCACATCTTCTTTTGCTGTTCACGGGTGAGGAGGAGTTCGGAGTATTTCTTCAGCCAGTCCCGTTTTGCGAGGGCGGTGGTTTTCTGCTCATTGGCTTCCTTGACTCCGGCATTTTGCGTGGCTATGGCTTCCTTGATTGTGGCGACTTCTTCTTCTGCCAGGATGTGGATGCCTTCCAGCTTCCGGTTCTGGTTTTCGTATTCCGTCCGTCTTTCCTTGGTGGCGGCATATATTTCGGCACCTATTTCGGAGTAGATACTTGTACCGGTCAGCTTTTCCAGAATATCCGATTTTTCGCTTTCCTTGCTTTGCAGGAACTTGGTGAAGTCGCCTTGCGCCAGCATGGTGGTGCGGCAGAATTGTTCGAAGGTCAACCCCACTGCAGCTTGTATTTCTGCCTTTATCTCGTTCTTTTTGTTGAGCTGTATGCCGCTTTTCTTGTTTTCCAGTGTCCAGCGCACATCCTGCACGGCTCCTGAAATCTTGCGGTGTGCCCGTGCCACGTACCATCGGGCGGTGTAGGGCGTTTCGTTCGAGCCGGTAAACTCCAGCTCCGTCCATGCTTCACTGGTGTTACGGCGCATCAGTTGCCGGCTGTCGTTGATGGCAACGTCTTCCTTTTTGGCAGAGAAAGTCTGGTTGAGGTCTTTGTATTTTTCGTTCTCGGCATGGTCCATGCGGGGCGTTTCGTTGTAGAGTGCCAGGCAGATGGCGTCGAGAATGGTTGTCTTCCCTGCACCCGTCTCGCCGCAGATAAGGAAAAGGGATTCCTCGCTTAGCGGTCCGTTCTCAAAGTCGATGACGGCATCTTCTATGGAGGCAAGGTTCTTTATGGTCAGTTTCTGGAGTTTCATGTTCCGGACAAATGATTAGGAGTTGTTCTTGCTTTTCACTTTTTGCACGACAGTCTCCATCAGCTGGCAAAGTTCTGGGTCCATCTCTTCTCCTTCGGTTTCGCGGTAGTAGAGTCTGGCTATTTCCAGGGGAGACATTTCCTGCATCTCTTGGATGGAGATATGCTTGCTCTCGTCCGTGTCGGCTTGTCGCTCTCGGGTAGTCTTGATGTAGCAATATTTGCATGCCTTGCCTTTGGCGGCATTCGAGGCTTTTTCGTTGCAGTCGGGGGGCAGATAGCCTTTTGTCAGCACATTCAGACGGAGGTAGGCAGGTTTCTCTTCCGGATATTCTTCCAGCAATTTCAGGGCGTCTTCGAAAGGCGTCGGGTCATGGGGAAGCGTGACGAGGGGAATCGGATTTTCAATTTCCCTTGTACTGATTTGTGGTTCCACCCCTTTCTCCAACTCGATGATGGAGACGGAGTGCGGATAGGTTTCGTCGAAGCTGACGGGGAGGGGAGTGCCGCAATAGCGTGCGTGGTGATGACTGCCTTTGATGTCTTGAGGGCAATGGATGTGTCCGAGTGCCAGATAGTCGTATCCTTCTCCCATAGCGCTGAGGGGAACATACTCTATGCCGCCGATACTTTCGTCGTGCCCGCTACGGTCGCTGCCTTCAATAGAGAGATGGGCCATGAGGACGACGGGAAGCTGTGCCGTATTCCGTTTCTTCACTTCGTCCAGCAGTGCCTGGAAGAAGCGTGCCTGCCGTTGGTCGCGCGGTGTTTCAGTGTCCAGCAGGGGGAAGTTTTGCGGATAGACGTGGGGCACGGCAATGACGTAGCCTATTGCCTTTTTTTCATTGTTTATCTCGATGATGTGCTTGTCCAGATTCACTTCCTCGGCTGTACGTTCGATGTTTCCCACAACGTTCAAGCCGAAGTGCTGCCAGAGGTTGCTGTCTATCTCCAATTTGGAGCTGCTGTCGTGGTTTCCGGCGGTGACTACGATGGCCATTCCGGGGCAGGCTTGATGGATGTTCAGCATGGCGTCGGTGTACATCTTCTGCGTGGCGGCAGCGGGAGAGGAGTAGTGGTAGATATCTCCGCTTACCACCATGGCGTCGGGCTGCTCTTCGGTTACTATGCGGGTGAGTTGCCGTAGGAAGGATTGCTGCTCGGCGGTGCGGTCGTAGTTGTAGAGGGTGTGTCCCAGATGCCAGTCGCTGGTATGTAGTATTTTCATTGTTTTTGTTACTTCAATGGATGTGGGTTATGGTTTCCTTAGAATATAAATCTTGTGTGTTCCTCGTCCTTTGTAGTCGATGCCCGATTCGGGATTGGCTATCCATTCGCGCAACTCGCGGGAGGCGGCAGACTTCAATAAGCCGGTCAGTTGGCAATAGTCGGCTTGGGTCATGAAGCTGTTCTTTTCCAGGTATTTTTTTGCCCGTTCCAGCCGTTCCTGCGGAGAAAACACTTGTGAGGAGCGTTGGAATTTGTCGGTGGAACGTTTCAGGTGGCAATGGCGAGCGGTACGGTACAGTAGTTCCTTGTCCACCTTGAAATGTATGTCCTTCAGGCAGATGCTGACGGCGTTTCGCTTGGTGTCTCCTTCTTCGCCCGTCTCCCGTTCACGGTCTTGCCGCAGACCGAGGGCAGGGGTGAATACTCCTAAGTTGTCAATCTTCACGGAGTAACCTTGCCCCATTTGGTAGGCTATTTCGTCGGTGATGGCTTGCATCAGTCCGATGATGTCTCCTCGTGTGAAGGATGAGGCGTATGCTATCTTTTCGGTGATGGTTTCCAAGTTCACCTGCCCGTATAGTTTCATTCGTGGGTAGAGGATGCGTTTGCCGTCTTCTCCCGGCAGGTTCAGTTCCTGCATGTTGTATTCTGCCATGATGGTAGCGTTGTTATGAGGTTCGTTTGTTTATTGGGGCTTACAGAGTTTGTCCCAAGGTTGCGGATGTGTATGCCAAGGTTGGGGATTTCTATCCCAAGGCTTGGGATAGACAAACCAAGGGCGAAGGTAATTCTTTATCTCTATACTTGCAAACTTTACTATTAGTAGTTAGGAAGTTTTTTATTGGTAGTCGGGAAGTTTTTTGTTATAGGTTTGAGAGAGGAATTGAAAAAAACGTTATCTTTGTTACATAAGAGAAGTGCATGAATGATGAACAAAACTAAAATTAAGCGATATATGAAACATTATCCGGACTTATTATTGTTGTTTACCTTATTGTCCGTTACCACAATGATTAAAGCACAAATATCGATAAGACCTTATAGCGAATGGGAAGCAACCCAGTTTGTTGCAGTGAACGGACATCAGCCCGAAGACTATGTAACGCCAGATAATAATTGGGAAATACTATACAATTTACGGACTCCACGTACTCAAGCCGAACTTCGTGAAATGGGTATTAAATGCTCTGATAGCCAATTATTGTTATTGGAAGTAGGTGGACTTGTCAGTAAAACAAAAGGGAAATGGGAAACTACTATACCCATTCTCGACAAAGAACAGACCAATTCTCTAAGAAGCTTAAGTAAGGAGATTGCTGAATCCATGTATGTCAAAACAAAGGCAGACTTTATATCATTGGCACAAACTATCAGTGAAATGGGATTCAAGAACAATGTACTCTCACTTGTTTTTTCATACCTTCTGGATGGAAAAATGTGGACAAAGTTAGTCTTGTTTGAGGATGTTGACAATTATACAAGCTGGAGTGGCTGTTACTGGGTATTATACGAATCAAGAAATGGCTTTGCATGCGGTACGAATGGTTTCGGAGAACAGAATTTGATTTTGACTTACATCAATAGCGGCATTGCTCCTGACAACGACATTATGGACCATTGTGCTGATGAAATAGCACAATTTGGAAAAGTAACAGATGCCAAACTCGTTTCTCAGTTAAAACCTTATGGGCTGGTAGATGATAATGGAGATGTATTATTTCCTATTATAAAGAAACGGCAAGACCGCTTTCATCAAATAACTGAAAAATTGGTAAACTCTATCAGTGCGGAACTAAAGAATAATTGTGGCTCCTTAGCAAGCCAATATGGTATTGACAATGAAAAAGTGGCAATGGTGATGCTGTACCATGAAGTCATGTGGGATTTGGTAGATAATCTGATTCAAGATAGGATAATCTTCACTCCAGCTATTTTTAAAGATGAAGAATCGAATAAAGAACGATTGAATGAAGTCGTTTTCTTCATAGAAGGAGGATTAATGCAATAATAATTCGATAGAGGAAAGGACATTTGACTTTGAAGAGTTTTCTGTAAATGTATTTCAAGTGCATAGAAAATAGCCAATTAAAAATAAAGAATTATGTACGAATGGGTCAATGAAATGAACTGTGCCGTAACTGTATGCGACACAAAGGGAATCATCCTATATATGAACGAGAAAGCATGCCGTACGTTTGCCAAACACGGTGACTTGATAGGCAAGAATCTCTTTGATTGCCACAACCCGCAATCGCAAGCCAAGATACGCGAACTGCTGGAAACGGGGGGAGTGAATGCCTACACCATTGAGAAGAACGGCGTTAAGAAAATGATTTATCAGACAGCATGGAAGCAGGACGGAGTGGTCGGTGGTCTGATGGAGATTTCGATGGAAATACCCGGAGAGATGCCACACTATATGAGAAAATAACAAAATGATATATGATATGAAAACACTTTCTAATTCAGAACTGACAATTAAAGTCTCCCCGCATGGGGCCGAGTTATGCAGTATCTTGCGTGATGGAAAAGAATATCTTTGGCAGGCAGACCCTGCTTTCTGGAAACGGCATTCTCCGGTGCTTTTTCCCATTGTAGGCAGCGTTTGGGAGAATGAATACCGCCACGAAGGTGTTTCCTATGCATTGACGCAACACGGTTTTGCCCGCGATATGGATTTTGAATTGATATTTGAACAGGAAGATGAGGTACGCTATCGACTGGTTGACAGTGAGGAAACACGCAAGAAATATCCTTTCCCGTTTTGCCTTGAGATAGGCTATCGGATAGAGGGAAAGAAGATTGAGGTGCTTTGGAAAGTCATCAATACCGGAACATGCGAAATGCACTTCCAGATAGGAGCCCATCCGGCTTTCTATTACCCGGACTATGATACGGAGACAACGGACCGTGGATATTTCGGCTTTGATAAGACGGAAGGTTTGCACTATATCCTTATCTCCGAGAAAGGATGTGCCGCTCCGGATAAGGAATATTTGCTTGAGTTGACAGATGGCCTGCTGCCTTTGGACATCCACTCCTTTGATAAAGATGCCCTGATTCTGGAAAACAGTCAAGTGAAAGAAGTTACATTATATAACAAGGAGAAGAAACCCTATCTCAGTCTGTATTTCGACACTCCGGTGGTGGGGTTGTGGTCGCCTCCGGCCAAGAATGCTCCGTTTGTCTGCATCGAGCCGTGGTACGGGCGTTGTGACCGTGCCCATTATAAGGATGAATATAAGGATAAGGACTGGATGCAGCACTTGGCGCCGGGAGAAGTCTTTAATGGTGGGTATACAATTGATATAAGATAAAAAATGAAGAAGGATACTGAAAATAATTCGGTATCCTTTTTATTTGGAGAATGCAATGTCATTATCTTTGCGCCCGGTAAAAAATATAGGTTGTTTTTTAAGGTATGAAGAAGAGTCTTATTGCATTGGCGTTCGGTACATTGGGGCTGGGGATTGCCGAATTTACGATGATGGGTATTTTGCCCTATGTGGCTACTGATTTGGGAATCAGCATTCCCGTGGCCGGTCATTTCATTTCTGCGTATGCGTTGGGTGTTTGTTTTGGTGCGCCCATGCTGCTCCTGGCCCGTAAACGCCCGTTGAAGCAGATTCTGCTGGTCTTGATGGCATTAATGATTGTGGGTAATATTTGTGCGTCTATGGCACCCAATTATTGGGTCTTGCTGTTGGGACGTTTTGTTTCCGGGCTTCCTCATGGCGCTTATTTTGGAGTAGCTTCCATTGTTGCGGGAAAATTGGCTGATAAAGGGAGAAGCTCGGAGGCGGTTTCAATTATGATAGCGGGAATGACTGTGGCCAATCTGTTTGGGGTGCCGTTGGGTACTTCGTTGAGCCATACACTGTCTTGGCGTGCCACGTTTCTGCTGGTAGGTGCCTGGGGATTGATAACATTGTACTACATTTGGCGTTGGGTACCGCAGGTCGAAGGACTGAAAGACACGGGATTTAAAGGACAGTTCCGTTTTTTGAAGAAGCCGGCGCCGTGGCTCATATTGGGAGCTACGGCTTTGGGTAACGGTGGCGTATTCTGCTGGTATAGCTACATCACCCCGTTGCTGACCGAGGTTTCCGGTTTTAGTGCGGACAGCATTACGGCACTGATGGTACTGGCAGGATTCGGAATGGTTGTCGGTAATCTGGTTAGTGGGCGCATGTCCGACCGGTACACTCCGGGGAAGGTCGGTACGGTGGTGCAAGGGATGATATGTGTTATTTTATTATTGATATTTTTACTCTCGCCCCATCCGTGGTGTTCGGCAATATTGATGACACTCTGTACGGCAGGTTTGTTTGCCGTCTCCAGTCCGGAGCAGGTGTTGATGATTCGTGTGGCCCCTGGAGGAGAAATGTTGGGAGGCGCTTGTGTGCAGATGGCCTTCAATTTGGGGAATGCTATCGGAGCCTATATCGGAGGTCTTGCCTTGAGTGGAGGATACCGTTATCCCGCATTGGCAGGCGTACCGTTTGCACTGATGGGATTTATTTTATTCCTTGTCTTCTACAAGAAATTCCAGGCTAAGTATTAAGTGTTTCATTTTTTTTGTGTATGTTTGTCCACAAGTATTAACTAAACTCGATAACTTATGAAGACTTTGAATTATGTGAAGATATTGCTGTTGTGTGTATTTACGATTGGACTGGCGTCTTGTGGGGATGATGTGTATTATACTATGCAGAATAGTGACGACAAATTGTGTGGAAAGACGTGGATAGAAGAATATCAGACGGAAAACAAAGATGGAGTTGAAGTGTTATGCAGTCATCAGCTGAAGTTTGCCAAGGCTGATAATTCTGGACAGGAAATCTGGGAGTATTATCGCGGAGGCGAGTCCCGTCCCTATGAAACGACTTCACGTACTTTTACTTGGAAATGGATGGACAAGTCTATGGAGGGGTTGACGCTGAATTACGGTGCGGGTGAAATCAAGTACTTTGATAATGTATGGGTGCGCGAACATTATTTATCCGGTAAGCTGGATGGAGTAGTTGTAATGATGGTAGATGCTAATTATAAATAAAGTATGGCTTATGAATAATATGCTGAAATACACAAAATTGTTATTGTTGTTTGTCTTTGTATTAGGATTGACATCATGTGATAGTGAGGAAGAAACGGAATATAATCTGCCCGGTGAATGGTATACATCTGAAGAAATAGATTTCGGGGCATATACTTGGGGTAGGGGGACGATTATGACCTTTAACGCGCGCAACCAAGGTACTATTGGTTCATATGGCGACCCGAATTATTTGCTTTTCAGATGGAATTGGGTTAGTGGGGCTTACAATCTGATGGAATTGGAATTCTATGATGATGGCAGCATGGCTTACATTGAAGGAGCCATGGCTGATTCTTATTCTTTCAGTGGTACTTGGTATAATAGCTGGAGGGAATATCAAGATAATATTCACGGACAGCCTTTTCGTATGCGTCGGCAATGACGACATGCTTATCAATAAAAAACGGAGCAAATCAATTGCTCCGTTTTTTATTGTATGTCAGCTTTTTACTTATTCTTCAAAACCAGCTTCTTGAACTCTCCCGGATAAGGTGTTTCAAACCGCATCAGCTCTCCCGTGACGGGATGATAGAAACAGAGTTTGAAAGCATGCAGGGCCAAGCGTCCGATAGGATTTACGTCTTCCAGTCCATAGCGTCCGTCGCCGATAATGGGATGCCCCAAATCCTGCATGTGTACACGTATCTGGTTTTTTCGTCCCGTTTCCAGGTTCAGTTCAACGAGAGAGTATCCATTGGCTCGTTTGATGGTACGGTAATGCGTAATGGATTCTTGTCCCCCGTCATCTGTCGGACTTGAATATACATACAGCTTGCGGTCTGTCAACCAAGAAACTACGGTTCCCGCATCTTTTTCCATCTCGCCAACTACTACGGCTACGTATCGCCGGTCTGTTACAATGTCGTGCCAGTTATCGCGTAGTGTACGTTGGGTCTTCTCGTCTTTGGCAAACATCATCAAGCCGGAGGTGTCACGGTCCAGGCGGTGCACGATGTGTACACGGTGCTGCTTGCCCGAGCGTTGCACGTATTCATTCAAGATGGTATAGGCGGTACGTTCCTTTTGCCGGTCAGTGTTGACGGACAGCAAACCCTGCATCTTCTCTATCACGATGATATAGGCATCTTCGTATACAATCTTCATCAGTTTATGGTTGAACTCTTTACGTCCCTTCTCACGGCTGATTTGTACTTTCATACCCGGTTTCAGGGGAAAATTGTATTGTGTAGTGATAACGCTGTCCACATATATAATGCGTTTGCTCAGCAATGATTTCAGCTTGGTGCGGCTGGCATCCGGCATTTTAGCTGCCAGAAACTCCATGAGCTCCATCGGTTCCTTCACCATGTAGTCCGTATATTGTGCACGGGCCCTTGCTGTAATTTTTTCTTTTGCCACGACTGGTTTTTATTTACGATTAGACAATTTACAATTTAGGATTGAAAACGACTTGGACTTTCAATCTTTTAATTCCAATAATACTACGTTTTCCACATGGTGGGTGTGCGGAAACATATCTACCGGTTGAACGGCCTTTACTTTATATTTCGCATCGAGCAGTTGCAGGTCGCGCGCCTGCGTAGCCGGATTACAACTGACATATACGATGCGTTTGGGCTCGGCAAACAGAATGACATCCACTACATCCTGGTGCATTCCGGCACGGGGAGGGTCGGTGATGATGACATCGGGACGGCCGTATTGGTTGATGAAGTCTTGTGTCAGCATGTCTTTCATATCTCCGGCAAAGAACAATGTATTTTTAATTCCGTTAATCTCGGCATTGACCTTGGCGTCTTCAATGGCTTCGGGCACATATTCTATGCCGATTACCTGGCGTGCGTGCTTGGATACGAAATTGGCAATGGTACCCGTGCCGGTATAAAGGTCATAAACAAGCTCGTTACCGGTCAGTCCGGCAAAGTTGCGCACTACTTTGTAGAGGTTGTAGGCTTGTTCGGAGTTGGTCTGATAGAAAGATTTGGGACCTACCTTGAAGCGCAGTCCCTCCATTTCCTCGAAGATGTGGTCTTTTCCCTTGAAGGTGTGTACCTCGAGGTCGGTGATGGTATCGTTGCACTTATTATTAATAATGTATAGCAGGGAAGTGATTTCGGGGAATGTATCTGCTATGTATTGCAGCATTTGCTTGAACAGAGCCATTTCCTCCTCTTTCTCTATCTTGCAGATGAGGATTACCATCAGTTCGCCGGTGGTAGAGGTACGCACAATCATATTGCGTAGCATTCCTTCGTGCGTGCGCAGGTTGATAAAGGAATAGTTGTGCTGGTAGGCATAGTCGCGTACTGCATTGCGGATGCGGTTGGATATATCGTCCTGCAGCCAGCACTTCTCTATGGCAAGCACTTTATCGAAAGCATTGGGAATATGGAAGCCTACGGCATTCATCTGTTCGTACACTACATTCTGCTGAACCTCTTCTGTCGTCAGCCAACGTTTGTTGGAAAAAGTGTACTCCAGTTTATTCCGGTAGAACTGAGTTTTTTCTGAACCTAATATCGGAGAGATTTCCGGCAATTCGATTTTGCCGATGCGGGTGAGGTTGTCCGTTACTTGTTTTTGCTTATACTTGATTTGCTCGGAATAGGGGAGAACCTGCCATTTACAACCGCCGCATACACCATAATGTTGGCAGAATGGAACTGCCCGTACTGCCGAATATTCATGGAATTTCACAGCCTCGGCTTCAGCATAATGATGCTTTTTTCTCTTAATTTGCAGGTCAACTACATCGCCGGGGACGACATATGGTACGAAAATCACCAAATCATTGACTTTTGCGATGGCTTTTCCTTCGGCAGCCACATCCGTAATTGTCACCTTCTCCAGTAGGGGAAGTTCTTTTCTCTTTCTTGCCACTTTTACACCAATCTAATAAATTCTTCGGCAAAAATAGACATTTTTTCGGGATTTCTCTCTATGAAATGAAATATTAAAGATTGCAATGTCGAAATTGCATTTTAGCATAAAGTTTTTTCTGAAAAAGTTTTCTAGTCTGCGAAATATACTTAGATTTGCGAACAGAAAAGAGAAAATCACTATCAAAAACTTTAAATTTATATTATGGACAAAAAAAGAGTTTATACCTTTGGTAACGGCCAGGCAGAAGGAAAGGCCGATATGAGAAACCTTTTGGGTGGGAAAGGTGCCAACCTTGCAGAAATGAACCTTATAGGAGTTCCGGTTCCTCCGGGCTTTACAATAACGACAGAAGTTTGTACGGAATATTATGAAATGGGGCAGGATAAAGTCGTTGCTCTGTTGAAGAACGAAGTTGAACAAGCCATTGCCCATGTGGAGACGCTGATGCGTTCCAAATTCGGTGATGTGGAGAATCCGTTGCTGGTTTCCGTTCGTTCGGGTGCACGCGCTTCCATGCCGGGCATGATGGACACTATCCTGAATCTTGGCTTGAATGACGAAGTGGTGGAAGGCCTGACGCGCAAGACAGGCAATGCACGCTTTGCATGGGACTCTTACCGTCGTTTCGTGCAGATGTATGGCGACGTGGTGCTGGGTATGAAGCCGGTGAACAAGGAAGATGTAGACCCGTTCGAGGCTATTATAGAAGATGTGAAACAGGCTAAAGGCGTGAAGCTGGACAACGAGCTTGAGGTGGAAGACCTTAAGGAACTCGTGAAGAAGTTCAAGGCTGCCGTAAAAGAACAAACAGGGAAAGACTTCCCGACTTGTGCTTACGAGCAGTTGTGGGGTGCCGTTTGTGCCGTATTCAACTCTTGGATGAACGAACGCGCCATCTTGTATCGTAAGATGGAAGGAATTCCTGACGAATGGGGTACTGCCGTAAGCGTTCAGGCTATGGTATTCGGTAATATGGGCGAGAGCTCTGCCACGGGTGTTTGCTTTAGCCGAGATGCTGCTACCGGTGAAGACCTTTTCAACGGTGAGTATTTGATTAATGCACAAGGCGAAGACGTGGTTGCCGGTATCCGTACTCCGCAACAGATTACAAAAATCGGTTCTCAACGTTGGGCTGAATTGGCCGGTGTAAGCGAAGAAGAACGTGTCAGCAAATATCCTTCCATGGAGGAGGCTATGCCGGAAATCTATAAGGAGTTGGATGCTTTGCAGACGAAGCTCGAAAATCACTACCGTGATATGCAGGATATGGAGTTCACTGTACAAGAGGGTAAACTCTGGTTCCTCCAGACCCGTAACGGTAAGCGTACCGGAGCCGCTATGGTGAAGATTGCCATGGATTTGCTCCATCAAGGTATGATTGACGAAAAGACTGCATTGATGCGTTGTGAGCCCAATAAGTTGGACGAACTGCTCCACCCGGTATTTGACAAGACAGCTCTGAAGCAAGCCAAGGTATTGACCCGTGGTCTTCCCGCTTCTCCGGGTGCCGCTACGGGACAAATCGTATTCTTTGCCGATGATGCTGCCGAATGGCATGCTGCCGGCAAGCGTGTGGTGATGGTACGTATTGAGACTTCTCCGGAAGATTTGGCAGGTATGACAGTTGCCGAAGGTATCCTGACTGCCCGCGGCGGTATGACTTCTCATGCGGCAGTGGTTGCTCGTGGTATGGGTAAGTGCTGTGTATCCGGTGCCGGTGCCTTGAACATAGACTACAAGGCGCGTACAGTGGAAGTGGATGGTGTACTGTTGAAAGAAGGTGACTATATCTCCTTGAACGGAAGCACCGGTGAAGTATATAAAGACAAGGTGGAAACAAAAGCGGCTGAGCTGTCCGGTGACTTTGCGGAATTGATGGATTTGGCAGACAAATATACGAAGCTGCAGGTTCGTACCAATGCGGATACTCCTCACGATGCAGAAGTGGCACGCAATTTTGGTGCGGTGGGTATCGGCCTTTGCCGTACGGAACACATGTTCTTCGAAGGCGAGAAGATTAAAGCCATGCGCGAGATGATTCTGGCAGAAAACGCCGAAGGACGTCGCAAGGCTTTGGCTAAGATTCTACCTTACCAGCAAGCTGACTTCAAGGGTATCTTCAAGGCAATGGCTGGTTGTCCGGTGACTGTACGTCTGCTCGACCCTCCTTTGCATGAGTTTGTTCCCCATGACTTGAAGGGACAGCAGGAAATGGCAGATACGATGGGTGTAAGCCTCCAGTATATCCAGCAACGTGTTGAGGCGCTTTGTGAGCATAATCCGATGTTGGGGCATCGTGGTTGCCGTTTGGGAAATACATATCCTGAAATTACGCAGATGCAGACGCGTGCTATCCTGGGCGCTGCTTTGGAATTGAAGAAAGAAGGCGTTGAAACCCATCCTGAAATCATGGTGCCTCTGACCGGCATCTTGTATGAGTTCAAGCAGCAGGAAGAAGTGATTCGTGCTGAGGCTGCCCAGTTATTTGAAGAAGTGGGTGACAGCATCGACTTCAAAGTAGGTACAATGATTGAGATTCCGCGTGCCGCCTTGACTGCCGACCGCATTGCTTCCTCTGCCGAGTTCTTCTCATTCGGTACGAACGACTTGACTCAGATGACATTTGGTTATTCACGCGACGATATCGCTTCCTTCCTCCCGATTTATCTGGAGAAGAAGATTCTGAAAGTAGACCCGTTCCAGGTACTCGACCAGAATGGTGTAGGACAGTTGGTGCGTATGGCTACTGAAAAGGGACGTGCTATCCGTCCGGACTTGAAGTGCGGTATTTGCGGCGAGCATGGAGGTGAACCTTCTTCTGTGAAGTTCTGCCATAGAGTCGGCTTGAATTATGTCAGCTGTTCTCCGTTCCGTGTGCCCATTGCACGCCTGGCTGCGGCGCAAGCGGCTGTTGAGGAATAATTCCAAATTGGCTTAATTAAAATAATAGGCTGTAACTCATTGAAATACATGAGTTACAGCCTATGTTGTTCTTATACGGTTCGTACACTTGACAATGGAAACCGCGCCAAATGTACGTACTCGTTTACTCACTGCTTACACTAAAATTGATGTTGCTTACACCTGCTTACATCATCAAAAAAGCCTATGGCAGCGTAAAATTAAAAGCTTATGACAACTACATTAAAAGCAATCGTAAGGAAGCCGAGAACAGACGGCCTTTATGCAGTGTACATTCGCATCGTACACAACAGAAAACCGGGTTACATCAAGACCAACAAGATTGTTGATGCGAATCATATCTCTAAAGAGAATGAACCGACCGACCCTGTCGTTAATGAGTATTGCTCAATGCTCGTTCGACAATACACAGACCGACTGAACAGAACCAACACTGCCCATAGCACAGAACGTTAGAACTCTTTAAATGTTAATTTTCAGTGCTTTCAACTCATGGTTTTGGGAGATTTTGTTTCGTGAGAATGCGCTATATTCATTACGATTGGAGATGAATGTCTATTATTACATTTGTGAGCGAATGGGCTAAAAAACTCGCCTTGGTCTTGTGGGGTTCCACTTGACCAAGGCGAGTTACTTATGCTATTAAAGTTCATCTTCTGCCTGGATGCGCTGTTTCCAAAGTTTTAATTCATTACGCATTGCATTTCTAATCTCTTTCAAAGGTTTGTTTGGAAACTCATGAATGATAAGATTATGAAGAAAGAGAAATACGGATATGAAATATTTGCTCACCAACCAATCAGTAGCCGATGGATGTAAAATGCTTACTGCTGGAATGCCAAAAAATGTGCCAACTTCCCATTTCAAGTTATCAAAGACTTGAACAGATTGGATAGCATCTGACTCAGACTCATCCATATTCTTTCTGAGCGTATCAAAAGCATTTGTTTCCATGAAAACAATCCTTTTTGGTTTGAGTATGTTTATTAGCTCTATAGTGCTTTTAATACCTTCAGCCAACAGCTCTTTCTTCAAGTTACTTACACCTTTAGATGACTCAAACGGAGAAAGATTTGTCCATACCACCTTCTTGTCATCATCAATCTGGCTGTCCGGGTATTTGGAACCATACCCAAGGAACAATCGTCCGTTGGCAAGAAAACGGGAATCTTTCAATTCCTTGTCGAACCGCTTGCTCCACCATTCTTTGTTTCCCTCCAAGTAACCATCAACTGTATGGGTAGAGGTACATTTCCCGTTTCCTTTGGGATTTATTCCTACTACCATCAGTTCAATGTCAGTTTCAATTACGTTGAGAGGTGATTGGGTATAATACGGAGTGTTATACTTCTGTGAGAGTTCATTAAATTTCGGTATCCACAGTTCACTCCATTCTTTCAGTAATTCTTGTTTGGTCTTTTCCATTGTATCAAGTTTTTAATCGGTTTCGTACATTTTCCATAAGTCTTTTGTCCACTTGTGCATTGGGCGGTGGCATAAGTGCCAAGCAACCACCGATTCAGCGTTCCGTTCTTCAAACTCTCCGGATTGGCAATGTAATAGCGAAAGCTATCCTTCCAGTTGCATTCAATCAGCACTCCTAACGACATAAGGATGTTACCTTTCCACCGGTCAAAGGTCTGTCTGGGGATTGGTTTGCCATTACTGGATCTTCATTGAGGAGCCATTTCTCGTTGAGCTCCTTCAAAGAAAGTCCCTTCTCTCCAGCGTGGGAAAGCGTATTGACCACCCAAATGTATTTTTCCAGGAAAGTCATCTTCCTTCTGTTTTACGCAGTCCACTTCCGTATTTCGCTTCAAACTCAGTAACCAGTTTCTGGAAGTTTTCGGGCAGATAGGTCATCGCTTTTTCACACATGTTCGCAGGCACCCCATAAAGAGCTTCAGCAATGGAACCGGTGATGCAGCCGATGGTATCGGAATCGCCACCGATACTGATGGCATTACGGACAGCATCTTCAAAATCCGTAGCCTGCAGCGCACATTGAATGGCTTGCGGAACGCTGTCCTGACAGATGCCGCCATTGCCTTCCCCATCAACTCCATTCCAGGAATAACGTTTTTGCAGTTCGGCAATGGTGAGCGGGAAACGATAGCCGAATTCCTGCTCCATACATTGCTGAATCTCATCTTTCGATGCTCCCTTACGGGCCAGGAAGATACACATGGCTGTAGCCTGTGCACCCTTGATGCCCTCCGGATGGTTATGCGTTCCTTCCGCTGAAACCTTGGCGGCATTCATGGTGTCATTTTTCGTATCGAATGCCCAACCCACCGGACCTACACGCATGGCCGATCCGTTGCCGCAGCTGTTGTATGCCGGAGCATATCCGGTTCTTGTCTTCTGGATGACCCAATTCTGGAAACAGTTTCCATATCCTCCCATCGGAGAGGGATAAGCTTCCGCATACCGGACATAGTAATCCGCCACCAGTGAAAGGCGTCCGGCCAGAATCGCATCCGCTGTAGCCAACGTCAGGATGCTGTCGTCTGTGTATTCCACGTAGCGACCGAAGAACTCAAAGTCCTTGGTTCGTATGTTACTGAACTCGTAGATACTGCCTACGATGTCCCCAATGATACTTCCAATCATATTCTTCCTGTTTTAGTGATTCTACTTACTCAAAGCTGTTGCCACCAGTAATGTCCGTAAATATACTCATTTTGTATCTCATACAGAGCCAACCGATGGACTTTAATGCAAAGTTACCACGATACTCCCTCAAAAAGTGAGACACTCTCTATGTTTTAGGTCATAAGTACCATGATATTTGCTGTTGATACTTTTATACGGCCGCATTTCCATACGCTTCCACACTTCTTTTTCACCTCTGTTCTGAGTCCATACGCAGTAATGCCCTTTTGCCCTTGAAGTCATTGTCTATAGAACATTGAAGTATGTATAGCCTTTGCAACCTTGGAATATGGGGACGGATGAACCATTAGTTCAAGGCAATAGCCCAGCTTGGCAACAAGTGATTTCTATACAGACGTATGCCGTTCCAAAGATGCAGAAAACTACGGATAAAGAAATTTGGAACACTTGATAATCAGGCTAATATTACCGAATATTTTTCCCAAGAATGATGTTGTGAATTTTTGCGTTTCGCCGTTTTTTGTGCTTCTTTGAGGTCTCTAAAGCTACCGGGAAGACATCGAACTGCGTTGCAGGATTTGTCAAGCAAGTTGTACTCTTGTCATTACAAAACGGAGTTTTGTCCTCACAAGAGTCACTTGCCGATTACTGCCGCAACGGAGCGATAAATCGCTGTTTCGCTATGCGAAATAGGTGTCCGGAGAACCCAGCTAACAAGTAATCAAAGGAAGTATGAAACAGAAAACCAAAGTATTCCAGTTACGGCTTATCCCGAGGAAGCCCAACTGTTGAAGGAAAAATCAGGCTCATTCCACTCTGTGAGCCACTATATCCTGTCTGCAGTGCAGGAATTTTCCAATGTGGATGTGAAGGAACGCATCGAGTTGATCCGAGAACTCGGAGAATTTTACCGAAAGAATCAGAACGAACTGTCCTGGGCAGGCGGAAACCTAAATCAGGTGGTCAAACGAGCCAATGAGCTGGTGGTAGCCTGGTTACTCGCACCCAGCTATAGCCAAGAGATTGTGCTTCCAACCATTCGGGAAACACAGGAAACGATGAACCGCATCAAACGGGATTTGGAATTGATTACACTCAAGTGTATAAAAAACAAAACACTGAAGTAATGTTTGTGCGGTATATACTTTAACCGTTGAACCCAACTAATCCGAATATTCAGATGATTGCAACCATTTTACCCGGAAGTTCGAACTTCCATGCCGTAGATTATAATGAACGGAAGGTGGCGAAAGGTGTAGCCCGGTTACTGGAGATAAAAAACTTCGGAGCACTCGGTGAAGTGCGCAAGCCAACCCCTGAAGAGCTGGCTCAGTTTCTCATGGAATATTCCTCCATGAATCCCAGAATCCAGAAAGCCCAGTTCCATGCAGCCATCTCCTGCAAGGGCTACGAGATGTCAGAAGCCCAGTTGCTTGATTTCGCGCACCAGTATCTTCAAGAAATGGGCTATGCCGAACCCGGACAACCCTGGCTCATTTATTCCCACAACGATACAGACAATGCACACCTACACATTGTTACTTCGAGAGTGGCGCCCGACGGTCGCAAGATACAGCATAACCATGAATGCAGACGCTCATTGACAAGATACTCGGTATGGACCGGCAGCAGAAAACAGACAAGGACATCGAGGCCGTCAAACAGTACAGCTTTTCTTCCTTCACCCAGTTCAAGGCCGTGATAGGAACCATGGGCTATGAAGTCTTTCAGAAAGACGGGAACGTCTTCGTCAAGCAAGGAGACAAAATCCAAAAGAAAATTCCTCTGGCAGAGATTGAAGCCCTGTTCAAGAAAGGCTATCAGGATAAGGCACGCAATCGCCAGTTGAGAGCCTACCTGAAGAAATACCGGGATGTATGCGCCAACAAGGAAGAACTGCAGAAGGAAATAAAGAAGAACTTCGGAGTGGATGTGGTTTTCTTCGGCAAGAAAGACAAGCCCTACGGCTATATGCTGATAGACCATGCCAACAAGACCGTCATTCATGGTGCCCGGGTCCTTGCCGTAGAAGAACTGCTCGACTTTGCTACCCCGAACAACGCTTTGACCGGATAGAAGCATTCATAGACCAGTTGCTGACCCTCAATCCTAAGGCCACGCAGGGAGAAATCTTCCAGAAATTCAAGAAACAGCATGCCTATATAAAGAAAGGTGTCATCTACTACGATGGCCAGAGCAGACCCTTGCCGCCTTTCATGGCCAAGGCCATAGACCGTAATAATCGCATCAGTTTCATTGAGAAATTCCGCCTGCAGAACGAAGCCGAAGTGGAAATGCTGTGCAAGGCATTCAAGGTGGACCGTCCGGACCTGGTGGACATTTCTACAGAACGTCCTCCCAAGTATGCTGATGCTGTGGACAAATTGCGTGATATATTCCAGAATCCCGAAGTGAAGTCCCCCCCGCAGCGCTATGTATCAAGAAGGTTTTGATGTGGAACGGGTGAAGAAGAAGCCCAAGAAGAATACACTCAATCCAATCAAAAGTTTACAGCGGAAGTCCCATCAAGGATTGGGTAAACTCCGGAAAGAAGGAGTCGGCAGTCACAGTGCTAACCGCGAATGGGAAGTTGGCAAGAAAACGAACTACGACGAGGTGGACGACGGACGCTCGTTGAAGATTTAGTATTGATGTTTAATGATTTAAGTTACAACAGAAAGTCAAATGGGGACTTTTAGTTGTAACTTTTTGGGCTAATTTTTCTCAGATTCCCTTGTTCCGAAGTCCATTCACCCCCCGGTTTTAGCAACCGAAAGCACATTGATGTTGTACATTTAGGTTTTCCCTGTTCCAGCATTTACTTTTGCTTGCGAATTTAATAAACGGAAAACAACATGATACAGACCCCGGTCATAGTCACCTTTGCCAACTACTTAGTGGCAAAAGGCGTCCGGGTGGTTATCATCGACTGCGACTTCCAACACTTGATCATGAAATGCCGCAAGGCAGACATCAAGAAGTATGAGAGGAACAACTACCCTATGAAGTCTGGTCATACGAACCCAACAACAAAGTGGATAGGACCTCGCTGGTGGAGAAACTGCACAATGACCCAGAGATAGATGTGGTACTCATCGACTCACCTGAGGAGGATGTAGACATATCGGACGAAGCACAGTCCTTCCGACCTCATAAGGTGAGCAGGGAGGAACCGAAGAAGGAAGAGGAAAAGAAAGAGGAATCCGAAGCACAATCGGATGCCGATGCTTCACAGGAAGGGAAAGAAGAATCCGACGATGAAAAGGAGCAATCAGACAACTCAGAAGAAACATCCAATGAAACTGAATTGGACACCGAACAGGACGAAACTTCTTCTCAATCTTCGGATGATGAAACGACCGAGGAACCTGCTAAAGAAGCAGAGTCTGAAAAACCTTCTGATGAACAAGCATCCGAAGAAAGCAACGATGATGCCTATGATGAAGAACACTCTGAAAGTAACGACCACCCCTTCTGCTCACCGAGCTACCGCGAAGCCATCATGACGGACGGCATCCTGGTGGATGACATCTTCAAAGTCATCGACCAGTTGGCTGAAACCGGTGAATGTGACCTGGGCACCATAATCTATCACTGCGAAAGCATGCGATATGGAGGATGTAAATTAAACTGTGTCAGCAAAGAAAAGAAATAAAATATTAACTTTGCTAACACTGTTTTTTGTATGAAAGAAGAATTTGATTTTGAGAGTATCAAGAACAAGGCTATTGAACAGCTGAAAGCAGGTAAGCCTTTGTTAGGTAAAGACGGTGCTTTTGCCCCTTTATTGGAAAACATTCTGAATGCAGCTCTGGAGGGTGAGATGGATGCATATCTTACAGAAGAAGAACGTCAGATGGGTAACCGCCGTAACGGGAAAATGCAAAAGTAGGTCCAGACTCCATTGGGTGAGGTAACCGTATCCACTCCCCGTGACCGTAATTCAAGTTTTGATCCACAATTTATTAAGAAGCGTGAGACCATTCTGGCAGAAGACGTTGCTGACCGTATAATTGGCCTGTATGCTCTTGGCAACAGCACACGTGAGATTAGTGACTGGATGGAAGAGAATCTTGGTAATCGTGTATCGGCAGATACAATCAGTTCCATTACAGACCGTGTACTTCCGGACATAAAGGCATGGAAATCACGTATGCTTGATTCTGTCTATCCTATAGTCTGGATGGATGCCATCCATTATAAAGTAACGGATGAACGTGGTTGTGCTGTTACACGTGCAATCTATAATGTGCTGGGTATTGACAGAGAAGGACATAAGGAGCTGCTCGGAATGTATATATCAAGAAATGAGGGAGCAAACTTCTGGCTCAGTGTTCTGACAGATCTCCAGAATCGTGGAGTTGAAGATATTCTTATAGCCTGTACAGACGGATTGAAAGGTTTTCTTGAAGCAATCCAAAATGTTTATCCCAATACATCTGTACAGCTTTGTGTTGTGCATCAAATTCGTAATTCCATCAAATATGTAGGCTCCAAAAATCACAAGGAATTCCTAAAGGATTTGAAATGCGTTTATCAGGCTGTAAATAAAGAATCGGCAGAAAATGAACTTCTTAAGTTGGAAGAAAAATGGGGCGAACAGTATCCTATCGTTATCAGGTCCTGGCAGACAATTGGGATAAGTTATCCGAATACTTCCAGTACACTCCGGCTATCCGTAAACTCATATATACAACAAATACTGTTGAAGGGTATCACCGTCAGATCCGTAAGGTAACAAAAAACAAGGGCGTGTTCCTGTCAGATACAGCCCTTGAGAAACTGGTTTATCTTGCATACCGTAATATACGGAAGAAGTGGACTATGCCACTTGCCAATTGGGCTACAATCTCACAGCAACTGGCCATAAAGTTTGGAGAACGATTTAAATTATTGTAATTTTACGCTCGTCGGGACGGGTGGTCCCGCCCCTTGGTGCTGGCCGTTCCCCGACCGATGAGTTTTCTAATAGGAAATAATGCGTGACACAGTTTATTTTACACTACCCTTATTTCATCGTTACTATTGATTTTATCCATTCTCTGAAAAGTGCTCTCATCTACCTCGTACTAATGCACTAAGCGGCTATTGTTATTTATCTTTAAAAGGCCAATCATATAAAACCCATTGTTGGTATAGATTTGTGTATGTCTGATACCAATCAACGGTTTTATAATTGTAAATTCCGATAGCGGGTTACTTTTTACTTACTTCTATTGTAAGTGTATCTCCCTGCTTGAAATCGTTATACCTTTTTCGGAATTTTATAGGTGCCCCTTCTTCCATACAATTTATTATTTCATCCAAATTCTCTCCTTTAAATGTTGCTCTATATGTATATTGTTTTATATCAAGGTCTTTCATGACAAATCGGACCTTATAGACTTGTTCTAGTCGATCAAGAATAGTTTCTAAAGAATCATCTCTAAATGCGATGATCCCATCTTTCCAGGCTATATATTTAAATGTATCGGTGGAAGTTATTTCCATACGTTTGGTGTTTCGCTGGTAGGTTAATTGTTGACCAGGAAGTAGGTGTTTTGTTTCTTTGCCTTGTGAAACAGATACTTTCCCAGATATTAATGTGATTTTTTGCTCCATGCTATGTGTAAAACTAGCAACGTTAAAGGCCGTACCAGTGGCTGTAATTTCCAATTCATCAGCTTGAATGATGAAAGGGTTATTTTTATCAGCGTGTACTTCAAAGTATGCCTCGCCACTCATGCATACCCTTCGTGTGTTATTTATAAATTGCGAAGGGTATTCCAATGTACTACCAGCATCTAACCAAACCTTCGAGCTGTCCGGCAAAATAATTTCCGAAATAGAACCGTAAGGTGTACTCGCTTTATAATAGGTCAGCGACTCTTCTTTCTTATTCATCATTAGGGTGAACAAGGTTATCAGAATAGGAAAAAAGAGAATAGCAGCTATTCGTTGAAAATAGAGTACTATTTGTTTGGGTGTGGAAACATTCGTTTTTCCTGGTTCGATTCCTGCTTTGACTTTTGTTTTGAGTAATGCCGACTGTATGTCAATGTTCATTTGACTAGTGGAAGGATCTGTCATTTCCCAAATATTTCTCATTTTTTGAAAAAAAATTCTATTTTCTTCCGAAAGACTAATCCATTCTTTTAGTTCAGTTATTTCCTCTAGCGATGCCTTTGTTTCTAAATATCTCAGAATAAGTTCAGCTATTCTATATTGATTCTCTTCTCTCATATTTTAATCTCGTTTCAAATTATCAATATTTCGGTAAATTTTTACCGAAATATTAAAAGTTAAATAATAGAACCGGCAAGAGTCGGTTCGAAAACATTAAAGAGGTCATTGAAATGTTGTCAAAAACGAATGGTTAAGCATGAAGAAATGTGCTGAAAAAAGTGAGCTAACATGCTGATAACAAAGGTAAAAGTGCTGCATGATTTGTTGATTTTTTAGTAAATTAAAAGTTAACTATTCATCTGGTTATGGCTAAAGAAACACTCCTTATGCAATACCAATCCGAGTGCCTGTCGGCTCTCAAATCAGTTGCGAATATACACAAACCTTTTGAAAAAGCGTTCATGGACACCATGAAATTATTCATGGCCATCCCAGATCGTATAAACTTCCTCCAATTGGGCAGATATGGCTGTTTCTCAGAACAGACTTATCGTAACCTTTTTGAGCATGAAACTTTCGACTGGTTTGCGTTCAACGGCTCTATCATCAGCAAGTATCTCACAGGCAAAAGAAAAGCCATCGCCATCGATCCTTCCTATATCCCCAAATCAGGCAAGAAGACACCTTGGATAGGTTACTTCTGGTCTGGTTGTGCAGGAGAGTACAAGCGTGGATTGGAAATCATGGGCATCGGTGTCATTGACATCGACAACCATGAATGTATGACTTTAGGTTCCATTCAGACACCGGATTGCAAGACCTTGGATAATATGGGCAAGAACCTCGTTGACTGGTACAGCAGCTATCTTATCAGTAGAAAAGACAAGCTACAGAGCATATCCGGAACGGTGGTTGCAGACGCATTCTTTTCCAAGGAAACTTTCATAACGCCTATGTGTGAGAACAATTTCCATGTCATCAGCCGCTTTAGGAATGATGTAGTCCTGTACTATCCGACATTGGAAAAGAAAACAGGAAGGCCGGGTCATCCCAAGTGGTTTGACGGTAGGATTGACTTTGCCAATCTGGATCTGACCCGGTGCAAGGAATACGAGGTGAAAAAGGGAAGGCTATACGGATTGAGGGTATATGCAAAAGCTCTCAAAAGGTATGTTTCCTTATCCGTCTGGTATCCGATGGACGGGAGGACAGACAAGTGGCAGCTTTATTTCTCTACAGACGATTCCATGGATGGACGTGAGGTGCTGGATTATTACAGAACCAGGTTCCAGTTGGAATTTTGCTTTAGAGATGGCAAGCAGCATGCAGGAATCACCAACTGCCAGTCAACCGACTTCAGGAAGTTGGATTTTCACTTCAATGCGTCGCTTGCAGCTATCAACTTGGCCAAAGCGGCATGTAAGAGGCTCGGAATAGCTTATTCCATATCCTCTTGCAAGTCATTCATACACAATGCTTATATGCTTGAACGATTTATTTGCGTGTTTGGGATTAACCCAGACATGCAAGTTATTGACAAACTTTTCAAAGAACTCATTTTATTTACAGCCAGAGCCGCTTAAGCTTGGCGAATTCTTAACAAACTATTAATTATAAGACTGTTGTAAAAGAATATACCACCATTTTTTTATAAAAAAGAATATAAAATAAAGTTATAAAACCCTTTCATGTTCTTTCTTAAAACCTCTAACACCTTGCTGATTCGATTTTCTATTGTTCTCACTGATACATTTAATTCATTGGCAATTTCATGGTATTTCTTATTCTTAAATCGATGCATTTCAAATACTTCCCTCATTTCTTTAGGGAGTTTATTCAGTTCCTTTTGAAGTTGTTGATTTAATTCTGAGTATAAAATATAGTTTTCTACATCATAGTCAAATGGGTCATTGTGAGCAATTGCATAATCTTGATAGACCCTAATAACATTCTGATGTTTGAGTTCTTCTAAACTATTGTTTTTCACAGCAGTCATAAGATACGATTTTAAAGCACCTTTAATATCGAGATGTTCTCGATTTTCCCATAAGCGTGCAAAGATATCCTGTACCAAATCTTCACTATTTTCTTGGTCCTTTAGAAAAACGTTGCAAAAATAGACAAGGTCTTTATAATACTTATTAAATAGAAACTCAAAGGCTTTTATATTTCCTTGTTTAAGCTCTTTTATGTAAAAAGAATCTTCTGACGCACTTTTTGTCCTATTTGTTTGTTCATCTTCCATTGCGTGTTCTATAACTATTAGATTTATAATTGTTTGGTAAATATGTAAATAGATGACAAAAAATAAAGTTATAACTAACTAATTAATTAATAATTAAGTATTTAAGTTGATAATATCCTTAAATTCAGTAAGTTAAAGAAAAGTCCCCGCTTTTCACATGAAAAAACTGAACCATAGAACATGGTCAAAATTAGCCAAATCCTTTTAATTATGCAAGATTCTTTTGGAAAAATCTATCAATTGGATATGTGTTAAGGTATGCTCTATATGGCTCATTCCTTGTGTTCAGTTTGACATAGCTTTAGCATACATAACCTTTATTATTTAATAGTATATCTGTCTTCTTCATATTTATAATTATAGAATGATCTGGTAGATTGGCAGTTCTTTTTTTGAAGTAAGGTATGTAAATAGTTTGATATCTATATATAAAAAAGTGTTAATATACTGTGGTGATCACGTTGTTAACCGTCTTAAAAATGTTATGCGTGGAATACTATGGCCGCCTAAATCTTTTAATGGAGGAATTGAGTTCATGAGTCTATAAATCATGAATAGGTGGAAATTTATAGTGTGTGGTTACTTAACACATTATGCGTATTATTCTTTGTATTACAGATAGCATTACTATAAATATATTAATTAACCTTTTAACTATTAGTCTATGAGCAGATACTTTAATGGTTACACTTGCGCTGTGCGCCCGCCAATCTTTGCGTATCCGTTTATTTCTTTAAATGAAAATCCGAGTACAATTTACTAGAATGTGTTTAACTGAATAATTTAAAACAATGAAGAAAATCGTTTATGTATTATTGTTATGCTTGTTATATCCTGCTGGTATTCTTCAGGCATGGAATGGCAAAGTACTAATTTCTACTCCCCGTTCATCTATTTTATTGAATACGTGGGGAGAGGGTCAGCAATTGCAATTTGCTTATTTTGGTGACAGAATTAATGAGAATCAAATAGATCAGGTCTTTGATTCGTGGAATGGATTGAGCCGTCCAGCTTATCCGGTATTTGGTACTTCATCTTATGAAAGTTCAGCATTACAGGTGGTTCATGCTGATGGTAACTTAACATTGGATTTGATTGTAGACAAAGTGGAAACTTTGGATGAAAAAAGCGCAAAGCTTACAGTGATTCATTTAAAAGACAGAGTTTACCCTTTTTATGTAACGTTGAATTTTCGGGCTTTCAACAATTTGGATATTATTGAAACATGGACTGAATATTCTCATAACGAAAAGAAAGCGGTAGTACTTAAGCGCTTTGATTCAGGTCATTTTATGATTCGTAGAGGCGACGTGTGGATCTCTTCTCTATCCGGACATTGGGGTACTGAGACTCGGATTACTACAGAACCGTTGACTTCTGGGATGAAAGTTATAAAAAATATGGATGGAGTACGTAACGGATTGGGTGAACACTCAGAGGTTATGTTTTCATTGGATGGTAAACCTCAGGAAAATAGTGGACGTGTTATTGGAGCTGTTCTGTGTTGGGGTGGACGTACGAAAATTAGGATAGATTCTGATGATACGTATGGTAGTCATGTGCATCATGTTTTTGCCGGTATGAATGAAGAGGCTTCTGAATACAAACTTGAACCACGTGAAGTATTTACTACTCCTAAACTTGCTCTTACTTATTCTTGTGAAGGATTAGGTGAAGCTAGTAGGAACCTCCACCGATGGGCTCGTATGGGTATGGTATATAGCTGTGATAAGCCGAGAGATATTCTGTTGAACAGCTGGGAAGGGGTTTACCTTAATATCAAGGAACAAGAAATGGATCAGATGATGAAGGATTTCGCAGCCATGGGTGGTGAACTATTTGTAATGGACGACGGATGGTTCGGGAATAAATATCGTCGTATACAAGATAATTCATCATTGGGTGACTGGGTAGTAGACACTCAAAAACTCCCTCATGGTATTAAAGGACTTACAGATACTGCTAAAAAATATGGGATTAAGTTTGGTATTTGGATCGAACCGGAATTTACTAATACAAAAAGTGAGTTGGTTGAAAAGCACCCTGATTGGGTACTGCGTTCTATGAATAGAGAATTAATGTGTGGCCGTGGTGGTACACAAGTAGTACTGGACTTGTGTAATCCTAAGGTTCAGGATTTTGTTTTCAGTGTAGTAGATGGGCTATTGAGTAAGAATCCGGAAATTGCTTATATCAAATGGGATGCTAATGGAGAAATAATGAACTATGGCTCAAGCTACCTGCCAAAGGATAAACAATCACATATTTATATTGATTATCACCGTGGCTTAATAAATGTATTGGAAAGGATTCGCGCTAAATACCCTGATGTAGTTATGCAAGCTTGTGGTAGTGGTGGCGGACGTGCCAGCTACGGAGTGATGCCTTATTTCAACGAGTTTTGGGTTAGTGATAATACAGATGCTTTGCAGCGCCTCTTCATCCAATGGGGAACATCTTACTTTTATCCATCTATAGCAATGGCTCAGCATGTAAGTGCATCGTCCAATCATCAGACAGGCCGTCTTGTTCCATTGAAATTTCGTTTTGATGTTGCGATGACTGGTCGCTTAGGTATGGAAATTCAACCTAAGAATATGAATGCAGATGAAAAAGAATTTTCCAAAAAGGCCATTGACACTTATAAAGGGATTCGTACGGTTATTCAGTATGGAGACCAATATCGTCTGATTTCTCCGTATGAAAAGAAAGCGGTTGCGTCAATGATGTATGTTACTGAGAATAAAGACCGTGCAGTGTTCTTTGCTTTTAAAATGGAACACTATGTTAACCCACGATTACATCATGTGCGTCTGGATGGTTTGGATAAAAACAAGAAGTATCAAATAAGAGAATTAAATTTGGCTGCAGATGATAAACCTTGTTATTTACACAATCGGATTTTTTCCGGTGATCTTTTGATGAATGCCGGTTTTGCTCTTGATTTAAATAAGGAGTATGATAGCTGGGTGTTGGAGCTGACTGAGGTTAAGTAAGTCATAATACATCTTTAACTGTATGGATGCAGTGAATATGGCTGCATCCATACTTCGATTAATAGAGCTCATATGTTAAATATAAAGTGCAAATTATTAGTTTTTTATGTATTGTTAGGTGGGCAATTCTTTTCGTCGTGTTCACTGAACAATACGAAAGCTGTTCAAGAAAGTGGCAATCCGTTATTTGAAGGATGGTATGCCGATCCTGAAGGGGTAGTGTTTGACAACCGTTACTGGATTTTTCCTACTTATTCAGCTCCATTTGAGCAGCAACTATTTTTAGATGCTTTTTCTTCACCCGATCTTGTGACTTGGAAAAAGCACTCCAAAATTCTTTCGGTAGAAAATGTATCCTGGTTGGAAAAAGCTCTATGGGCACCCGCAATTATTTATGCTAATGAAAAGTATTATCTGTACTTTTCTGCTAATGATGTCCACGAAGGTGAAATTGGTGGTATCGGCGTAGCTGTTGCTGATAGTCCAGAAGGGCCGTTTAAGGATGCTTTGGGTAAGCCATTAATCAATGAGATAATAAACGGGGCACAACCTATCGATCAGTTTGTATTCAAGGATGATGATGGCAGTTATTACATGTATTATGGAGGTTGGGGGCATTGCAATATGGTGAAATTAAGTGATGATTTGTTGCATCTTGTTCCCTTTGAAGATGGCTCGCTTTGTAAGGAAGTAACTCCAGACAATTATGTTGAAGGGCCTTTTATGTTAAAGCATCAAGGGAAGTATTATTTTATGTGGTCAGAAGGTGATTGGACTGGTCCTGACTATTGTGTAGCTTACGCCATGGCAGATTCGCCATTCGGGCCTTTTAAGCGAGTCGGAAAAATATTGGAACAAGATGAGGAGGTTGCTACTGGAGCTGGACACCATTCTGTGATAAAGGGGTTGAAAGATGATGAATGGTATATAGTGTATCATCGCCATCCCTTAAATGAAACAGATGGGAATGCCCGTGTTGTTTGCATTGAACGGATGTTTTTTGATGATGAAGGTTATATAAAACCTGTAAAAATGACGTTTAAGGGGGTTACGCGCAGCTCTTTAACTTCTTTGAGATAAGTGGTAGCTTTCTTTCAATAATAGACTTTGTTACAATTCAAAAATGCTAAATATGAAAATTAAAACACTGAAAACTATTACATTTTGCGCTTTTGTGTTTTGTGGTATATCCGCTTCAGCGCAAACTCCAGTCTATTTGGATAAAAATCAACCAATAAAACAGCGTGTGGAGGATGCTCTTTCTCGTATGACTTTACAGGAAAAAATAAATATTATTCATGCGCAATCTAAATTCAGTGCTCCTGGTGTGCCCAGATTGGGTATTCCGGAATTATGGTGTACTAATGGTCCAATGGGCATACGTCCTGAGGTCATGTGGGATGAATGGGATCAGGCAGGTTGGACCAATGATTCTTGCATGGCTTTTCTTGCACTTTCTTGTCTGGCGGCTACATGGAATCCCGACATGGCTTTATTTTATAAAAGCATTGGAAAAGAGGCTCGTTTCCGCAACAAAAGTGTATTACTAGGTCCTAGGATAAATGTTTATAGAACTCCTCTTTGTGGACGTAATTTTGAGTATATGGGAGAAGATCCATACCTGATTAGTCGTATGGTGGTACCCTATGTTTAGGGCGTGCAAAGCAATGGGGTTTCTGCCTGCATGAAGCACTTTGCTTTAAATAATAATAAAATCAACCGTCACACTTCCAATCCGATAGTTGATGATCGTACGCTTTATGAAATATACCTTCCAGGTTTTAAGGCAGCTGCAGTAGAGGGTAAGGCTTGGTACTTTATGGGAGGCTATAATTTATTTCGAGGCGAACACGCTAGTTATAATCCAATACTGATGAATCAGATTTTGAAAGAAGAATGGTAGTGGGATGGTGCGGTCATATCAGATTGGGGAGCTGTTCATGATACACAAACTGCTATTATTGGAGGCTTGGATATGGAGTTCGGAAGCTGGACAGATGGGTTAACAGAGGGGGCTAGCAATGCCTATGATAACTATTGGTTGGCAAACCCATATTTGAAAGGTATAAAAGAAGGCATTTATACTGATAAAGAATTAAACGAAAAGGTGCGTCGAGTATTAAGACTAACGTTTCGTACTGCCATGAATAGTGATCGACCCTGGGGATCAATGGTCGCAGATGCACATAAAGATGCTTGCCGAAAAGTAGGAGCAGAAGGTATGGTACTTTTGCAAAACAATGAAAATTTACTTCCAATTGATTTATCAAAGGTAAGACGTATTACTGTTATTGGTGAAAATGCCATTAAAATGATGACTGTTGGAGGTGGCTCTTCCTCTTTGAAAGCCAAGTATGAAGTTACTCCTTTGGAAGGACTGAGAAAACGTATTGGTAAACAAGCTGAAATCATATATGCCCGTGGATACGTAGGTGATCCTACTGGGGGTAAAAACTGGGCAAAACTTGAAGGATGACCGTAGTCCAGAAGAAATCAGAGCAGAAGCTCTGCACGCAGCTGGTAATGCTGATATCGTTCTTTTTATAGGAGGACTAAATAAAAGTAACTATTAGGATTGTGAAGGTACGGACCGAACAACAATGGATTTGCCTTATAATCAAAATGGATTGATTATGGATTTACTGCAAGTTAATAAAAAACTGGTTGTAATCAACATCAGTGGAACAGGTGTAGCTATGCCTTGGAAGAATCAAGCTTGGTACCTGGGAAGTGAAACTGGCAATGTTTGGGCTTCTATACTCATGGGGGATGTTAGTCCTAGTGGTAAGCTTCCATATACTTATTATGCGGGTCTTGATCAGTGTGGTGCTCACAGGGTGGACGAATATCCAGGTCACAAAGGTGTCGATGCTTTAGGAAATGAGGTTTATGACATACCCTATAACGAAGGATTATTTGTTGGTTATCGCTTTATTGATAAAAACAAGTTAACACCCAATTTCCCTTTTGGTCATGGCTTAAGCTATACTACATTTGAGTATGGAAACCCCAAGGTAAGTAGCACGTCTATGGACAAGAGTGGGCAGTTATGTATTACTCTTCCAATTACAAATACAGGCAAACGTGTTGGGGCTGAAGTTATACAGCTATATATTAAAAGTCTGAAATTTTCTGTAATTTGGCTCATTAAAGAATTGAAGGGCTTTTGTAAAGTAGAACTTCAGCCAAATGAAACGAAAGAGGGTTTGTTTACTATTACAGCTGAAGAACTATCATACTTTGACGACAAACAGCATAAATGGGCTGCTGAGCCAGGAAAATATGAAGCTTTGATAGCTTCTTCATCTGCTGATATTCGTTCTAAAGTTTGTTTCGAACTGAAATAGTTTCATATTTGCCATATCATTAATATATAGTATTACAGATATTTACGATGATATTGGTAGGCTGACGAAAAAAACTAAAAATTTTTAGGTGTTTTTATGTGGGGTTTTCTTTCTAAACAGTCTTTAATATAAACGGGAAAGAATTGGCTAAAATTAGCAAAGCAATAAAGACAAAATATAATTATCAAATTTTTAAAACTATGAAAAATAAAAAGTATCCTTTTTTATTCTTTTTAATTGTGCTGTTATCTACTGGAATTGGTTGGGCACAGAACGAGAAAATAACGCTTCATTTGGATAATGTATCATTGGAGCATGTGTTAAGCAAGATCGAAGAGAAAACAGCGTATTCTTTTCAGTATAGTAAACAGGTGATTGATGTTCGTCAAAAGCGTACTATACATGTTGATAAACAAACAATACATAATGTATTGGAAACCTTGCTGAAAGGAACTTCTATTCAGTATCAAATCAAGAATAGACAGATTATACTGAGCGCAAAAAAAACGGTAAAGACCAATACAAAAATGTTGAAAGGTATAATCAAAGACCGTAAAACGGGGGAACCTATAATTGGGGCAAGTATCGCGGTGGAAAAGGAATCAATTGGCGCAATCAGCGATATTAATGGTAATTTTGCAATAAATGTTTCAGCAGATAAGAAAATTGTTGTTTCTTATATTGGATATGAGTCGCAAGTGCTTGATGTGCTGGATAAATCGTTTTTAGAAATTTATCTGAGTGAAGATATAAAACTCATTGATGAAGTTGTAGTTGTGGGTTATGGCTCTGTGTCGAAGAAAAATCTTACGACCGCTATTGCGCAAGTGAAAACTGATAAAATTTCACAAGCTGGTACCAGCCATGTCAACCAATTGTTGATGGGACGAGCTGCTGGGTTACAGGCAACAGTGAATAGTATGCAGCCAGATGGAAAGGTGAATATATCAATTCGTGGAGGAGGAAATCCTATCTATGTAATTGATGGTATCGTTATGCCGAATAACGCCCTTAGTGGTAATTGTGGCCAAGTGGGTCTTCCGAATAATATCGATCGTAATGGTATTGCCAATTTAAATCCGGCAGATGTGGAGTCTGTAGAAATTCTTAAAGATGCCTCTGCGGCTATCTATGGTATTGGAGCTGATAATGGAGTTATATTGATTACTACTAAGAAAGGAAAAGAAGGAGCACCTAATATTGTGTATGATGGCAGCTATTCTTTTGTACGTAACTATCCATATCTAGATGTTCTGAATTCAAAAGAGTACATGGAGTTAGCTAATGTTTTCAATAAGGAAAACTATTTGTATAATAACAAGCAATATCCTTATGGAACAACTCCTTATGATGGAAAATGGAAACCCCAGTTTACTGAAGCGGATATGCAAAATGCAACCGATACGGACTGGAAGGACTTGGTATTACGTAATGGTTTCCTTACCAAACATAATCTGACGATTAGCGGAGGACACTCTAAATTTAAGTATTATCTAGGAGGAAGCTACCTGAAGCAGCAAGGTACTGTATCAAGATCTGGCATGACTAAATATTCAGTTCATGGTAATTTAGGTTTGGATTTGTTCCCTTTCTTGAACTTGACATCGGTTTTTAACGCTAATCAGAATACATATGATAATGGTATAATTGGTACTGATACAGGAAATCAGGGTGATGTTGCTCCTAGTGTTTTGACATCAGCTCTTCTGTATCCATCTTATTTGCCGGTGAAGCAGGATGATGGGAGTTATACAATTTTCCGTAATATTCCTAATCCCAAAGCAATGGAGGATATTGTGGACTATAGTAAAGAGAATGGATATAGTTTAAATTTCTCTATCAACGCGAAGTTGTATAAAGACATTCTAGTATTTAAAGGGGTATATGGCATGAATCAAGAAAATGTCAGAAGATCAACATTCATTCCATCCGATGTGTATTTTGCCAGAATGTATAAGTCAAGAGGAAATATTTACTCACAGCGTAGACAGACACAAACCCTAGAAGCGATGTTGTCATTTTCGAAATATATGTTTAATTTCGTACAAGTGGATGCCATGGCTGGTATGGGAAAATATTTGGAAAGCAATGAAGGATACGGTATCTCTTACGAAGATACACACGACATGATTAATGAGCATGATATTAGTTCAGCAAAAGGAAAGATATATCCAACTTCTCATACATTGAAAAATGAAAAAAGATCTCAGTTCTTTAAATTAAGCTTCGATGTCTTGGATAGATATGTCATTTCAGCGACCCTTCGTCGAGATGGAACCGATAAGTTTTTTCCAGGGAAAAAATATGCTTTGTTCCCTTCTGTTTCAGCAGCGTGGAAAATTTCAAATGAAAAATTTCTTAAGGATGTTTTTTGGATTAATTTGTTAAAACTGAGAGCTAGTTATGGTAAAACAGGACAGGATAATTTAGGTAGTTCACTTTATGGTGTTTATGAGCCTAGCGGATTTAAGGTAGGCTTCAATGATAATGGCCTTTTTTATGTACCTTGTGTCTCAATGGGAACTAATTATCCTGACGTAAGTTGGCAAAAAACTATCATGAAGAATATCGGTTTGGATTTCTACTTGTTCAAAAACCGAGTAAGTGGTAGTATTGATGTATTCCGCAATGATGTGACCAGCTTATTGGGTTATGCATCAACATCACCTCTTGCCATTTACCCAACTCGTCCTATAAATGGAGGCCATTTCTATCGTCAAGGATGGGAAATTATGCTTGATACTAAAAATATGGTCGGAGATTTTAATTGGAACACGCAACTGACTTTCTCGAAAACGAATTCGTTCTGGAAAGAAAGAATGCCGAACTATGATTATCGTAGCTATCAAAAAAGAAACAAGGAACCTATGAATGCCTACTATTACTATAAGATGACTGGTATTATTAACGCTGACCGCAGCAATATGCCGGAGTCACAAAAAACATTGCAGGCAGAAGCCCAACTTCCAGGTTGTCCAATTATTGATGATAAGAACAATGATGGAAAAATTGATGAAAATGATATCTACCTAAAAGATAATACACCAGATATTTATATTGGTTTTGGCAATACATTCACTTATAAGAATTGGGAGTTCAGTTTCTTCATGTACGGACAATTTGGAATCCTTAAGTCTAATATTGCGTATAGAGCTGCATTACCTGGTCCGTTAGCGGTAGACTATCCGGAAAATACTAACAAATATGCTTACCTGCTTTGGAACTCTCAAACCAATCCCAATGGTACTCGTCCTGGACTGGCCGTGGATCGCATGGGTGCATTGCCTGGAGGTGCTGGCGTTAATATAGACATGGAAAATGCCTCGTTTGTGAGAATGAGAAATATAACTTTATCCTATAATTTCAGGGATAAAATCTTGGGTAAACTCAAAAAATATGTGAAAGGCATTAAAGTTTATGCAGATGTTCAAAATCCGTTTGTCATCAGTAAATTTAAGGGCTTTGACCCCGAAATATATACAGGTGGGGGTGGAGCAAACAATGCATCCAGAGGCGAATATCCTCAAGCTCGCACATTCACACTTGGAACAAACATTGTATTCTAATTAATATTAATAACTGTGATTATGAAAAATATAAAATCCTTCATATTGTTTTTTATTACATCATTAGCCTTATCTGGCTGTGAAGATAATTTCGATCCTAAACTTTTCGGAACATTGAATCCGGAAAACTATCCTAAAACAGAAAGTGAATATGAAGATTACACGATGACGTGCTATATTCCTTTTACAACAACATGGCAGTATCAAATAGGAAACGATCCGGGTCAGCATAGTTTCTATATCCCTGAAGGGGGTATACTGAGAGTTTTTGAGGCTCCGTCTGATAATATGGCCGCATGGAACTTAGGCTGGGGTTCATGGATGAAACTTTCTCAAGCAGATTACAGGGATTGTGTCTACGCAGAACGTTCATGGGTGGGTGAGCATAATATCAACCATATTCCTAAGTTAGCCCAGATTACTCGCTTTACTGAGATTATCTCTACTTTAGAGCAGGCAGACGATCAAATTTTCAAAACAATCAGCAAGGAAAGACTGTTAGGTGAAGCTCATTTGTGTAGAGGCCTGATGCTTTATTATCTCATGCATATTTATGGACCATTGCCTGCAATTGTGGATAAGGATAATATAAATAATGAAGCAGCTTTGACTAACCTAGTCAGACCTTCGTTGGACGAAATGAGTACCTGGATTTATAATGATTTTCAGTTTGCTGCGGATAATCTGCCTAATGAAGTAAAGGAACGCGGTCGTTATACTTCAGATTATGCTAAATTTTGTATGATGAAACATTGCCTTAATGAAGGAGAACATATGACAGGCTATTATGATAAAGCCATGCAGATGTATCAAGAATTGAGTAAAGATAATCGATATAGTTTGTTTAAGAAGGGGGATAATCCTTATGTTGATATGTTTAAGGCTGCGAATGATTTTAATTGTGAAATCATTATGGCTTTAAGTTGTGATCCTTCTGCCAATGGGGACGTTAGTAGCGGTAATTTCTTTCCATTGTCTATGCTTGCTACGCCTAACGATGCTTCTAAAGTTGATGACAAGGGAAATCCTACACCTTTTAACTATCAAGGAGGTGGATGGATGCAGGCATACAATGTTTCACCAAAACTGTATGATAGTTATGAACCAAATGATAAACGTCGGGCTGTGATATTGGATGAGTATTGGGTCAATAATCAAGGCACGGTTACTGGGAAGGTGACCAAAGAAGATTTGGGTCAGCGATGGAGTGGATATATTATTTATAAGTACCCCATTGAAACTAATACGACTTTCCAGGGTAACGATTTTCCATTGGCTCGTTGGGCTGATGTATTGCTGATGATGGCGGAGGTAGATGTTAGGCGATCTAATGCTGCGCCTTCTTCTCAAGCTGTAGATGCTGTTAATCAAGTGAGAAGAAGAAGTGGTTTAAGTGATTTGTCAGCTCAGCAAACTGCCACCAAGGAGGCTTTCCTAGATGTCATATTAGATGAAAGAGCAAAAGAGTTTCTCTATGAAGGACATCGAAAAATAGATTTAATCCGCTTTAATAAATATGCACAAGCATGTTTCAAGGCTAAAGAAATGCTTCCTACTCATCAGTACATGCCACTTCCAAATTATTTGGTGGAACAAGCTAAATCGTACGGAAAGGATTTGAGTCAAACTTATAGTCGTCCTCACTGGGAAGATGATATTGCATTGGCTAATTAAAATTTAGATACATGAAATTTAAGGACTTACTTATTAGCACTTTCTGTGTATGCCTTGTCAGCATTTACTTTTCGAATGTTCAGGGACAGTCTCATAATACGCAATTTCAGGGAGGGTACCTTTTTGCCCATATGCGACATGAAGACTATGGGCATATGTACTACTACATAAGTAGAGATGCACGCAAATGGACTAAACTGAATAATAATCAACGAGTAAATGCTGAATACAGAGGACATCCTGATATAATCAAAGGTCATGACAATAGGTATTATATGATCGGTGTTTCAGAGAAAAACCAGAAACCATTGCTTTGGACCTCAAGTGATCTTGTAGTCTGGAGTATTGAAAAGGAACTTCCAGTATCTCCTTTTATCCTTACTGATAATTATTATACTGAAAGAAATTGGTTCGGTGCACCTAAATTGTATTATGATGAGGATTCCAGACAGTATATTGTTACGTGGCATGCAGCTAAAAAAGGAGCCAAAGGAGATGATGAATGGAGAAGCATGCGTACATATTATGTGCTAACTGAAGATTTTAGCTCTTTTTCTTCTCCAAAACGTTTGTTTGATTTTTCAGACAAGGATGAATCTGAGATGGCCACTATTGATGTCATAATCCGCAAAATTGGTAAAAACTACTATGCGGTTATTAAGGACGAAAGGTGGCCGGAAGATGGTGTACCTACAGGGAAATCTATTCGATTGGCTAAGTCATCATGCTTGACCGGCTCTTATGCTTTGATAAATCCAAAGCACCCTGTCACTACTCCCAGTACTTATTTTGAAGCTCCTATTCTCATGCCAAAACCCGATGGTAAGGGATGGATGATTTTTTCAGAAAGATATCCATACGAGTATGTACGTTTTGATGCTGAGCATATAGAGGCAGAAAAATGGGTAGTTTGTGATTGTAAGATTCCCGACTCCCGGCATGGGGCTATGGTGCGGTTGAGTGAAAAGGAGTATAATCACGTTTTATCATCATTCTCACAAAAATAATAAAACATGTGTATGAAGAAATATTATCTGTTATTGTTAATAGGGCTACTTGCTACGGCAGTATATGGCAAGAAAAAAATGACTTTGTTTTCTCCTGAAAAGACTATAAAAGTGGAGTTTTGTTTATCAGATAAGATTTATTATGATATTTACTATAATGATGAAGTTTTATTAAAGGACAATTATCTTCGCTTATTATTAGATGATGAAATTTTGGGAGATAACCCAAAGTTGTTGCGACAGAAGCGTAATAGCTTCTCAAAAGAGTTGAAGCCTGTAGTTCCTCTTAAATTCTCTTCTATTACGAGTTGTTATAATGCTCTTACTCTTGATTTCAAAGGTTATTCCGTTGAATTCTTCGCTTTTGATGATGGGGTAGCTTATCGTTTTATTACTCGTAAGACCAATAAGGTTGAGGTACTTGGAGAAGATTTTGCTATTTCCTTTCCAGAAGAGTATCTGCTCCATTTACAACAGCCTTCAGGTTTTAAAACACCTTATGAAGAAGAGTATACACATGTTACCTGTCAAGAATGGAAGGGTACGGACAAGATGTCCGTACTTCCCATCTTGATTGATACTCGCAAGCAATATAAAATATTGGTGGGCGAATCCGATCGTTTTGATTATCCTTGTATGTTTTTAAAGGGAAATGGTTATAATGGATTTAATGCCGTTTTCCCCAAAGCACCTTTGGAGTTTGCAGAAGATGGAAATCTGAGTATGAAAATTACTAAAGAGGCTGATTATATAGCAAAAACTGAAGGAAATCGGAATTACCCATGGCGTTATTTTGTTATTAGTAGCGACGATTCCCAGCTCATTGAAAACACCATGAATTACAAATTGGCTACTAAAAGTGTTCTTGAAGACAATTCATGGATTAAGCCAGGGTTGGCTAGTTGGGAATGGTGGCATGATGCAGCTCTTTATGGTCCAGATGTTAATTTTGTGTCGGGATGCAATTATGATACTTATAAATATTACATAGATTTTGCTTCATCCTTTCATGTTCCATATATTGTAATGGATGCCGGATGGGCTGAAACTGTGCTTAATCCTAACAAGCCCAATTCACAAATGCGCTTACCGGAATTGATTCAGTATGGAAAAGACAAGAATGTAGGCATTATCTTATGGCTATCGTGGGTAGCTGTGGAACAAAATTTTGATTTGTTCAAGACTTACGAAGATTGGGGGATTAAAGGGGTTAAAATCGACTTTATGGATAGAAGTGACCAGTGGATGGTGAATTTCTATGAACGTGTAGCTAAAGAAGCTGCTAAGCATCATCTCCTAGTTGATTTTCATGGATCTTTTACTCCTGGAGGTTTAGAATATAAATATCCCAATGTCGTTTCCTATGAAGGAGTGAAAGGTCTGGAACATATGAGGGGATGTTATCCAGATAACACTGTATACCTTCCTTTTATGCGTAATGCGGTAGGCCCTATGGATTACACACCAGGACCCATGATAAGTATGCAACCTGAACTCTACAGTGCTTTACGTCCAAATTCGGCGGGTGTAGGAACACGGGCTTTTCAATTAGCTACATTCGTTCTTTTTGAGAGTGGATTGCAAATGTTGGCTGACAATCCGGTTAATTACAGAAAAAATGAGGATTGTGCTCGTTTTATTTCACAGGTCCCTGTAACTTGGGATCAGACCAAGGCGCTTAAGGCTAAGGTTGGGGAGTATGTAATTGTAGCCAAGCGCAAGGGGAAGAAGTGGTTTATTGGAGGTATAACCAACAATGCAGTACAGGAAAGGAAATTTGAAATTCCTCTTGATTTTCTGGAAGAAGGGCGCTCTTATCGAATGAGTAGTTTTGAAGATGGCATTAATGCTAATCGGCAAGCTATGGATTATAGACACAAGCAGACTCCCGTTACAAAGACTTCGTCTATTACTATTACCATGAAGAGAAACGGTGGTTTTGCTGCTGTTATAGAATAAAAACAATAATTGTTAATCTGAATATGAAAACATATTGGCATTTTCTTCTAGCATTCCTTGTTGCTATATTAGGAGAAGCATGTTCCTCTCCTCGAATTGATGTAGCTGATAATCAAATGGATAAGTGTGTCAGTGATTTGATGGATCGCATGACGTTGCGTGAAAAAATTGGTCAGTTGAATTTGCCTTCTGGGGGTGATATCACAACAGGAACTGTGAAAAATGGAGAACTGAGTGAAATGATTCGTAAGCAGGAGATAGGTGGCTTTTTTAATGTGAAAGGCATCGATAAAATTTACGAATTACAATGTTTGGCCGTGGAAGAAAGTAGGCTGAAAATTCCCTTGCTTGTTGGTGCAGATGTAGTTCATGGCTATGAAACAATTTTCCCTATTCCATTGGCTCTTTCGTGTAGTTGGGATACGTTAGCTGTCGAAAAAATGGCTCGCATATCTGCTATTGAAGCTAGTGCAGATGGTGTGAATTGGACATTCAGTCCGATGGTAGATATTTGTCGTGATGCACGTTGGGGGCGTATAGCAGAAGGAAGTGGAGAAGATCCTTATCTTGGTTCTTTAATGGCAAAGGCCTATGTACGGGGATATCAAGGAAACAATTTACAACGGAACGATGAAATTCTTTCCTGTGTAAAACATTTTGCTCTTTATGGAGCCTCAGAATCAGGACGTGATTACAATACGGTAGATATGAGCCGATTACGAATGTATAATGAATACCTTGCTCCTTATAAAGCAGCTGTAGATGCCGGGGTGGGTAGTGTTATGAGCTCATTCAATATTGTTGATGGAATTCCAGCCACTGCGAATAAATGGTTGATTTCTGACTTGCTCAGAAAAGAATGGGGATTCAAAGGGTTGTTGGTTACAGATTATAATTCCATTGCCGAAATGTCTTCGCACGGTATTGCTCCTCTGCAAGAAGCATCAGCACGTTCTCTACAGGCAGGAACGGATATGGATATGGTATCCTCTGGTTTTCTGAACACATTGAAAGAATCTCTTCAAAAGGGAGAAGTGACTGAAGAACAAATCAATATGGCTTGTCGTCGTGTATTGGAAGCTAAATATAAATTAGGGCTGTTTGACAATCCTTATAAATATAGTGATACCCTACGAGCATCGAAACAGCTTTATACTACTGAGCATCGTTCTATTGCTCGCAGCATTGCATCTGAAACATTTGTTCTGCTAAAAAATGAGAAGTCATTGCTTCCCCTTTCTACTAAAGGAAAAATAGCACTGATTGGTCCGATGGCTAATGCACGTAATAATATGTGTGGAACGTGGAGTATGATGTGTACTCCTTCTAAACATCGTACGTTACTCGAAGGGATTCGTGATGCGGTAGGTGATAAAGGAGAAGTCCTTTATGCTAAAGGAAGTAATGTTTTCTATGATGAAAATCTTGAAAAGGCAGCTGCGGGTATGCGTCCATTGGACCGTGGAAATAATCAGACTTTATTGAAAGAAGCATTGCAGATAGCTGCCCGAGCAGATGTTATTGTAGCTGCTTTGGGTGAATGTACTGAGATGAGTGGGGAGTCTGCTTCACGAACTATGCTGGAAATTCCAGATGCTCAGCGTGACTTGTTAAAAGCATTAGTCAAAACAGGAAAACCTGTTGTGTTGCTTCTCTTCACGGGGCGTCCTTTAGTGCTAGTTGAAGAATCAGCTATTGTTCCTTCCATTCTAAATGTTTGGTTTGCTGGTAGTGAAGCTGGAGATGCCATTGCTGACGTGTTGTTTGGAAAAGTGAGTCCCAGTGGAAAGCTTACGACTTCATTCCCACGTTCTGTAGGGCAACTTCCGTTGTATTACAATAGTCACAATACAGGTCGTCCTGATCCGGATAGATGTACGTTTAATCGTTATACAAGTAATTATTTAGAAGATAGCAATGACCCATTATACCCATTTGGTTATGGATTGAGTTATACCCATTTCCGATATGACGATATGGTATTAAGTTCTAATGTTTTAAAGAAAGGTGGAAAAATAATTGTTTCTGTTACTGTTAGAAACGAAGGAGGTTATGATGGTTATGAAGTCGTGCAATTGTATTTGCGTGATATCTATGCCGATGTTGTTCGTCCGGTAAAGGAACTGAGGAAATTCGAACGCATTTTCTTAAAGAAGGGGGAAAGCCGTGAAGTTAAGTTTGTAATTGCAGAGGAGGATTTAAAATTCTACAATTCGAAATTGCAATATGTTTATGAACCTGGAGATTTTGAAGTCATGGTAGGTACAAATAGTCGGGACGTACAGTCTAAAACATTTTTTGCAGAATAGCTTTTATCTGTCTTCTTTGTATCATATTCGCTTTTAGAACATTAGTATTAGATATAATATAGTTATGAAAAAAAATATACTGTTAGCTTTGATATGGATAGTGTGTGGATTTACTTTTGTTCATGCCCAAGATCTGTTTTGGAGTATAAAGACATCAGATTATCATAGCACCTATTATGGTACTGCCGTAGGAAATGGAGGAATTGGTATTTTACCTTGGAAAGAACCTTTCTCTGTCAAGCAGGTAGTACTGAATCATGTGTTTGATGCAGGTGTTCCACATGATGTTAGTAGGCTGATTTGTGGTATTAACCCGTTCTGTATAGATATGAAAGTGGATGGGGAAGTATTGGATGGAAAACTTTTATCCGATTGGGAACAATGTATCAATATGAAAGAAGCCATACACCAGACTCGATTTGTTTATGCCAATAAGTTGGAAGTATCTTATAGTATCTGCGCCTTGCGCAGTATGCCTTATGCAGGTTTGGTGAGAGTGAACGTAAAAGCTTTAGATCCTGTCGGCTTGTCGGTGGAAAATAGTGCTGATGTCCCCGATGATTTTTTGCAGCCTGTAGTGCACCGGAAGAGTATTAAGGATTTTGGACTCAATTTGAAACTTTTACGTACCTCCGCTTTGACTAGGCATAGAAAACTGCAGGTCTCTGCTACTTCGACTTTCATTTTTGAGCATGAAACGGAAGTTACAGAGACTGGTAATGGTCGAAACGTATTTACAAAGGATCTAAAGAAAGGAGAAACATTTTCTTTTGCTTTGTTAGGTGCTGTCTGTACGCATCGTGATTTTATAGATCCTTGCAATGAATCCGATCGAGAGGTTATTTATGGAGCTAAGGAAGGGGTTGATAGGCTGATGGATTTACATTTGAAACAATGGAATGAGTTATGGGAAGGGGATATTCAAATTGTAGGTGATGCCGAAGCGCAGCTTGCCGTGCGTTTTGCTCTTTTTCACTTATATTCAAGCGCTCGTTCAGGTAGTCGCTTGAGCATACCACCGTTCGGATTGACATCGCAAGGGTATAATGGACATATTTTTTGGGATACGGAGTTTTGGATGTTTCCTCCTATGCTTTTTCTCAATCAGGGAATAGCACGCTCAATGATGGATTATCGTACCGATCGGCTGAAACCAGCGTGTCAGCGGGCATTTAGCTATGGTTATGATGGTGCCATGTTCCCTTGGGAAAGTGACGATGCTGGTGAGGAATCATGTCCTACTTTTGCCTTGACAGGTCCTTTTGAACATCATATATCGGCAGATATTGCTATTGCTGCTTGGGATTATTATTGTATGAGCCGTGATATGCGTTGGTTGCGAGAAGAAGGATATCCTCTGATGGAAAAAGTGGCTGAATTCTTGTCAAGCCGTGTGGAGCAGAATGAAGACGGTTCTTACTCAATTTGCAATGTAGTTTGTGCCGATGAGTATGCTGAGGGGGTCAATGATAATGCATTTACCAATGCGGCTGCGATGTGCGCTCTGCAAGATGCTTCCAAAGCGGCAGTTCTTTGTGGTGTAGCACCCCCTGTTTCTTGGAACATTATTGCAGAGAGACTGCGAATACCCAGATTCTCAGATGGAGTGACTAGAGAATATGATGGATATGATGGTCAGGTTATTAAACAGGCAGATGCGAACTTGTTGGCATATCCGTTAAAAGTCATAACTCAACCAGAGGAAATAAAGAGAGATTTACTCTACTATGAGCCCAAAATCGATAAAACAGGGCCTGCCATGTCTTATTCTGTATTGGCTCTGCAGTATGCTCGGTTGGGTGATGGTGAGAAGGCCTACGAATTGTTCGTGCGTAGTTTCCGGCCAAATCAGTTGCCGCCTTTCGGGGTAATCTCTGAAGGTGCAGGAGGAACAAATCCTTATTTTACTACTGGGGCAGGCGGATTGCTTCAGATGGTGATTAATGGTTTTTGTGGTTTGGACTTGACCGATGAAGGTATTAAACAGTTGCCTTCAGCACTGCCTAGGCATTGGAAGAAAATCGTTGTAAAGGGAGTGGGAGCAAATCGCAGAACATATGTCCGTGAACAATAAATACTCTTCATGAAAATATAGTTTTTGATTTAGTGCATGATTAGCTTAAAGAGTTTCAATAGGAAAGGCCTTTAAAGATGTTTGCATTTTCTATGTTTAGTTTTAAAGAATCGGTTTCTTTTAACCGAAGTATTGATTGTATGAAGCGAATTCTTTTTTCCCAATTATATACTTTAATATACTAATTTTAATTCTATCTATTTATATCTTATTTCAATAGGGGAAATCTTTTAGGTTTCCCTATTTTTTATGCCCGTTTTCAAGTGAATCGAAAAGTTAGTTCTGTTAAACTTTGTTTCTAATATCATGGATAATAGTCGAAATTCGATAAAAAATCGGTTTTCTGATACTGAAAACCGATTTGTAAAGGTTAAATAATGCTCCTTTATGTAAATCAGCCAATTTTGGTAAAAAGTGGTAAATAAATACTGTAATCTCCTTAAATAGAGAGATTACAATTATGACCAAATTAAAAAAACTGATTAGAACGCTTCACAGCGTTTTATGTTTTACAGTAAAAATCTGCCAAATATTATAGCGCATTTGGCTGATTAACCCCTTAATCGAATTGATTATGGGAGACTGGTAAATTTGCATTAAGAACTTGATTGTTTCCGGCAGTCGGGTTCTATTTTTTATATAGATATGATAATTATACTCAGATAAAAGCCAAGTGTTCCAAGTATCGTATTGGAAGCACTTGGTTAATGTTTAAATGAGCAATAATTACAGGATATATGTATATGATAATTATACCCAATTGTTTTATTTAAGTATCTATTTTTTAATAACTTATGTTCTGTGTGTTAGGTTTTTTTTATTATGTTTATATAATAAAAATAACATGTCAATTGGAAACAGAAATAATCAATATTGTAGAAATAATAAAGAAGAATAAACAAATGCGAGGAGTAAAGTCATTTATTGATTTGATGAAATCCTTTTATGATGAAAAATTATGCAGAGAATTTCTTGAAGATATTAAATGGCATGGAGAACCAATTTGCCCACACTGTAATTGTCAAACGAAAGAGCATTATAAGTTAAAGTCTAATGGAGAATTTAAAGGACTATATAAATGTAAACAATGTAAGAAAAGATTTACGGTTACTCTTGGTACAATGTTTGAAGGTAGTCATGTATCATTAAAGAAATGGTTCTATGCATTGTATATATTCTTAACCCATAAGAAAGGAATAAGTAGCATACAATTATCTAAAGATATCCTTCTATAAGGAGAAGGTGGGTGAACCAATAAAGAAATAACCATAGTATTAACCATAGTTGCCTAGTCTGGAGAGATTGGTAGAGGTTGTGGTGAGTACAAGATTTTAGTGAAGTAATAGATATGAGTTGCAGGCTCAGAGCTTACCAGCATAGTGTAAGCATCTGATAGTTAAGCCAGCTTTTCAACGATGCCTTTAAGTCATGATGGAAAATCCATCAAACTTTAAACTTTAAATAAACATTCGCTTACACAGGAAGTGTTTGCAATTGATTTTCATAGCTATATTAGAGTGGCACAGGCTGCCATTGAAGGCTGATACCAATAATACTGAATAATGAATTTATGGACTGCATGCTTTACTTGGTAATGGCATGCGGCCCATTTTGTTGGAAAAAAACTGTAGTTTCTATTAATTTATTTGTATTTTCTTTAGTATATTTGCTTCCTATAATTTTATAGTTTTCCAATAAGCAAGCAATAAACGATGATGCTAACAATTACGGCAGCATATGATGTCTGGACCAGCGGCCTCTATCAGAAGGATGAAGCATTGATATACAGTTTTGGCATGATTGTCATTCTGCTTTTGGTCATCATGATAATCATTTCCATCAGTAAAAGCAAAAGGTTGAAGACGTTGCAGCGCATTAATGAGGTTGCCGAAGAATCCAACCAGCTGAAGGATGCTTTCATAGCTAATATGACTCACGAAATTCGTACTCCTTTGAATGCTATTGTAGGCTTTACAACTATGCTTGCCGAAATGGATGATCTGGACAGAGAAACCCGTATGGCTTTCCTGAAAGAGATTAATGATAACAAGGACTCGCTGCTGCAACTGGTCAATGACTTGCTGGACTATTCAAAGATTGAGGCAAAGACCCTGGAATATAATGATGGAGAAGCGGATGTGAACGCGCTGATTGATGAAGTCTGCACGACAGAGAATATGCGCTCGCATCCCACAGGTATTCAGGTGGAGTTTGTAGAACGGCTGCCTCAATGCCGTTTGGTGGTAGATCGCGTGCGCTTTGCCCAAGTTATAGGTAACTTGGTGAGGAACGCCTTGAAGTTTACGGAGATGGGCAGTGTGAAAATCGGTTGTAGGAGATTGAGTAATCATAACTTCTATTTTTATGTGGCAGATACAGGCTGTGGCATTGATGAAGTGGGAAGACATGCCATCTTTGAACGGTTTGTGAAGATGAACTACAATATTAAAGGTACGGGGTTGGGGCTTTCCATCACTAAATCCATTGTGGAACACTATGGGGGAGGTATAGGTGTGGAGTCCAAGAAAGGGGAAGGCTCCACTTTCTATTTTACGTTGCCTGCCGGTATTGAATACAAAGAGTACGGTAAATTTTGATTTACCTGCGCTCTCAATCAGCCATTTCCTTCAGCTTCTTGAAGTGGCGGATTACTTCCAGATAATCGCGGTCGGTGCAGGCGTTGAATTTATTCCATAAGTCACCCATTATAACGGCACCACCGAATCCGTAATCCTTTATCTCCAGGATGTTATCGGAGGTAATGCCTCCCAAAGCCATGACTTTGCTGTCTATAATTTTACTTTTTTCTGCTTGTCGTAGTTCTTCGGCTGTAAAGCCTGATGTAACTCCGGTCTTTGTGATGCAATTATATATCGGACTCAAGAATAGATAGTCATAAAAATGTTTCTTGTTCCGCACTTCGTCCAGCGAGTGGCAGGTACAGCTGATGTGTCCTGAATAATCGTGCGGTTCTTTGGGGTTGCGGGTGTTTAGATGAATCCCCATCAGGCTGAATTCTTCCTGTAGGTAGAAGTGTTCATGAGTAATGATGCGCTTATGGTATTTTTGGGGTATCAGCGTTAAAAGTCGTTCTGAATACATGGCGGGAGTTTCCGGCTTCCTCAGATGTAGAATATCCAGCCCCTCTTCGAATAGTGCCGTGATAATCTTGTCTTCTTCCACAAAAAATGTGGGTGCTGTTACTACGATGAGTTTCATTTCTTTCGTTTAACTTTTAAGTTTAGCAAAGTTAATGAATACTTATGGTAGAAGCCAAGGAATTTCTTTAAAATATGTTAGATGGCTGCTTTAAACAAGAAAACGCCTTCTTGCGTCTTTATAACTCAAGAAGGCGTCCTTCACATGGCTTTGTGGGACCTCGTTGGTCTATTTGAATCTTTTACTTACCGCATCCCAATCAACGATGCTCCACAATTCGTTTACGTGATCGGCACGGCGGTTCTGGTAATCAAGATAGTAGGCATGTTCCCACACGTCGAATCCGAGTAGCGGAACAAGACCGGCGCGTACCGGATTGCTACCGTTGGCTTCTTTGGTGATGTGGAGTTTGCCGTTCTTGTCGGCAGACAACCAAGCCCATCCGGAGCCGAACAAGCCGACAGCTGCCGCGTTGAATTCCTTCTTAAAATTCTCAAAGCTGCCGAAGTCGCGTTTGATGGCTTCTGCCAGCTTGCCGGTAGGCTCGCTGTGGGCAGGCTTCGGGGCAAGCTGTAAGAAGTATAATGTGTGGTTCAACACTTGTCCTGCATTGTTGAAGATGGCACCGTCCGGTGCTGTGGCAACAATGGTTACCAGGTCTTTGCCTTCAAATTCCGTTCCCGGAACGAGGTTGTTGAGGTTGTTCACGTAGGTTTGCAGATGTTTACCGTAGTGGTAATCTATGGTTTGCTGACTGATTACAGGTTCCAGTGCATTGTTAGTGTAGGGAAGTTTTGGCATTTCGTAAGTCATAACTGTTATCATTAAAATCGTTAATATTGTATTCATAAGTTTCAATTATTTAATTTTGGAACTTTACTATATAAACACTATAACCTATAGAAATGTTCGTACGTCTCCGAAGCTTTTTTTATCTTTGCCTCCGTAAAAACAAAGGAAGGAAAAATATCATCATTTTAAGATTATACGGATATGCCCGATTATATAGAGGAACTGAACGAAGGACAACGGAACGCGGTGTTATACAATGACGGTCCGTCACTGGTGATAGCCGGTGCCGGTTCGGGAAAGACGCGCGTGCTGACCTACAAGATTGCTTATCTGCTGGAGAATGGCTACCAGCCTTGGAACATTCTGGCATTGACCTTTACCAACAAGGCGGCGCGCGAAATGAAGGAGCGTATAGCCCGTCAGATGGGGCCGGAGAGGGCGCGCCATCTGTGGATGGGAACCTTTCACTCCATATTCCTGCGCATTCTGCATGTCGAGGCCGGGCATATCGGCTTCACTTCGCAGTTTACCATTTACGATACGGCGGACAGTAAAAGCCTGATACGTTCCATTATCAAGGAAATGGGGCTGGATGAGAAAGTGTACAAGCCGGGGATGGTGCAGGCGCGTATCTCGAATGCCAAGAATCATCTGGTTTCTCCGGCAGGCTATGCCAACAACAAGGAGGCTTACGAAGGAGACCGTGCTGCCAAGGTTCCGGCGCTTCGCGACATCTACCAGAGATATTGGGAGCGTTGCCGGCAGGCGGATGCGATGGACTTCGACGATTTGCTGTTCTACACATTCCTGCTGTTCCGGGACCACCCCGAGGTGTTGGCGCGTTATCAAGACCAGTTCCGTTACATTCTGGTGGATGAGTATCAGGATACCAATTTTGCACAGCACAGCATCGTGCTGCAACTTGCCAAGAACCATCAGCATGTCTGTGTGGTGGGGGATGATGCACAGAGTATCTACTCCTTCCGTGGTGCCGATATTGACAATATTCTCTATTTTACGAAAGTATATCCCGATACGAAGGTCTTCAAGCTGGAGCAGAATTACCGTTCCACCCAGACCATTGTCCGCGCGGCCAACAGCCTGATAGAAAAGAACCAGTGGCAGATACGCAAGGAAGTGTTCTCGGAAAAGGAGAAGGGAGAGGCCATCGGTGTGTACCAGGCATACAGTGACGTGGAAGAAGGGGATATTGTGGTGAATAAGATAGCTGAACTGCGGCGTGAAAAGCGCTATGCCTACTCTGATTTTGCGATACTCTACCGTACCAATGCGCAGAGCCGTATTTTTGAGGAAGCCATGCGCAAACGCAGTATGCCTTACCGTATTTACGGAGGTTTGTCGTTCTATCAACGCAAGGAAATCAAAGATGTTATCGCTTACTTCCGTCTGATAGTGAATCCCAATGATGAAGAGGCTTTCAAACGTATTATCAATTATCCTGCACGGGGTATCGGAGATACGACAGTGGGAAAAATCATTGCTGCCGCCACCGGGCACAATGTCAGTTTGTGGACCGTGCTTTGTGAGCCGTTGGCGTATGGCTTGAACTTCAATAAAGGTACGGTGGGAAAGTTGCAGGCATTCCGCGAACTTATATCTGCCTTTATCACAGATGCTGCGGAGAAGAATGCCTACGAGATTGGTGCTGACATTATTCGCCAATCGGGCATCATCAATGATGTGTGTCAAGACAACTCTCCCGAGAATCTGAGCCGTAAGGAGAATATAGAGGAGCTGGTGAACGGTATGAGTGATTTTTGCGCCCAACGGCAGGAGGAAGGAAACTCTAACGTGTTGTTGGGTGACTTCCTTTCGGAAGTTTCCCTTCTTACCGACCAGGATTCGGATAAGGATGGGGACGATGAGAAGATAACCCTGATGACTGTACATTCGGCCAAGGGATTGGAGTTCAAGAATGTGTTTGTAGTGGGGATGGAGGAGAATCTTTTTCCCAGCAGCATGGTGGGTGACTCTCCCCGGGCATTGGAGGAAGAACGGCGGCTGTTCTATGTAGCCATCACACGTGCCGAAGAACACTGTTTCCTATCGTATGCAAAGACGCGTTTCCGGTACGGCAAGATGGAGTTTGGCAGTCCCAGCCGTTTTCTGAAGGATATAGACGTACGGTTCCTGCGCCTGCCTCAGGATGCGGGAATGTTCCGCAGGGTAGAGGAGGAAGCTGCCGTTTTCCGCAGGGAGAACGCCAGAGGCTTTGCGCCTGATAGGGAAGATGCTCCGTATGGAGGAAAAGAGCGTGTGTCTGTACGGCCGAAGCAGCAGATTATTGCGCCGACCGTTCCACGTAACCTGAAACGGGTGGCGCCTTCTGCAAATACGGCAAGTACATCGCCTTCTGCCGGCGCGTCTGCCAACCGTGTACAGCAGGGACAACTGATAGAGCACGAACGTTTCGGCCTGGGTGAAGTTTTGAAAGTGGAGGGCGAAGGAGACAATGCGAAAGCCACCATCCGCTTCAAGAATGCGGGAGACAAACAACTTTTGCTGCGCTTCGCGCGTTTCAAAGTGCTGTCATAGGATAGTACGCATCTTTTGTCTCACACAGAGGCGGGATACTTGTAAGAGGATGATGGCATGAGTGTAGGACTGTGGTATCTTAAAAAAGACAGTTAGAACGATACATACGGACAATTTAGAATAGTAAATATAGATAGAAGAATGACAAATAAAGACTTTTCCCTTTTCCCTTCTCCCTGCTATATTATGGAAGAAGGATTGCTGAGAAAGAACCTCGCACTGATAAAAAGTGTGGCCGACCGCGCAGGTGTGGAGATAATCCTCGCTTTCAAATCATTTGCCATGTGGCGTTCCTTTCCCATTTTCAGGGAGTATATAGACCACTCTACGGCAAGTTCTGTCTACGAAGCCCGTCTGGCATTGGAGGAGTTCGGAAGTAAGGCACATACGTACTCGCCTGCCTATACCGAGGCCGATTTTCCGGAGATAATGCGGTGCAGCAGCCATATTACTTTCAATTCGCTTTCGCAGTTCCACCGCTTTTATCCGGTAGTGGTGGCGGAGGGAAGCGGCATTTCCTGCGGTATCCGTATCAATCCTGAATACTCTGAGGTGGAAACGGAGCTTTATAATCCCTGCGCACCCGGTACCCGCTTCGGTGTAATGGCCGACCAGCTTCCCGAAGAACTTCCGGCGGGTATTGAAGGTTTTCACTGTCATTGTCACTGCGAGTCTTCTTCCTACGAGCTGGAACACACATTGGAGCACTTGGAAGGAAAATTCTCCCGCTGGTTCTCACAGATTAAGTGGTTGAATTTAGGAGGCGGGCATCTGATGACGCGTAAGGATTATGATGTAGAGCATCTTGTCCGTCTGTTGCAGGGCTTGAAGGGGTGCTATCCACATCTTCAAATCATTCTTGAGCCCGGTTCCGCTTTTACTTGGCAGACCGGTGTGCTGAGCTCGGAGATAGTGGACATTGTGGAAAACCGCGGCATTCGTACCGCCATTCTCAACGTTAGCTTTACGTGCCACATGCCGGATTGTCTGGAGATGCCCTATCAGCCTGCAGTGCGTGGAGCGGAGATGGGCGATGCGGGCCCTTACGTCTATCGCCTTGGAGGAAACTCCTGCTTGAGCGGCGACTATATGGGACTGTGGAGTTTCGACCATGAGCTGCAGATAGGGGAGAGAATCGTCTTTGAGGACATGATACATTACACCACTGTAAAGACGAATATGTTCAATGGAATTCACCATCCGGCCATTGCAATGTGGACAAAAGAAGGAAAAGCTGAAGTTTTCAAGCAATTTTCTTATGAAGATTATCGTGGGCGAATGAGTTGATAATCAAAAGTCTGCTTGTATGCCTGGCGAAAATGTACACTTTTCTGTGTGAAAAAAGTCTGCAGAATGTTTGCAGGTTTAAGGAAAATATCTACCTTTGCATCCGCAATCGCGGAAATAGCTCAGTTGGTAGAGCATAACCTTGCCAAGGTTAGGGTCGCGAGTTCGAGTCTCGTTTTCCGCTCAACGCAGTTTAGATTGCAATTACCTATGCCCAGGTGGCGGAATTGGTAGACGCGCACGTTTCAGGTGCGTGTGTTGAGAGGCATGCAGGTTCGAGTCCTGTTCTGGGCACCAAGGTAAAGCAGTCGGTTCTTTGAATTGTTGAAAGTAAGTTGGAGAGGTGGCGGAATTGGTAGACGCGCTACTTTGAGGGGGTAGTGACAATTATGTCGTGGGAGTTCGAGTCTCCTTCTCTTCACGCTTTTATACATTGCGGAAATAGCTCAGTTGGTAGAGCATAACCTTGCCAAGGTTAGGGTCGCGAGTTCGAGTCTCGTTTTCCGCTCT